>Ga0172371_10002282_pt1 | contig 30483 bp, 36 predicted proteins | sample Lak12m_FD_114543 | JGI IMG/M metagenome (GOLD analysis project Ga0172371, IMG submission 114543) | Freshwater microbial communities from Kabuno Bay, South-Kivu, Congo - kab_022012_12m | ecosystem: Environmental > Aquatic > Freshwater > Lake | place: Democratic Republic of the Congo: South-Kivu...
GCTTCGAAGCATGATTGAAGTCTATAAATTAGCTATCCATGAAGCACTAGGTCATGGGCTCCATCAAAAGCGATCCGAAACTTTACCGCATTCGATAACATATAAGGGATTTCAAAAATATAATCTTTCATCCCTTGCCCATACAGAGGGAATTGCTTGTGATAGGGAGTATTCGTCGATTTCTTACTTGTCGCAGCATGCGCGTGAAATGCACCTCTCAGAGAAAGAGATTGATTTAGTTCATAAATTCTACGAGTTAGGACTCGGTCTTCAGGTAGTTGCTTCTTATAAGAGCTTGTTGGATGGAGGATTGTTACAGAATGTAGGAGATGGGGTATCCGACAAGTTAAGTGATATCTGCAAGGGGTATGAAGAATGTACGGGAAAGAAAATGCCTTATCTGCCTGCTTACGATGCAATGAGAGAACTTGCTTATTTTATTGGGTATAAAAGCATCTCGGAAATAAAGAGCCAGTTTAAAGATACAAATACCATAGAAATAGATCAAGCCCTGACAACTGGTGTGTGGTCGATAGATGTTTTGCCAAAAGCTGTTAATTATTTCTTGAACGATATGAACGGAGAAACTCCAAATTAGAATATAGTATAGGGGAAAGTATCTGGGCTTTTTACCGCCATGCCCAGGGCTAATTTTTACTCGTACAGAAACTCAAAATAATCCCGCATCTCCTCAAGTAGCTCTTTGCCTTTTCTGCTTTCGAATTCAATAAACTCGATTCCAGTTTCTCTTGAGACTTTTCTAAACTGCCTTAGCCTTTTGTCTACTGTGTAACCCGCAAAACACGGCAATTCAAACGGAACACTTCTTAACATAAAAACCTCCTTTCTGCGTTAACATCTTCGAAATACAAATATTACTATATTTGTGTAGCCCCCGCGCGTTTTCGAAAATGATGTGGGATTGATGTTTATCGGCTCGACTATTCGAACATGTGCAAGGTCATTTTCGAATGGCAAATTTTACAAGCACCGGAGCTTTTAGGTATCTATGCCTTGGCAGGTTTGCTTTTTTATTGTGGCGATCTTTTCTGATATAAAAGACGGGTGATATTTTTTGAACGGTATTTCTTCCGGAATCTTCAATTTCAATACGCTCTGCGCCGGCAAGCTTTAACAATGTCGAGATTGTTGCGGGCAATTTCGAATGGATCATTCTTGATATTGTTGTGGCTGATGTCCATTCAATAAAGAAGTTTGCGTTTTTGAAAATACTTAATACTCTGTCTACTTCGCTTTTTTCAAGGTAAAAATAGCTCTGTTCATTTTCCTCTTCTCTAAAGACTATCTTTAGCCTTATCTCTTCCATTGTTTCAACTCTTCATCTGTAACCTTACTCATTTGCTGTGGGGCAGGGATCTTAACAAGGCAGTTTTTAACCCTGCCTTTGACTTTAACGATTGCCTCGCCGCGCCAGATGTAATCAAGGAATGGGATCTCATGCTGTTTTAGAAAAAGGCTTGAGGCTGTCGCTTCAATATCTTTTCTTGTCTGGCAGGCAAAATGCACCTGCACTTTGCAATTAGCTAAAACGTAATTTGGAAGCTCGCTCGATTCCTGTGAAAGTGCAATAAGGCCAATGCCAAACTTGCGCCCTTCTTTGAATATTGTCTTAATGATGTCACTTCCGACCTGCTTCTCAATACTGCTCTTTGGAAGCATGTTTGGGAATTCCTCTAAAAATATTGCGTGCCGAAGCTCTTCTTTTTCTGCTTCTCCCTTGTGCAAAAAATAGAGCATAAAATAGTTTAGCAGTACTTCCTGGAATAAAACTCTGATATGCTCCGGAGTCTCAATGTCCATTTCAAAAATAGTTATTCCTTTTCTTTCAAGGATCTCTTTTGAAATATCTATTGGCTTTCGCGAGCCGAAAATTTCTTTTACGGAATCTCTCAATAAATCATTTAATACTCTCTCCGCGGATTGTTTCCATAAAAGCTCTCTTGCTCTTGCAAAGCTTCTCTGGATTCGATTCTTTAAGTCCGCAGTGTTTGGAAGAAGCCTTAACATCCCTGAATTAAAATCATTCATCAGCTTTTCTGCTTCGTTCTCAAGCATGTTTTCTACACCTTGTCCGCCGAGAAGTGATTTGCTTATCGGCTTTGAGCTTGCAATGCCTAGCCAGCTTGAAAATGAGACATTTGGCGGGGGAGAGAAGAAAAGGTTCCAGCTAAAAGGCTGAATATCGTTTCTTCCAATAGTGTAAATTTTAATGTCTTTTACAAACGGATATTTTTCTTTGTCTAAAGACAGGAAATTTCTCCATGTTCTGTCCCAGTCGAAGATAATACAGTTTTGATTCTTTAAGCCAAGCTCTGTTAAAAGGTTATAGCCGAGAGTTGTTTTGCCGACACCTGAAAGGCCTGTAATGATGATATGATTTTTTATGTCTTCATAATTTAAGTATAGCGGATAAAGTACTCTGTGTTTTTTGTCGCTGTCTCTGCCGTAACAGACATCGCCAAGTAATATCTCAGCCTTGCCATAGCAGTCCTCTTTTGTTGACGGTGGCAGTAATACTGAGTTATTAAGAAGCGAGTCATTCAGGTGCTTTCTTGACGAGATACTGAGTATTCTTTCAATGCGTTCCTTTCTTTTGTCGTCGCCAAGAGCATGGATCAGCTTTAGGTTTTCAATTCTCTTTGAGCCCCAATGCGGCTCAAGCTTAAGTAAAAGCTCGTCTGCAAGTACGCTTACCATCCTATCCCTCTGTAAGCAGTTTCTTGTCCTGCTTTAGCTGATTATACGAATGAAAAAGATGAATAAAATATCTCATCTCCTCGTTTAAGTCTTTCCAGAGATCCTTTTTCTCGTCTATCATGGTTTTATAGACCTTAAACAGTTCCGAGATTAGTGTGCTCTTTTTCCTTTCTGTCCCCATGCTTTTGATTGGGTAGAAGATATCCATATTGACCATGTCTTTTCGAATACAGTACCAGTTATAGTCGAGGATATTGTTTATTGTGCCGTTAATTCTGATCCTGTAGGCAATCGCAAGAGAGGAGTTTTTCAGCTTATCGAGTACAGCTATAGAATCCCGGCTGACTATGTCGTCGATTGACGATGCCTTTGCTTCCGGCTTTACAGCGTACGCGGGATTAAAGCTCTGGTAATTTTTTGCGGCATGGTAAATATATTGAGTATACAGCTTATTCAGCATGTCCTTATAGATGGACATGAACGGATTGTTTTGATTTGTGAAGTCCATGATTATCATTAGGGAGTGAATACTGTGGTATTTAAGTGGTTTACACTGAAGGGGCGGTGAGGAACGATAAGAATTCTATATTAACTACTCTTTTTTTTAATTAGATGACTGTTAACTTCTTCAACCAAGGGGGCCAGCTCTTTAATAATTTTTACTGAAATTCCATGCTTCTTTAAAAGAGAAGTTCCCTTTGGCGAAACAAAAATTGGTGGTTCCTTTAGAGCAAAAATAACTCTTTTAATTCCAGAATTAATTATCTTTATCGAACAGCATTCTTTTCCGGAAAGGCGCTCGCCACAAGGTTCTATGCTGGAATAGATAGTTGCGCCAGATAAATTTTTGTGCTCTTGCTGTGCTTTTATGATGGCGACCTCTTCGGCGTGCATGTGTTCATCTAATTCTTTTGTATAGCCAGTGCTAAGGATATTCATGCCAGGGGTAACAATAATTGCTCCCACTGCAAAACATCCTGAGCTTTTTGGGCTTTTTCTTGAAAGCTCAACCGCCTTTAAGAGCATTTCATTGTCAAAGTTCTTCTCCATGAGTGAGACTTTCTGAATTAAGGGAAGGTATAAGTCAATACCGCCATATCGCCTATTTTTTCGAGTTTTTTCAGTACCATTCTTTTGTCTTTATTATATTTAAACTTTCCCTGTCCTACAAAGCGTGGGGCATTCGCTTCTCCGACGAAAAATGGAGCAATAGATATCTGCAACTCATTTGCCAGATTATTTTCCAGGAACGATGTCAAAATAAAACTTCCGCCTTCTACCAATAAACTACGAATACCTTTTTTGTATAAGTATTCTAATACAAACTTTAAATCGACAAGAGATGCGGGATATTCAACGATTTCCGCTAGTCCAGACAATTTAGACTTTAGTTCATTCGCGCTTTCAGAGTTGCAAAATACAATTTTGTCTGTTTTGCCAGTTTGAAAAAAACTATATTCAGATGAAAAATTCCCAGAGTTAGTAATAGTAACCTTAACTGGGCTTTCGGACATACCTTTAGATAATCTTTCTTTTCTCCTTTTTTCGGATCTTACTAAAAGCCTCGGATTGTCTTTCCTGATAGTTTGTGCTCCAACTAATATGGCGTCACAAGATGCCCGCACTTCATCGACTCTGTCAAAATCCTCTTCATTTGAGAGAATGAGTCTTTTGTCGCTAGCGTCATCGATATATCCATCAATGGACATTGCACACTTTACAATAACATATGGTCTGTTTGTCATGTGGAGCCTCCTCTTATTGGTTATTTTTTTGAATATAATACATCCTTAATTATTCTTAATAGTTCTTTTGAGTTTTTGCTTCGACCTAGTTTGGTGAAAATCGAACCACTTAGTTTATCTATAGTTACTCGATAGTTTTTTCTTTTCATTTCGTCATAACAATATTGTGCGGCGCCACCGGTAGCACGAAGAGGGATTATCAATTTGTTTAAACTCATAGCAATGTCAGCTTCTTGTTCTGTGTTGTGGTAACCCCCAATAAAGATAACAATATCGGCGGGCTCAATTATATTTCGGCGATGCCCGCACCAGGGATCACACTTGAACGTGTGCATATTGTATGTATGAACGAGCCTATCATATATTCTTGAACCAACGCCAGATAGTCCGCAACACAAATCAATAGGGCGTTCAGCTAACATCCCGGCAATTTCCTTAATCATTTCATTGATAAGTTTTTTATTACAATATGGTGATCTTGTGCTTCCACAAATTGCTATTTTTCCTATCTTCAAAAAACTTTCGTTTGTTTGAACAGTTTCAGGCAGTTTGTTCACCAAAGGAGGGTTTTTTGCATATATGTCTAATATTGGCAACCAGAACTCACTTGTCTTGCATTGGCGCTTCTTATTGTGTAAAAAAACATTTTTAAGAAATGCCCTCCGATTGTCCCCCTCAATACCTTCCTGAGTGATATCGGAAATATCTCCGACGGGTACGTGATCTATTCTTTCAACTCGAAAATAGCTTCCATTCTTATGTCTTGAAGAAAAGAAATCAAACCAAAGGTTGCGGAGGGATCCCCATTCTTTAATTCTTTTGACTTTAGGAGTGTCGTCCTTCTTTTCTGATTCGGCGGTTAGGAGCATCTCTAATCCCGTAACTCGATTATTAGGTGTATTGAGCGTTTTCTCATAGGCTTTCATAACTAAGCGAAAGTGATAATCATAATTAAAGATTAGACGTATCCCCTTATTTATTACAAACATTCGATTGTCCAAATCAACTTCAAAGGATTCTATTTTAGTTTTCTCATTAATAGGACTCTGTGTTTTGTTTATGTTCCTCATTGTGGTTCTATGAGTGTTTGCGTTTTATTCGTAACTACTTTGTTATCAGTGTGTTATGCGAATAAATCGACGCACTATGTTCTGTTTGTGATTCACAAAATATCTTATTCTAAAGGTAGAGAAAATAAAAATGTATCAGCTTAGTGTATCACTCATCAATCAGGGTTTCAACAGTGTAAAAGTCATGATTTGTTTCCTATTCGGCATACAAGGGTCATGGAAGAAAGTAGCCATTAATGACTGAGCAAGAAAGAAAAGAGTACGAGCGTAAGGCAGATGATCTGCTCAGGGAAAATAAGCTTAACCCTGAGACAGGAACGGTCTGTAATTCCGCGCCTCAGTCAAAGTGCAGTCACTCTCATGTTGTAAGGCCGCTTGTCACAAGAATGCCTTCAAAGAATCAATTCCTTGATATGACTCTCCGTGAAATTATTCAGCTGATGGCAGACGTTAATTTTGATGGGGCGGCAATAATCTGTTTCTTCAGTATTTTCTTATTTGGGATGACCAAGCATCATTTAAGCCAAGTATTAAAGAAAATGGGGCATTCTCATACCGCAATTGGGAATAAGGTTGATTCTATCAAGAAGATATTAGATGTCCGAAATGAGTTAGCAGGGGTAGGGAGAACCGAAGAGCAGGAAACAGATCAGGCACAATTATCTGCTTCGGAAGAAATAAAGGAGATATTTGACAATAAGGTCCAAAAAAACGGCTACTGGTGGGAAGAAGACTAGACTTGCAATAGTTAACCTGCGGAATGTCTTGATATGTATATAGATAGAAAAAGTAGACTTTAAACTTTGAATAGGGTGAGAGGAGATTATAACCAATGCCCATAAAACAGATGTTGTTCCAATGGCTAATTCCAACACTTGCTTATGTTTTTCCTCACATAACAAAGGCTGATTATCCCTGGTACTGGAAAGTTGCCATAATCTTTCTTGGCCTAATATCGATCTATTTGACAAGCAGCCTTGCGTTCTCCCTTTTGATAGCAAGGCGTTTTTATTTACTTCAATATATACTCAATTGTCTTGCATTGAGTTTGGAAAAGGGAACAGGGTATAAGTTTGGGATTCGTTTGTTTGAGGTTACGCAAAAACCCAATCGGTCTGTTCCTTTGGAGCTGCTTTTCAGAAAACGCTTAATAGAAATTGCTTGTGCCAATGCCTTTAGCACAGGAATTGTTTACACGGCATATAAAGGCATTCCCGGTTACTGCCTTGCCAAGAATGAATCGGTTATGTTCGACCTTTCTACTTTAACTCCTGAAAGCGCAAAACAGTGGAGATTGTCCGAAGAAGAGAGAAGGCTTCTTAAAGACAGTGGATCTGTCCTATGCATACCTATCAAGCATAAGAAGGTGTTTAAGGGCTGCCTTTATATTGAGGTCTCCTGCAAGCTGAAAAAGGCCCCCTTTAAAAGGCAAACTTTTAAAAAGACCGTAGAAGCCGGTCAAAAAGCGATTGTGGCCTTATTATTTGGAGAATAATCTATGCAGCAAGAAAACATTTATATAGAAGCAGCGCCTAACATTTTTGAAAAGGTTGGGACAATGTTAGGAATTGAAAGGCTATTTGGAAAATCGGGAAATAATAACTATAGACAGCCAGGTTTACCGCCAAATGCAAAATTCTTGGATTATCATCCTGACTTAGCAAAGGTCACAAAAGAAGATCTTAGAAGGCTTATGCCTGATGAGTATATGAGAAAGGAATTTGAGAACTTAACAGGCGTGACGTTGTCAGAGTATCCTTTAAAAAATGGTGGGCTGCCGAAAGGTGCAAAAAAATACTCTTTAAATGGGGATTGTGACGGAAAACAGAACTATCATTCTTAAGGATATCTTAAAACTTTTTGCTCGCCGTTACTAATATCTAATAGGAGCTCAAATAAGAGCATAGAAAGGAATTAACAAGATATGGGCACCAAATTTACAACACTCATACTCACAACAACATTCTTTAACTTCTTCTGCTGGATACGCAATTCATTCGACACTCTCGCCGATTTTACGCCTTTAATCAGCTCGATTTCATCGGGAAAGATCACCGCATATGATTTCTTTTTGTTTTTCTCTATATTCACGGCAATCATTGTCTCCCGCTATTTCAATATAAAGCCTTTTTCTGTTCTTCGGTATACCGTTGAATCTTTTCTTAATCTTAGGATGCAGGAAATGCTTCTTCTTGTGGCAGTACTTCTTTTGACACATTTCTTTGCATGTCCTTTTATCCATAGAGTTTTAGAAGAGCCGATTTCAGTGATACGCGATTTTCATGAATCTGTGCGAAAGACTGTAATTCTTTCTCTTCCGCTTATATGGATTCTTTCACTGGAACTGGCAAGACAAGGGATATCTATAACAAAAAGCGCATTGCCTGGAAGAAATCAAACCCAGCCAATGCCACAGCCGCCAAAATGGTAGCTGGAAACTATTAACAAAGGAGAAAAATCATGTCAGAAACTAAAGTTTATCCCGGGGAACAAAAATTAACACGCGAGTTTACTACGCCAAAGCCTGTAACTGCTGGAGGCTCGGGCGACACGCGCAGTACAAAGAACACGGCAAACGTAGTGCTGTTTGACTGCTCAGGCTCAATGAACGATCCGATTGGGAAGGGTGATTCACGCTCTAAAATGCAGGGTGTAAAAGATGGCGTATCTACTTTTATTGCCAATCTTCCACAAAGTGCATACCTGTCAGCAATCAGCTTTTCAACGACAGCAGAAGTTGCCAGCGAAATGCAGCAAATAGCCGAAGGCAAGCTCAAAATGATTGAGGCTGTGCAGTGCTGTATTGCAAATGGCAAAACAGCGATGGCAGAAGCCTTAATGCTTGCATCAGCTCAGTTTAAAAACATTCCAGAGGACAGTATAAAGAGGCTCTATATTCTCACTGACGGAATGCCTGACACAGATCCTACTGCGCTTGCAGAAAAGCTCAAGTCAGAGAATGTTCAGATTACAACTGTGGGATTTGGCGACAATGACCAGATTGACGAAGCGCTTCTTAGAAAACTTGCCTCTGTGTCTGAGACCGGCGCACCATTCTACTATCATTTCACGGACGCAGCGAAAATGACCGGTTTTCTGAAAGTGCAGTCCACAATAATCAACAAGTAAGGAGAAGGTATGAAAATTATAACAACAGCAAAATCAGTCAAGGGAATCCGAAAGGTTCAGCAGGACAGATTTGGGCATATTCGTATCGGCGACAATGCAATTATGGTTGTCGCCGATGGAAACGGCGGGAATGGCGGGGGAGAGCTTGCGGAAATTGCGGTTAAAGAAACTATCTCTTCTCTATGCTTTGAATTCTCGCAGGAGAAATACCAGGCTGCATTGACAGACGAGGCCCTTAAAACTCTTGGCTTAAATGCAGTCAATTATGCAGCGCAAAAGGTTATGCTGGAAAAATTTGAAATCGACGAGTGGGCTGATGCAGGAACGACTATTACTCTTGTGATAGTTACTCCATTATCGGTTGGCGCATTCTGGATCGGCGACAGTCCTGCATACCTTTATTGTCTGGGCGAGCTTACAAAGCTTACAACTCCTGCGCATACACTTCTTGAGAAGCTTACAGCAGAAAGCCCAAACGAGGAATTAAAACAACAGCACGGGCTGAATTCAATTCTTACTCGTTGCGCAGGGCATACAGAATGCAAGCCCGACTATGTAATTGTGCCTCTTGAATGGACAGCGACAGTAATTGTGGGCAGTGACGGAGTATTTAACTTTATTCCGCAGGAGGAATTATTAAATATGCTGAAAAGCTCATCATGCTGGAATATTTTCAATCTTCCAAAGAACCTTTTATGGAAGGCGTTTGAAAATGCCACAGACGACAATATGACAGTTGTTGCATCTTGTGTTGTGCCTGATATTAAGGTCCCGGATTGGGAAAGTTTGGGGGCTTAATCATGCAGTCTACAGACCAAATCGGGAAGAAAATTAACGAGAAGTGCCAGTTGCAGCCATGCTGGGTATGGTGCGACAAGGTTACAGAGCTTGTTAAAAGCTATATTAAAGGCTATTCGCTTAACTGCCCTTGCGGTTTATCCACGCTTGGCAATGTCAGAGCTGATGCAGTCCCTCACGGTGAAGGCATCATAAAAGCAGACATGGAAGCATTGCCTTTTGAGGACAATACTTTTGACACTGTCATTAGTGATCCTCCGTGGAAGATCGACTTTCACGAAAGAAGAAAGCCCTTTTATGAAGCTGTACGTGTCTGCAAGGTCGGCGGGACAATTATCTACAACTGCACGTGGAGGCCTCACTCAAAGCATGTGAGGCTTAAAGAGTGCATTGTCAGAACAGACGTGGCGTGGGGAATAATAAGCGCAATCTGGATTTTTGAGAAAATCTCTGAGCCTGAAAAGGCAGTGAAGACAGAAACAAAGGATTAGAAAGGAAATCCATGGACAGTAATTTCTATCCTAAAGCGGGCAGTGTGATTAAAAGCCGTTACATTGTAAAAGATGTAATTGCTACCGGCGGCACAGCTATTGTTCTTGAGTGCACAGACAGGGTGCATGACAAAAAGGTTGCAGTCAAACGGTTCTATGCAGACAAATTAACAACAAAGCTTAGAAGCAAAGTCTTTGCGGAAGCAGAGCTTAATATTAAAAGCGATTATTGTGTCATTGCAGAAAGAGCCTTTGACTATACCGGATTTTTGCATCTTGCCATGCCGTATGCAGAGGGGAAAAGCCTTCGGGACATTCTCGAAACTGAAAATAGTATTAACATTTCAAGGGCTGTTTATATCTCTCTTTGTATAACTAAAGCTGCGTCGGATCTTCACGCTGCCCGCATACTGTCCACTGACATTAAGCCAGAGAATTCCATTGTTTCATCGGAAAGTATTGCAAGGCTAATCGACTTTAGCTGTTTTGAGAGTGTTGGGAATAAGGCAGAGGTTAGCCTTGGCACAGTGCCCTATGCTGCGCCAGAGCTTATTAGGCAGGAGAAGTTATCAGAAGCCATAGATATTTATTCAATAGGCATGGTTTTTTATGAGATGCTCGCCGGAATGACTGTTTTTTCAAAACAGTCGGCAGATTTTGATTTATACACAAGACGAGGGCTGAAGTTTGACATCTATTCTCCTATTAAATCATGCTATCCGGAAGCCGCATCAATAATCAGCCGGGCGATTGAGCCAAAGCCTGAGAGAAGATGGAATAGTGCGGATGAGCTTTTTGCAAAGCTCATTTCTTACTATGATTCGCTGTCAGGTAATCCAAAAAGCCCAAAGGTTTTTCTTCTTTTAAATAACGGGAGAAAAATCTATCTCTCATCGGGCAAGAGCGTTCTTGGAAGAAGTGACATAGAAATACAGAATTACTTTATTTCTTCGCGGCATTTTGAGATCGATGTTGCAAATGGCGACGCCTATATCCGCGATATGGGGAGTAGAAACGGAACTTCGCTTAACCGGCAAAGAGTAGGCGGGGAATGGGTAAAGCTTCAAAATACAGACACAATCGAGATTGCGGATACAAAAGTAATTGTAGGAGTTGAGAAATGAGAGTGCAGAAAAGAGACATGGTGATTTTCAACTATATCTATAAATTCGGCGCATTAACTGCTGAGCAGATTTCTTCACGGTTCTCTATGCATATTAAAGTCTGCCAGAGAAGATTGAGAAAACTTCTAAAGCAGGGTTATCTGAATTTTATTTCACTGCTTTCGAATTCGTGCGGAAGAAGCCCTTATCTCTTTTATCTCGGTGAGAGGGGCGCATCGTTGCTGAATGTCGATGTATCAAAGCCGCGTATTAGTTCCCAGCTTTCACACCAGCAGAAGAATACTGATTTGATAATATCTATAATCCTATCTTTTCGCGGGACAAATATACAATGCGATGTTTTACCCGAACATCTTATCAGGACATCGCAGGAAGAAAAAACAACCATTCCTGACGGTGCAGTCTGTTTAAGGCGTGAAGGGAAAAATGCGCTTTTTCTTGTCGAGAACTGCACGGGCTCAGAAATAATCAGCTCCCAATACAATTACGACATTAGCACGAAGCTGGTTAAGTATACGGGAATGTTTGCCGAGGACGCGATTGACTATTATCGGCAATATTTTAATTCCCAATTCAGCAGATTTCGTCTGCTTTTTATTGCTAACAGTCCACAACGACTTTCTTCTATAAGCAAGATCGTTTTACAGCACGATAGTTATGGTTTTGTCTGGTTGTCTACGATAGATTCAGTTTTGAAGCATGGGATTAGTGCAAATATCTGGACGGTTCCATTTTTGAATAAAGAAAATCTTTCAATAATAAAGGAGCAGTGATGAGCGAGATTAAGCCATTTCTAAATTATTTCATAGAGGAAGCATTAAGGAAGATGTCGCTTGCGGAGCTTTATGACAATGAAATAAATAAGCCATGCAATGAGATCCATAGTGAGGCTGTTAATATTGTGGCGAAGATTTTTGACAGCACTAATGAGACGTTCTGCTATAAGAATCCAAAGACTTTGTTTGTTTATCCAGCAAAGACAGACAGCGAAGATTATTTGCGAAAGGCAGTACAGCTTATTGAGAGCCTGCATAATATTAAGTCTCAGGCGGTTTTTGAAATTCGCGGCAACTGTAAACAAATTTCAACATCATTTTATGCGGAGAATGATGATATTCAGATTATTGATGCCTCTGTAAAGAATTTCTATCCGCATGCTTTCACAGAAACAAGTGACAGTGAAAGAATAAGTGGAGATTGCATTGTTTATGATTTTCTTCCACAGGCTCCTTTTTTCAAGAGCCTGACTACATTTGAGGAGTTTGTCATAAGCCCTCTTAATCTTATCCCTCAACTCCTGTTGGGAATAGACGAGGATAAGGAAGGAGTGTATCAGATCTTGTTTACGCCGCTTCCCGGCGAGACTCACTTGATGGTTGAGGAAGGAATCGACGCCGAATGGAAATCTCTGCATGGAGGGGAAGACAATAAGACAGTTCCAAGTATTCAGACATCTGCGATTAATGAAAAACTGCAATATAAAAGCCCGGATTTCAAGAGTTACTATTCTGTATGCGCAAGAATCATTCTTCCTGACGATAAACTCATTTCAAAGGTAAATGCGTTCATTGCAAATTATGTCTATGGGGGAAAGTCTTTGAGAATAGAAACTAATTACTCCAAAGAGCAAAAGGAGAGAATGCGGGATGAGAAAGTATCTTTTCATCGGGGATGGTTAGTTAATTCACACGAATTAACGTCAATGCTTCACCTGAATTTTCAGATCATAGGGGAGCAGGATTACAACGGAATATATTCTGTTACTCCCGCAGGCGATAAGCCTGTAAAGCTTACGCAATATAAGGATATTGTCGTTGGGCATTGGGCTTGCGGGAATAAAAGCGTTGAGATTCATTTGCCGCCTGCGCGTGAAATACCGCATATGCATGTAATGGGAGTAAGCCGTTCAGGAAAATCGATGCTTCTATGTCATATGGCTATCCAGAAGTTTATGCGGGGGGAAAGTGTTTTTGTTTGTGATCCTCATGGTGATTTGATTTTTAATATTTTGAGCACAATTCCTAAGTTTCTTGTCGATAAAGTCATACTTCTTGATTTTGGATTAAAGGGATACACCCCATTACTGAGTATCAGGGCTAATATAGACATAACCTCGCCGGGCAAGGCAAGCGATGATCTTGCCTCAGCTATGGAAAATACAACATCGACCAAGAGGAATGAAAACTGGTTTGGTCCAAAGATGGCTTATCTTTTCCAGTGCCTATTCTTCATTTATAGTGCCATTCCTGAAATAAATTTTGCTGATGTGAGAACGCTAATTTCAAGATCTGCGAAAGGGAATGAGTTAAGATCAAAAATAAGGACAAAGATTAGCCATCCGGTTATACAGAACTTCATTGATGAGATTGGGCATACTTCTCACGATTCAGCCGCACCAGTAATCACTCGGCTTAGCCATCTTTTATTAGACGAGTCCAGTCTGCGCTTCTTTACGCTTGATGAGAACAAGATCTCCATAAATGACATTATGGAGAATGGGAAGCTATGCTTAATCAATCTTAGCTGCGGCATTATCGGAAAGCAAAGAGCTTCTATTCTCGGTGGTTTGTTTGACAGCTTAATAAATAACAATATCCTTTCAAGGGCATCGATTCCTTATGCGCAAAGAAAAAACTGCACTCTGATAAAAGACGAGTTTTATCTTAATGCGGGAGGCGGGGATGTTGACCTTCAATTCAGCGGTCTGGGTAAATATGGTCTTTCATGTGTAGCTATCGCCCATCAGTATCTTGACCAAGTCGAGGATAAAACACGAGAAGTCATGGCTACAGCTGGCACAAGAATTATGTTCAAGCTTCGCAGGAAAGACGCTGAAATCATGTCTAAAGATTTTAACAATATTGATCCTTCTGAATTTACAGATTTACGGCAGTTTGAAGCGTTCATCAAATGTGAAGACGAGGTTGTAAAAATTAAGGCGTGCAAGCCTGATTTTAGCGTCGAGGATTGCAGTAATCTGATTAAAGAAAATTGTCTTAAGAAGTATTACAGAAAGCACGACGATTCAGTGAGCAGTTCAAAAAAGAATATCAGTTACGACACACTTTAACGAAAGGAGACTTTTATGGCAAAGTTTGATTTAATTATGCAGCATTTAAATCCGCGAGTAATAATCGCAAAGACAGAAGTGCCGCATGATACGGCAAGAGGGAAATATGTTCTAAAAAGCTCGGTTGTTTTTAGTGCTCTTGAATTCGAAGCAGTCGTTATTGAATATGTGTCGCACCATATGCAGGAGGTTTTTGGAAATCATTTGCCGCCGGAATACTGCTTTAATAAAGCAAAGCATTTTCTCGAATCATCAACGGGCTTTGATAATGCCACATATATAGGATTATCCGGAACAGAAGGGGGGATGAATTTTGTTCTTACTCAGATTACAGAAGGCTTTAAGATGGAAGCAAAGCAAGCCTATTTTGAATATGTTCTTAATACTTATATCGACAGGCTCAATATTGACGAGATCCTTGAGCTTATGCGTGAGATGAAAGATAAGCTTGGGGTATATTCTCCTCTATCATTTCGCTATGTAAAGCCTGAGGCGATGGCTTTAAGCTACCGTGATTTTCTGTGGAAGTATATTGACTCTTTAACAAAATACAAGAATCTCTGGGCGTACTAAAAGAAAGGAATCATATGAGACAAAAAGATACAAAGCTTGTTTACACGTCAGTAAAACAAAGAGGCAGGCTGATTTTTCTTAAGGGAAGATGCAAGCAGTATAGCTTTACAATGAGAATAAAAATAGTCCCTTTTGAAAACGAAGCTCAAAGAAACGAAGCCTATAGGGTGTGGGTAGAGACATATCACCAGGCGAAAGTGAGGCAGCTATGCAGGACAAAAGATTCATTGGAGTAAAAGACTTGGCAGAATATCTTGGTGTGAGTGTAAATACTGTTTATGCCTGGACATCACAGCACCGTGTGCCATATGTAAAAGTCGGGAAAATCGTCAGGTTTGACACAAAAAAAGTGGAGGAATGGATCAAAAACAATTCCATTGAGGTTTCAAGCAGGGGCTGATATACTTTTGCTTACTAAAAACTCACTTGACAGGCACATACATTGTAATACAATGTAATACCACAAGGATGAAGATGGGTAAAGCAAAGATTGTTAGCTTAAGACTAGACGAAGAAGACAGAAAGCTACTGGAAAAAGACGCCAAGAGCGAGCAGAGGACTATAAGCAATCTTCTTGTCTGGTGCTGGAAGCAATGGAGAAGTAAGGAGAAGAAATGAAAGGGCTTTATCAGAGAAACAAAATCTGGTATATAGATTTCTACGCTAATGGAAGAAGAGTCCGCGAGCGCATTGGTGAAAACCGTAAGCTTGCAGAAAGTGTTCTTCAAAAGAGAAAAACACAGGTCATTGAAGGAAAGTTCTTTGACATTGAAAGAGTGCAGAGAATTAAGCTTGAGGAATTTTCAAAACTGTATATTGAGACATACTCAAAGCCGAATAAGGCGTCATGGGATGATGATCAGATTCATCTTAACCATTTCCTAAAGTGTGTTGGCAATATCTATCTTGAAGAGATTACTCCAATGAAGCTTGAGGGTTTTAAGAAATGGAGGCTTGAGCAGAAGGTAAAGAACACAACAGTAAACCGCTCGTTACAGACAATACGGGCAATGCTGTATCGGGCAATTGAATGGGGGTATCTAAAAGAGAATCCTATGAAGAAAGTTAAACTCTTTAAAGAAGATACCCGAAGACTGCGATTTTTAGAGCAGGAAGACATTGAGAAGTTATTAAATTCCTGCTCGGCTCATATACGAAATATAGTTGTCTTTGCCTTAAACACTGGAATGAGAAGAGGCGAGATATTTAACCTTAAATGGATCGATGCGGATATTCGCAACAGCTTAATTTATATCCATAAGACAAAAAGCAAAGAGAAAAGAGTGCTTCCTATGAACCAGACAGTGAAGAGGCTTCTATTAAATATCAAGGAGCATTCAGTAAGTGAATATGTTTTTTGTTCAAAGGAAGGTAATCAGGCAAGAAGCATTAAGACAGGGTTTACAAAAGCATTGGCGCGTGCAGGAATCAATGACTTTAGGTTTCATGATTTAAGGCATACGTTTGCTTCACATCTTGTAATGAACGGTGTTGATTTGAATACAGTGAAGGAATTATTGGGGCATAAGAATTATGAAATGACTCTGCGCTATGCTCATCTTTCACAGGATCATAAGGCGAAGGCAGTTGATATTCTAAGCTCTAAAATGGTCACAAATTGGTCACAAGTTGCAAAATCTGAAAATGATGGTACACTGTATTCTTCGCAAATCATTGACAGTAAAGATAATGAAACTATAGCGCCCGTAGCGCAATTGGATAGCGCATCTGGCTACGGACCAGAGGGTTGGGTGTTCAAATCACCCCGGGCGCGATTTAATTTTGCTCAAAGCAAAATTAAACGAGTATTTTGAGCAATCGACAATTGTTAATAGATAAAAAGTGCTCAAGTACTGACTATCCTCTATTGCTTGATTGTTCAGTGTCTGCTTCATGACAAAATAGTTGTCGAGGGTCCATTGCTCGTTGACTTTTAGATCTCCGGATGCTATAGTAAGCATCCACTCTTTCAGCCGGGGTGGCGGAACGGCATACGCGTCGGTCTCAAAAACCGATCTCGGCAACGGGTTGCGGGTTCAAATCCCGCCCCCGGCATGATGAGAGTTTTTTGAAGATTCTGTTTGACAAAAACAGGATCATACGCTATAAATAGTCACAGACCTTTACGGTGAGATGATGAAAAACACATACGGATCGTTAATAGCGGGTATTAATAACAGTTTGGCAGTCGTAGTATTGCTACGAGTATGTGCGAAAACCACCGGAGGGGTGATGCAGCAGTAAGTTTCAAAATAACGCGATAATACAAGCCCCTGTCGGTGGAAAAGACACAGACAGGGGCTTTTTTATTGAGGCAGCACGTTTTCAAGCCGAAGGGTGCCGAAAAGGTGCGTAATGAACGCACAACTTCTGAAGACTTCCTGTCGAACGGAAGATGTAAGCGTGAATTATCCTGTGGATAGCCGAAATATCCCGACGAACTCATCAAAATTATCGCACTCTATTGAATTTTTTTGAAGTTCAAAAGGAGAGAATTTTGATGTAATGGGTAAGTCGGGAAAGCCACTTGTACTTTAGTGAACCGATGGTATAATTAACACTTATCCATTCGGCGGAAAGGCAAAGAAATTGGTGCAATAATATGATGATGAAAGGCGCGAAAATCTTAGTTGAAAGTCTATTGAAAGAGAACGTGGAAGTGCTTTTTGGCTATCCTGGCGGATCGGTACTTCCATTATTCGATGCTTTGTATGATGCCCCGCTAAAATTTATACTGCCGCGGCATGAACAAGCTGCCGCGCATATGGCTGACGGATATGCCCGTTCCACGGGTAAAGTCGGGGTGTGTCTTGCGACGTCCGGGCCTGGAGCAACTAACTTGACTACCGGGATCGCGACAGCGTATATGGATTCGATCCCAATGGTGGCGATCACCGGGCAAGTCAAAACGACCCTTATTGGGAATGACGCTTTTCAGGAGGCGGATATGGTCGGCATTAGCCGGTCGATAACTAAGTATAACTATTTGGTCAAAGATGTGCAGCAGCTTGCTCCGACGATCAAAGAAGCGTTCTATATCGCTTCCAGCGGCCGGCCCGGCCCGGTTTTGATCGATGTGCCGGTGGATATTCAGTTAAAAGAGGCGGAATTCAACTATCCCGAGCAGAAAGTGGAGATGAGAACGTATAAACCGACGTATCAGGGGCATCCCGGGCAGATTAAAAGAGCCGCGAAGATGATCGCGGCTTCAAAATCACCCGTGATCATGGCTGGCGGCGGAGTTATTTTGTCCGGAGCGGATAAAGAGCTTCTCCTGTTCGCGGAGAGGATCAATGCGCCGGTTACCTGCACGTTAATGGGCATGGGCGGGTTTCCCGGCACGCATAAACTTTTTATCGGTATGCCGGGAATGCATGGTACGGTCGCGGCGAACTTGGCGATCACGAATTCGGATTTGATTATCGCGATAGGGTGCAGATTCGACGACCGTGTCACCGGTAAGATCCAGGAATTTGCGCCGAAAGCGAAGGTCATTCATATCGATATCGATCCGACGTCGATCAGCAAGAACATCCGCGTGGACATCCCGATTGTCGGGGATGTCAAAGTCGTTCTGCGCGAATTGATACCCGAAGTGAGCACGAAAGAGGACCGTAGCGAGTGGTTTGCGCAGGTGGATCGCGACAGGAAGAAGAATCCCTTAGCGTATAAGCAATCGCCAGCCGGAAAGATAAAACCCCAGCAGGTCATCGAAGAGCTTTGGGCGCAGACTAAAGGCACGGCGATCATAGCCACGGAAGTCGGGCAAAACCAAATGTGGGCGGCGCAGTTTTACAAATACGATTATCCGCGCAGGTTTATTTCAAGCGGCGGTTTGGGGACCATGGGATACGGCTTTCCCGCGGCGATCGGCGCGAAGCTGGGAAATCCGGATAAAGTTGTCGTGGACATTGCCGGGGACGGATCGATACAGATGAATATTCAGGAATTAGCTACGGTTGCTTCCTATAATATAGGCGTGAAGGTTTTTATCCTGAATAACGGTTATTTAGGAATGGTGCGCCAGTGGCAGGAATTGTTTTATCAGAGGCGCTATTCCGGGACACCGTTGAAGAATCCCGATTTTATCAAGGTGGCCGAAGGATATGGCGTCAAGGGGATGCGTGCGACCAAAGAAAGCCAGATTTCAAAAACAGTGAAAGAGGCGCTGGCTTACGACGGTCCGCTGTTTGTGGATTTTTGTATTGAAGAGGAAGAAAATGTTTTCCCGATGGTGCCGGCCGGAGAAGCGATCAACCGGATGATCGGAGGTATGGCATGAGGACGCATACGATCCAGGCTTTGGTCGAGAATAAATTCGGCGTGTTATCGCGGATAGCTTCGCTTTTTTCCGCGCGGGGATATAACATAAGTTCCTTGGCGGTTGGAGAAACGCTTGATCCGACGGTGTCGTGCATGACGCTGGTCGTGCAGGCGGAAGACGAACAGATCTTGGAGCAGATCAAGAAACAGCTGAATAAACTGATCGATGTGATCACCGTGGTCGATCTGACTAAAAAGGAGCACGTTGACCGCGAGTTAGTCTTGTTGCGCTGCGCGTTTGAAGAAAAGAAGAAAGACGCGTTTAAACAGGTGATTGAAAAGCATAGCGCGCGGATAGTCTGGGAAGACGCGGCAAACTGGATTGTCGAATTTACCGGAGAACATCACGCGGTAAGAGAATTTCTGGACGCTTTGCAGGAGTATCCGTTGAAAGAATTGGTGCGTACCGGAAAAATAGCGCTCGCAAAATAATTACGAGGATGCCCGTGGATCTATGCCTGTGTCAATCCGCAGGCCAGGATCAAAAGTCATCAGCGTAGCAAAATTTTAAAGGAGGAAGAAAATGGCAAAGGTTTATTATGAGAAGGATGCGGATTTAAGTTTGTTGAAGGGTAAAACAGTGGCTATTATCGGCTACGGAATTCAGGGGAGAGCGCAAGCGCTCAATTTGAAAGAGAGTAAGATCGACGTTATCGTATCGGAGATCGAGGGAACCGAGAATTATAAGAAAGCAAAAGAAGACGGGTTTACGCCGATGGACGCGAACGCCGCGTCGAAACAGGCGGATATTATTCAGATATTGACACAAGACCATATTCAGGCGATGGTGTACAAGAGCGCGATCGAAGCGAATTTGAAAAAAGGCAAGGCATTATGTTTTTCGCACGGTTTTAATATCCATTTTCACCAGATCGTGCCGCCGCCGTTCGTTGACGTTTTTATGGTCGCGCCCAAAGGTCCGGGGGCCCTGGTCCGCGAGATGTATGTACAAAAGAAAGGCGTGCCTTGTTTGATCGCGGTCTATCAGGATGCCAGCAAAAAAGCCAAGGCTTTGGCATTGGCGTACGCGAAAGCTATCGGCGGCACGAAAGCCGGGGTCATCGAAACGACGTTTGCCGAAGAGACTGAAACGGATCTTTTTGGAGAACAGGTCGTTCTCTGCGGTGGAGTCAGCTCACTGATAAAGAAAGCTTTCGAAGTCCTTACGGAAGCCGGCTATCAGCCGGAGATCGCGTATTTCGAAGTGTTGCATGAACTTAAATTGATCACGGATTTGATCTATCGTAAAGGTATTTACGGAATGCGTCAAAACGTTTCGGATACCGCGAAGTATGGGGATATTACCCGGGGAGAGAGAATTGTCCCGGAAAAGACCAAGGAAGAGATGAAGAAGATCCTTGCGGAGATACAGACCGGGCAGTTTGCCAGGGAATGGATCCTGGAAAATCAGGCAAAGCGGCCGGTTTTTTTAGCGTTGCTTGAAAAAGATCGGAGTCATCCGATTGAAAAAACGGGTGAAATGTTACGGAAAATGATGACGTGGATAGAATAATGAGACTTAGATTTTCTTTAAGCGAGTAGCGAAAAAGAAAATCTGTAGCCGAATTACCCCGAGGAATTCAGAGAATTCCCGGGACATAGTCCTGGAAATTTTGCAAAAATTTCTCAGGGTCCCCGAAGGGGATAATTCACAGAGGATCACTGATACAAAACCGCAGATGATCGCAGATTTTAATCTGTGTTAATCGGTGGATCTACATCTGTGCCAATCTGTGTACATAATAATATGAACAAAGAAAAAAAATTAATCATCTTCGACACAACCCTGCGTGATGGTGAACAGGCACCGGGAGCTTCATTAAACGAAGCACAAAAGATCGAAGTCGCCCGTCAGCTGGAACAGCTGGGGGTCGATATTATCGAAGCAGGTTTTCCAATTTCCAGCCCGGGTGATTTTGCCGCGGTAAAGAAAATCGCTTCTTGCCTGAAAAGAAGTACGGTCTGCGGATTAGCGCGGGCGCTGGAAAAAGATATCGACGCTGCGTATCAGGCGATGAAGCATGCCCGCCGGTATCGCATCCACGTATTTCTGGCGACCTCGAAGATCCACATGCAGTACAAACTGCAAAAAGCCGAGGATGAGATCCTGAAGTTGGCCAAGAAAGCCGTCGCGTACGCGCGAAATCTTTCGGATGACGTGGAGTTTTCTCCGGAAGACGCCTCCCGCACCGAACCGGATTTTCTGTTTAAAGTCATCGAAGGAGTCATCGACGCCGGCGCGCGCACGATCAATATTCCGGATACGGTCGGCTGGGCGTACCCGGAGCAATTCGGCGGCCTTATCGAATCGATTTTTAATACCGTGCCGAATATGAACAAGGCGATCATTTCCGTGCATTGCCATAACGATTTAGGGTTGGCCGTCGCAAATTCCTTAGCGGCGGTTAAGAGCGGCGCGCAGCAGGTCCATTGTACGATCAATGGATTGGGAGAACGCGCGGGCAACGCGTCCTTAGAAGAAACGGTCATGGCGATCAACGTGCGCAAGGATATTTTTACCGGCATCAAGCTGGGTATTGATACGAAAGAACTGTATAAAACGTCGAAGCTGGTCAGTTACGCTACCGGGTTTACTCTCGCGCCGAATAAAGCGATCGTCGGGCAGAACGCGTTCCGTCACGAATCAGGTATCCATCAGGACGGGGTGATCAAAGAACGCACGACGTATGAGATCATCGATCCCGCGGAGGTCGGTTTTCAATTCCAGCACGGGACCCAACTGGTATTAGGGAAGCATTCCGGCCGCCACGCTTTTATTAAGCGCCTGAAAGAATTAGGGTACGAACTGACCAAAGAGCAGATCGAAGAATGTTTTGAGGAGTTTAAACAGCTGGCAGACAAAAAGAAAGAAGTTTTTGATGAGGACCTGGAAGCGATCATTGAAGAACAGACCGAGACCAGCAAAAAAGAAGCGCTGAAGCTGATTTCCATGAAAATACAGAGCGGGACGAATATTAAACCCTGCTGCACGCTGAAGGTGAAGTTCCAGAATAAAGTACACGACGCGATATCGACCGGAGACGGTCCGGTCGATGCGTGTTATCGGGCGATCGACAGCATTACCAAACTGAAGACAAAGTTACAGCATTATAAATTAGAGGCGGTCACGTCAGGGAAAGACGCGCTCGGGCACGTGCGAGTTGAATTGTCCGTGGGGAAGAAGGTCCTTACCGGCGTTGCGGCAAGTACGGATGTCGTAGAAGCATCGGCAAAAGCCTATATCGCGGCGCTTAATAAACTGTAACAGGATGCCCATTAATAGCCATACGGCGTTGTTCGGATTACTGGGGAAGCCAATCAGGCATTCTCTCTCTCCGCTCATCCACAACACTATTTTTCAAAAAGAATCGCTGGACGCGGTGTATCTTTGTTTTGAGATCGAAGCTGCATCCGTGACCGCCGCGGTGGAAGGCTTGCGGCATTTGGGCGCGCGGGGTTTTAACGTGACGATCCCGTATAAAGAGAATGTCCTTCCCCTCCTTGACGAACTCTCGGAAGAAGTTTCGCTGATCGGGGCGGTGAATACGGTAAAGAACATACAGGGCAGATTAAAAGGATTCAATACGGACGGCGCCGGATTTATTGATTCGCTAAAAATAAAAGCGCGGTTTTCGCCGGAAGGTAAGGATGTCTGTATCCTGGGTGCCGGAGGCGCGGCGAAATCGCTCGCGTTTTATTTGGGTAAAGAAAAAGCAGCTTCCTTGGCTGTCTACGATACGGATCTTCGCAAGACCGGTGAACTGTGCGCGCGCTTAAAACAATTATTCCCGCAGGTAAAAGTCCAGGAGTTGGTTTCTTCCGATGCGATCCCGGCATCGACGGCTTTATTGGTCAATGCCACGGGCGTGGGAACGCGGGAGTCGGACCCGCCGCTGTTGCCGAAAACCTTTTTCGCGCGCTATCAGAAATTGCTGGTCTACGATTTGATCTATAATACCGAGATCCCTCCGTTGCTGCGTAGCGCTCAAGAACACAACTTGCAGGTCATGAACGGGATGTGGATGCTTATTTACCAGGCTTTACGGGCTTTAGCCGTCTGGTTTGACAGCGACGGATTTTTGAAACATGCCGATAGTTGTTATGCGATGCTGAAACACACGAAACAATGAGCATTGAATCCGGGATTCAGATGATCAATACGGTTTTTGTCGCGTTGTTCGGGCTCTGTATCGGCAGTTTTTTGAACGTGGCGATCCTGCGGCTTCCTAAAGAGCAGAGTTTGTGGGGACGGTCCCGTTGCCCGCAGTGCAATCAGATGATCCATTGGTATGATAATGTTCCGCTGTTGAGTTATCTGTTTTTAAGGGGTTTGTGCCGCGTTTGTAAAAGACCCATTTCTTTCCGCTATTTCGTGGTCGAGGCGCTGACGGGTATATTCTTTGTCCTTTTATATCTCCGGTTCGGATGGAATTTTTATTGGCTGAAATTTTCATTTTTGTTTTCACTATTGGCGTTGACGTCGTTCATCGATATCGATTATCATAGTGTCCCGTCCGAGATCTGCCCGCTGGGGATTATTGCCGGTTTGTCCTTTGGTTTACATGAAGGTCTCTACCGGGGTTCATTGCCGCTCTTTACTTTTTACGTGCAAGGGATGGTCGTCGGCGCCGGCGTCGTGTATTTGCTTAAATTGTTCGGAGACGAAGGCTTGGCGATTTATTTAAAATGGAGAAAATTGGATTCGATCGAAGGAGAGACCGAATCTTTGGGATTAGGAGATGTTGATTTCATGGCGATGGTCGGCGCATTCTTAGGATGGAAGCTGACGGTATTGGCGTTTTTCATCACCCCGTTTATCGCGATGCTGTACGGGATCATCGCGATCGTTTTTAAGAAGTCTCATCTGATCCCGTATGTTCCGTATCTTTCAGTTGGCGTCATCGCGGCGTTTATTTGGGGAGACCGATTGATCGGGATGATCATGAAAGGATTTTATCTATGAGATATTTAACGGCAGGAGAATCGCACGGCAAGGCATTGGTGGTTATTATAGAGGGGTTCCCGAAAGGGTTTTTTATCGACCAGGGATTACTTGAACGGGAATTATTGCGCCGGAAACAGGGGTATGGCCGCGGCGCGCGCATGCATATTGAACCGGAGGCCTTTTCGGTGCTTTCCGGACTGCGCAACAAAGTAACGCTCGGCTCGCCCATCAGTCTGCTCATCGAGAACAAAGACTGGCGGATATTTCCGTTTGCCAAAGATACCGAAAAAATCATGGGAGTTCCCCGTCCGGCGCATGCGGACTTGGCCGGTATGCTGAAGTATGGGACGGAAGATGCCCGCGATATTTTAGAGCGGGCGTCCGCCCGCGAGACTGCTGCGCGAGTTGCCGTCGGGAGCTTTTGCAAGCAGGCCTTGGGGGTTTTTGGGATCGAAGCTGTGGGTTATGTGACGCAAATAGGAGAGGTACAAGCCGAAACAATCCCTTCGGAAATAAAGGTTTTGAAAAAAAAGCTTCAGCAGACTCGATTAGGGTGCCCGGATAGCCGGCGGGAAAAAGAGATGATCGCCTGTATCGATCGGGCACAAGAAGAAAAGGATACCTTAGGCGGGGTCTGTGAAGTACGCATACATAATGTCCCTGTCGGGCTGGGCAGTTGCATGCAGTGGGATAGAAAACTTGACGCCCAATTGGCGCATCAGTTGATGTCGATTCCGGCGATCAAGGCAGTGGCAATCGGCGCGGGCTGCGAATACTCTCAAAAGAGAGGGTCTGAATCGCATGACGCTATCTTTTATTCTTCAGCGAAAGGTTTTTATCACCAGAGCAACAACTCCGGAGGGATCGAAGGGGGCATGAGCAACGGCGAAGATGTCGTTGTCCGGGCCTATATGAAACCGATCCCGACGTTACGGCAACCGTTGGCATCCGTGAATGTCAAAAGCAAGAAGCCGGCAGACGCTCCCTGGGAACGATCGGATACCGTGGCGGTTACCAGCGCGTCCGTTGTCGCCGAGCACGTTTGTTCGTTTGTTGTTTTTAACGCGCTCCTGGACAAATTCGGCAACGACACGAAGAATGAGCTTGAAAATGCGATTAAATCCTACAAGCGCTCTCTGAAATCTCGCTGACCAACAACAAAGCTTGCGCAAAAGAAAGAATACGGTATAATTTAAACCAGAGGGGTTAATCATCTTTACCGTCCTGCTAAAAACAAGGGAAAAAACATGGATATAGCTACCCTATTTGGAATACTCGCCGGGTTGGGTCTCATCATTTTTGCGATATTTCTTCATGAGGGAATGAAGGGTTTGTTGCTCTTCGCGAATACCGAAGCCGTTTTGGTCGTGTTGGGAGGAACGCTCTGCGCGACCTTGATCAATTATTCCTTATCGCAGTTTATTAATGTGCTTGGCGTCGCGAAGAATGTCTTTTTTGCCAAGAGCCATGACGTGAAGCAGGTCATCGCGACATTCGTGAATTTAAGCCAGAAAGCGCGCAGGGAAGGATTGATCGCTCTTGAACATGAACTGCCGACGATTAAAAGCGATTTTATGAAACGCGGCGTGCAGATGGTCATCGATGGGCAAGATCAGGATTCGGTGACCATGCTTATGGAGACCGAAATGATCTTTATTAAAGAACGCCACAAGGTCGGACAAGAAATATTCATTGCCTTAGGCACGTATGCCCCGGCATTCGGTATTATCGGAACCGTTTTAGGAATGATCCTTATGTTAAATTCCATCAGCGATGTCGAACAGGTCCCGGCGCGTATGTCGATCGCTCTTACGTCCGCGTTTTTCGGTTTAGGATCTGGTTATTTGATTTTCTTGCCGATCGCGGGAAAATTACGCCGCCGGTCAGAAGAAGAATTGTTTATCTTGGAAATGATCGTCAGGGGCGTGCTTTTATTGCAGAGCGGCACACACCCTAAAATGCTGGAAGACAATCTTAATGCCTACCTTGATCCTAAGAAGCGGATGGTTTTTAAACAACAGCCGCAACAAACGGAAGCCGCCGCAAAAGCATAGCCTATGTATAAAAGACCCCCTGCCAGAAACGTTATTGACGAAGAGGACCCGCGGGTTTCAAAATTCGGGCATCCTGCTCCCCCATGGCTGGTAAATTACGCGGATTTAATGACGGAGCTGGTCTGTTTCTTTATTATTTTGTACGCCCTATCGGCAGTTTTAAGTAAGCATATCCAGGCGGCAAAGAAAGAACTGGACCGGATCATCGTTGAAGAGAAGCTCAATGCTAAGACGACCATTACCAAGGAAGGGGTCCGGTTTACCCTGGAGGAGCAAGGGACCAACGCTTATTTTCAAATCGGGAAAGCCGATCTTACGGAAAAAATGATGCATTTGATGACGAAGCTTGGGCCGCTGTTTAAAAGTCTGCCGAACGAGATAATCATTGAAGGACACACGGACAATGCGCCGATCAGCAGCGGTGAATATCCTTCAAACTGGGAGTTGTCAACCGCACGCGCACTGACGGTGCTGCACCATTTGATAGAAAACTATAAGATAGAACCTTATCGGATTTCTGCTATCGGTTACGGGGAATTCCGTCCGGCAGCGCCGAATGATACCGTGGAGAACAGGGCAAAAAACCGGCGGGTCGTGTTTTTTATCAAGAATGTACCTCCGCAGTATGCCGCTGAAGAAAGGAAACGGGCAGGAGGGCATAGCCAGATGAAGACGGATACCACGCCACCCTTACCGGTGGCGATAAAGAACACGGAACAAACGACGGTGCCTTTGCCGCAAGCGGCAGAACCGACGGTTTCGGCCCCAACAGAGGTGAAAGCCGGAACCCCGACGCCGTAATCAAAAACAATCGAAAACTAAAAAGCTTTTGTCGGAAACAATATTTACAATAGGAAAACTTGTGATAAGCTAAAGCATGGAGCGTATGAGTACAGGAAGGATGATACTTTTGACGGGTTGTACCCTTGTTTTGAGCGGATTCTTGTATGCGCAAAGTCCGGAGGGCATGGAATACCAAAGCTACGGCCAGGCGATCGGCAGGCAAGAGCAAAAAGGTTTGCAGCGGCAGCAGGTCGGGAATGTTACCGTCCTGGAGAGTAATAAAGAATTTTCCGCCCGATCCATAGATCAGTTATCGCAAGAAGTTACGCTCTTAGCGCAAGAAATAGATGTATTAAAAAACGACGTCGGACAAATTAAAGCTGTCCTTAACGAAAATGAGAGTCAAAAAATCGATTCTGCAAACAGGGTTCGCGGGATGTTTATGCAGATGCAGCAACAGTTAAATAATCTCTACGATTTGATTAATAAACTGCAGGGCGGCAGTGGCCAATCGAATGCGGCTCAGAGTGGGCCGGGGAATTAGGGTGGTCGCGCAGCGCGCAGTAGGCATCGTTCATAATCATGCATAAAATGGCGGGTCTCAATAAACGGAAATATTTTTGGGCTTTGATGTGCGTGCTTGCCGGAATATTTTGGGCGGGTATCGGTTCTGCCCGGGCGCTCACTGAAGGACAGATCTTTGATAAACGCCTGACAAAGGCGCTTTCGATTGCCAAGACGTATTTCGAGACAGACTCTCCGACGCTTGCCTATACCAGAAAGTTCGACGAAGCGATAAAAGACCTGGACAATTTTTCATTGGATTATCCGTCCAGCGAGTATGCCGATGACGCACAGTTTGTCGCGGTTGCCTTGAATTTCATCGATGCGATAATGGGCGGGAAAGAAGGAAAGGCGTATTTGGCGATGCGGGAAATGAAAGATCTTGCCGAACGGTACCCGCAAGGAAAGATCGAGTTGGATACCGTCTATAAAAGCGGGCGAGTCGTGGATAGCTATATCCCTTCCGCCTTTATGTATATCCCCTACCGGTACATGGAAATATATATGAACGGCTGGGCAGGATGGAAATTCGGTAATTATGAAACAGTGATAAGTAGTTACACGGAGCTGAAAGACGCGCTCGATTTCTTTGCCATAGATCCGAACGGTTATCTAGTCACCGATATTTATGAAGCATTGGCCGATTCATACGCAAAGACGCATGACGAAGAGGCTGCGACGGCAATCGCGCAGGAGGCGGTTAAGAGATTCCCGGATAACCGGGAATTGCACCGGTTCATGAGAAAGTATTTAAAAAAGCAGAAATCGAATATCGCACCATCAACATTCTGATCTTCATAGCATAAACAACACATACACCGGTTTTAGCGACAACAAATACGCGGGATATGCTGTCATAGAAGAAAGGAGATCGCCGATGAAGGATACGTATTCATATTTAAAAGACCCGCGGGCTCTCGCGGAGATCCGAAAACATAAGTGGTTGCGAAGTCAAGAAGAAAGCCGGGAGATCGGCTTTGCTTCAGCCGCGGTCGATTGGATAAAGAAGTATGGCGAAGAGTGGAAGCGCGTGCATGTAAAAAGCCAGGAAGAAGGGGAATATCTGGTCGAGCGCAGAAAATACCGCAGGTTTCAACTAAAATGCATGGTTGAATTACTCAAGAATAACGCGTTACAAATAGCCGAGGCTGTTGATATCAGCTTCCAAGGGCTACTTTGTAGGACCACGCAGAACGTCCGCGTGGGAACGCAGATGTGCGCACGTCTGGTGTGCGGGCAAGGCGCTCCGTCAGCCGTGTACCAAGGCAGTGTGGAGAGATTCTCACTTATCAACGCCGGCAAGTATGAGTTTTTTATTCGATTCAATGATGCAAGCCAAAACGAGCTGCAGCATTGGGATTTTTTTAAACGCGCGCGCTGACCCGGAACAGATACGGCGAAAAGCGTTCGGCACGCGTTAGAACGACGGGAGGCAGGCATGAAGATTGACGTAAGAAAACTGTCGGATGAAGAACTTAAAAAGAAGAACGTGTCGACGTGGCCGATCTGGGAATGCGACGTCAGTGAATTTGACTGGTATTACGATACCGCAGAACAATGCTATTTTCTCAAAGGAAGTGCTGTGGTGAAAGCCAGCGATCAAGAAGTTGCTGTTAAGAGGGGTGATTTTGTGACGTTTCCGAAGGGCTTGAAATGTGTTTGGAAAGTAAAAGAAGCGGTAAAAAAACATTACAAGTTCAAATAAGAGAGGTTTCCGGCTCTTCATACAGGACCCGTAGTGTTCATAATAAGAGAAGATAGAAAAGCAAAAGAGATAAATACTAAAAAAGACTATGGCGATATTATTGCTGCTATTGCTACTGACGGGTTGCGCTAAAGGAAATTACGCGCGCGATTATTTTGGCGCAAGCCATGGGCCGGTCGGCGTAGATGTCTGCATGGATTTTGAAGGAAACGTCACCGATAAGAATTATGTCGTCGTTCGAGACGGCCTCGTTGTTGAGAAATACATGCCTAAGGAATCTGTGGTCGAGCTATTCGGCCAACCCGATGAAAGGACCGTGGCCTTGGGTCAGCAAGAACGCTGGCGCTATCAACGGTATAAACTAAACCTGACGTTCGACGGCGACTACGTTAAAAGCTGGCAGATGGACCACGGGGATTAACTTCTTCCCTTGCCGGAAAAAAATTATTAAAATAGTCTTGACATAAAAAAACTGAAGTGGTATAACTTACATCACCTTTTCGTTCTTAGACATTCCAACAATATATCGGAAATTACAAAGTTAGTAATATATTGTTCTTTGATAATAAAGTCTTTTGGAGAGTTTGATCCTGGCTCAGAGTGAACGCTGGCGGCGTGGCTTAGGCATGCAAGTCGAGCGATTCCCGCAAGGGAATAGCGGCAAACGGGTGAGTAACGCGTTGGTAATCTATCCAGAGGAGGAGGATAGCCCCGAGAAATCGGGGGTAATACTCCATAGTCCTTTATGCTCATGCATAAAGGTTAAAGATGGCGACCTAGTAATAGGGCTATCACCTTCGGAGGAGCCTGCGTCCTATCAGCTTGTTGGTGAGGTAACGGCCCACCAAGGCTATGACGGGTAGCTGGAATGAGAGTTTGGTCAGCCACACCGGGACTGAGACACTGCCCGGACTCCTACGGGAGGCTGCAGTCGAGAATCTTTCTCAATGGGCGAAAGCCTGAAGATGCGACGCCGCGTGAAGGATGAAGGCCTTCGGGTTGTAAACTTCTTTTGCAAGAGAAGAAAGCTTAGGGGTTAATACCGCCTAAGTGTGACGTTATTTTGCGAATAAGCCACGGCTAACTCCGTGCCAGCAGCCGCGGTAATACGGAGGTGGCGAGCGTTACTCGGAATGACTGGGTGTAAAGGGTCCGCAGGTGGTCTATTATGTGGACGGTGAAATCTTTCCGCTTAACGGAAAAACTGTCGTTCAAACTGGTAGACTAGAGGCCGATAGAGGAGAGCGGAATTGCCGGTGTAAGGGTGAAATCTGTGGATATCGGCAGGAACGCCAGAGGTGCAAACGGCTCTCTGGATCGGTTCTGACACTCAGGGACGAAAGCTAGGGGAGCAAACAGGATTAGATACCCTGGTAGTCCTAGCTGTAAAC
>Ga0172371_10002283_pt1 | contig 30481 bp, 28 predicted proteins | sample Lak12m_FD_114543 | JGI IMG/M metagenome (GOLD analysis project Ga0172371, IMG submission 114543) | Freshwater microbial communities from Kabuno Bay, South-Kivu, Congo - kab_022012_12m | ecosystem: Environmental > Aquatic > Freshwater > Lake | place: Democratic Republic of the Congo: South-Kivu...
TCTAATGTTTGAAGCAATTTTAGATAGATATAATATAGTTAAAAAATAAACTTTTTGTAAAAAAAACTTACATTTTTTAAAATATATATTTGCTATTGTAATATTTTTAATGTATAATACGTTAAGTTAGTTAGATTAGTGAGTTAATTTTATTATAGTTTATTTTATTAGTTAATATATTTAAAATATATGAAAAAATTTATTTTAATTTTATTTGTTTTTAGTTTTTTATTTGTTTTAGTAAATCCTATAAAAGCGGAAACTGTTAGTTGTTCTACATTTACTATGACTCTTAAAATGGGTATGAATAATTCTGAAGTAAAATGTCTTCAAGAAATTCTTAATGCTAATGGTTTCCAAGTTTCTTCAACTGGAGCTGGTTCTTTAGGTTTAGAGACTACTTATTTTGGTACTAAAACATTAGCTGCTGTAAAAGCTTTTCAAGATTCAAATTTACTTGTAGCAGATGGAATTTTTGGACCTCTTTCTCGTGCAAGAGTATTTAATACAAATATAGGAAGTGTTCCTAGCCCTATATTAGGTTGTCTTTCTAATACAGGTTTTAATCCTTCTACTGGTATGCCTTGTAGTAATACAAGTTCATTGATAGTTTCAGCTCCAGTTTCAAGTGCTGTTTGGGTAGCTGGAAGTACTTATACAATTAAATGGTCTTCTAACCCATTGATGGGTCCATTACCTTCTACTGTAAATATTACTTTAAATGCTCCACGTCCAGCTTGTCTTGATTCTATACCTGCTTGTATGGTTGCAGAAATGAATCCTTATGTTATTGCAACTGATGTTACAGATACTGGTTCGTATGTTTGGAATATTCCTTTAAATCTTTCAACAAATTATCATGGTTCTATGCAAATTACAGTTACTCGTAATACTCCGTCATCTATAGGTAGAAGTGGTGTATTTTCAATTGTTACCCCATCTTTATCAAAGTTTTCTTCTCCTAAAAATAGTGATTCATGGATAGCAGGACAGTCTTATACAGTATCTTGGTCTTCTTCTAATTTACTTAGTCTTTCAAATATTGAATTAGGTCTTGTATCTGTAAGTGATGTTTCTACTACTGCTGTTACCTCTTTAGATAATGCATTAAGTATTGATTCTTTAGTAGTTTGGAAATATAATATTTCTAATACAGGTTCTTATGAATTTACTGTTCCTAATGATTTAAAAACTGGAACTTATCGTTTTTATTTAAGAAATATAAATGATTATGCTATTAGTGATGATTTCTTAATTACTAATTCTTTAAGTATTTCTCCTGTTATTACAGGTGTTTCTGGTCCTATTTCACTAAATACAGGCCAGCAAGGTACTTGGACAGTAACAGCTTATAATTCTACTGGAGGAACTTTATCATATTCAGTAAATTGGGCAGATCCATATTTTGATAATATTTCTTCTACATTGTCTTCGGAAAAACAAACAGCTATATTTACCCATACTTATTCAAGAGAAGGTAATTATGCACCTTTATTTATTATCACAAATAATACAGGACAAACTGCTCAAGCTAGTTTATCTGTTAAAGTAACAGATATAGCTACAGGTTGTGTAACTAATACAGGTTTTAATCCTTCTACTGGTATGCCTTGTAAATAATTTTATTTATTATTAAACTTAAATAAAATTTAAAAATACACCTTATATTCTAAGGTGTATTTTTGCTTGACTTATTTTTATATTAAGATATACTCTTCTAAATGTCTGTCTTTTTATTAGATATGGCATTTTTGTTTCACTTTGACAATTAAATAAAATGAGAACATCCGATGAATAATCGGGAGCAAGTCTCATAATAAATTTGATTAAGTATAAATAATTTTTAGAGCAATGATTAAATTCTAACGGATTAAAAAAATATCACAAAATTTAAGTAATTAAATGCTGTTTTTTGTTTTGTTTCGTTCTTTTAACTTTTAGTTAGAGTTTGATCCTAGCTCAGGATGAACGCTGGCGGCGTGGATAAGGCATGCAAGTCGAACGGTTCTTCATAAATTTTATTGAAGTTTAGTAGCAATACAAGACAGATAGAAAAATTAGTGAAGGATAGTGGCGAACGAGGTAGTAATACATAGGAACTTCCCCCAAAGTCGTGAATAATTCGTCGAAAGACGAACTAATACACGATAGTCCCTTACGGGTAAAGAATTTCGCTTTGGGAAAGGCCTATGCGATATCAGCTAGTTGGTAGTGTAATGGACTACCAAGGCTATGACGTCTAGGGGAGGTGAGAGCCTGACCCCCACCGATGGTACTGAGACACGGACCATACACCTACGGGTGGCTGCAGTCGAGAATCTTCCACAATGGACGAAAGTCTGATGGAGCGACGCCGCGTGATTGATGAAGTCCCTCTGGGACGTAAAGATCTTTTGTAGGCTAGAAAGTTTATTGATCAGCCTAAGAATAAGAGGCTCCTAATCTCGTGCCAGCAGGAGCGGTAATACGAGAGCCTCGAGCGTTATCCGGAATTATTGGGCGTAAAGGGTGTGTAGGTTGTTCTGTTAGTCTTTTGTTAAAGCCCCGGGCTTAACCTGGGATTCGCAAAAGATACGGCAAAACTAGAAAGTGTGAGAGGTGTACGGAACTCATGGTGTAGGGGTGAAATCCGTTGATATCATGGGGAACACCAAAAGCGAAAGCAGTACACTAGTGCATATTTGACACTGAAACACGAAAGCGTGGGTAGCGAATGGGATTAGATACCCCAGTAGTCCACGCCCTAAACGATGATTTCTCGCTATTCGGAGTATCGACCCTCTGAGTGGCTTAGCTAACGCATTAAGAAATCCGCCTGGGAAATACGGCCGCAAGGCTAAAACTCAAAGGAATAGACGGGGACTTGCACAAGCAGTGGATTATGTGGTTTAATTCGATGGTAAACGAAGAACCTTACCAAGGTTAGAAATCCTAGTGAAATCCTTTAGAAACATTGGACCTCGCAAGACTCTAGGACAGGTGATGCATGGCCGTCGTCAGTTCGTGGTTTGAATTGTACCCTTAAGTGGGCTAACGAACGCAACCCTTGTTGTGTGTTATAAGTGTCACACGATACTGCCCCCGCCTTTGTACAGTAGTGCAAAGTCAAGTAGAAAATAAAAATTTATAAAAATTAATATAAAATATATTTTATATTAATTTTTGACTTTTAACTTTACAACTTGCTTTTGTCAATTAGTGAATAAAGGCGGGGGAGGAAGGAGAGGATGACGCCAGGTCAGCATGTCCCTTGATACCTTGGGCTACACACATAATACAATGACCGTTACAACGCGCAGCGACGAGGCGACTCTGAGCTAATCGTTCAAAAGCGGCCTCAATTCGGATTGGAGTCTGCAACTCGACTCCATGAAGCTGGAATTGCTAGTAATCACAGGTCAGCTAAACTGTGGTGAATACGTTCTCAAGTTTTGTACTCACCGCCCGTCAAGTCAAGGGAGCCGGGAATACCCGAAGTCTCTACATAAGTAGGGCCTAAGGTAAGCTCGGTGACAGGGACTAAGTCGTAACAAGGCACGGCTAGCGGAAGCTGGTCGTGGAATAATTCAATTTGAAAACTGTTCCAACTTTATAGAATTTATTTTGTAAAGTTGAGATTTTACCACTGGTAAAATCTGATCTTGGATAGATTGGACTTATTGAGTCGATATTGTGTCGCTCAATTGACGACACAATAGTTTTGAAAAACTTAAAATTTTATGACAATGTGGCTCATTCTTTAAATGATTGCCCATCCCGAAGGGGATTAGGGAAAGACCTAGAAAACTAAGTTTATAGAACGAAACAAAACAAAGAATAGCAAAATATAAAAAACACCTCGCGTAAGCGGGGTGTTTTTGTTATAATCTAACTATGATGAAAAATTTACACTTGGTCGAGAATCAAGAACCACACAGTGATGGTTGGCATTATTTAGGTTCTCGCGATGAAAAACATGAAGAAAATTATATTGAATGGAAGTATTTTAACTTTACCCAGAAAGACTTAGCTGGATATATTATTTATTATCTTATGGATCCTGAAAAAAAGACTAAATTTGGCGGTGGAAGGTTACTGGTTCGGATCATAAAAGACGGTGTTTCATATGGTTTAATTAAAAAAATTGAAATGGAACAAATCTCACTAGATTCCATTTCTGCCGGTATGCGTATGGGAGATGCCGAGATTATTGAAAAAAGTTCTTATGAGTATAAAATCAAATGCAAATCTATCGACGTTAGCTGGAATCTTGATTATGTTCAGCACGCGCCAACCATTGAATCTTTCCAAAATATTAACACTTGCATGGTGCGCTGGGAGAATGTGAATTGGCTTATTAAGATGCCTAGAGCAAAAGTGGTGGGAGATATTATAATCGGCACTGACACATTCCATATTGATGCTTTGGGTTATACTGATACCAATTGGGGAGAGATGATACCATTCTTTACAAGATATGAATGGGGGCAGTATAATGATGATAATTTTTCTTTAGTGTTTGGTATGTTGTATGGTTTTACCAAACTGAAATCTTCTTATTTTTATTTTATTCTCGGTAAACATTTAGTTAAACTGGAAAATGCTTATTGTGAAGTAAAGCATGTTGAGAGAACTTTCGATAAAATGCTCGGGGTTAAAATCCCTAGTAAGAACAATTTCCTTGTGAAGGGCGATGAATATGAAATCAGTTTTTCTACCCAACTTCTTTTTCATGACAATCCTGGACTAAAAATTCATCTGTTTTTGCCAAAGGTTGTTGTTTCGGAACAGATAGTAGAGTATGAAGGTGTTGTAAAGAAAAATGGTGAAATTCTACATAAATTTAAAGGTAGAGGATTCGAAGAATGGAACACTAAAACTTGGAGGAATACTCCATTAACTTTTTGATTATATTTTATGATAAAAAAAATGGGAATAATTCGCGGTGGTGGGGGGGAAGATTATGAAAAGTCGCTCAAAAAAGGCGGAGAGATTATTTCATACTTAAATGAAAATTTGGATGATAAATATAAAGTGGTAGATATTTTAGTTGATAAAAAAGGAGTTTGGCATGTAAACGGTTTTCCTATAATCCTTTCTGATTTAATGAATAAAGTTGATTTAGTTTGGAATACTTCTTCTTGTCCATCTACTTTTCTAATAAATAATTTTTCTATACCAAATATTTATGATAGTCGATTTTTAAATTCCTTGAAACAAAATAAAGAAATGTTGAGAAAGCACATGAAAAGTATTGGCATAAAAATGCCAAGCTATTTACTTTTACCAGTATATCAAGAAGATTTTGATGGAGATAAAAACAAATATATTATAAAAAAGGCAAAAGAAATTCATGAAAAATTTGGAGCACCTTGGATAGTAAAAACTTTTATTTTTGATTCAAATATGGCAATACATTTAGCAAAAAATTTTCCTGAACTAGTTAATGCTATAGAAGATGGAGTAAAACATGAAAAAAGTATTTTAGTAGAAGAATTTATTGATGGCAAGACTGACTCTATCCATTCCGTTTCTTATTTTCGTGGGGAAGATATTTATATTTTCCCCACGAAAAATTTTATTTCTAGCGAAAAAGAAAAAATAATAAATTTGATTAAGAGTATACACAAACATTTAGGAATAAAATATTACTTAAAATCTGATTTCATTTTTCATCCCAAAAAGGGTTTCTTTTTAACTGATATTGATTTTTTACCTGATTTGAGGAAGGGTTCTCATTTTGAACAATCTTGCGAATATGTTGGCGCAAAAATGCATCATGTGATAGAACATATTTTAAATAAAGCTTTAGATAAAAATAGATAATACGGACTATAGTATATCGGTAGTACACACCCTTCGGGAGAGTGTAGACTGGGTTCGATTCCCAGTGGTCCGAATTTTTGGTATAATTGATTTATAATTTATGAAATTGTTTTTATCTGTGGCGGGTGGTCGTACTCACATAGGCACATATGTTGGAGTTTCACCATCACCTGCCTCAAATGAAAATAATTTTTTATAAAATTATTTTTTTAAAAAAGTTATCCACAGTTTTATTAAAAAAGTATTGTATTATTTTTTTATATACGAGATAATTAATATGTTCTCGCAATAATTATTTAAAATATATTTTTTATTAATTATAATATTTTGAGGTCGTATTATTGCAAACTAAATTAAAAAATTAATTTCGCATCTGCGACAAATTAAATGGCAGCAAAAAAGAAAAAAGTAGCAGCAAAAAAGGGAAAGAAGCGAGCATAGTTTTTTTCCACTTCTAAAAAATCCCACTAATGGTGGGATTTTTTAGTTGTATTTATATATGTTAAGATATAGTAATGACTTTATATAATAAGATATTTGGTGATGCGAGTTCTAAATTCATTAAAAATACTAAAGAAATAGTAGTTAAAATTAATGCTTTTGAATCTGATATTTCAAAATTATCAGATAAAGATTTTCCTAAGAAAACACAAGAATTTAAAGATAGATTAGAGAAAGGAGAGACTTTAGACGATATTTTACCAGAAGCTTTTGCTTTAGTAAGAGAAGCTGCAAAAAGAAATTTAAATGAAAGACATTTTGATGTTCAATTAATAGGAGGTATTGCTTTGCATAAAGGGAAAATTGCTGAAATGAAAACTGGAGAAGGAAAAACTTTAGTAGCAACCTTGCCACTTTATTTAAATGCACTTGTAGGTAAGGGGGCACATCTTATTACTGTCAATGATTATCTTGCTCGACTAGGGGCAGTATTGATGGGGCAAGTTTATAATTTTTTAGGATTAACTGTTGGGGTTATTAATTCTCAAAACGTTTCTTATCTTTATGATTCTAAACATACTAATGAAGACCAATCTCGCCAAGGTGATGTCGAAGCGGATAAAGAGCGAGATAGGGTTGGGGAATTTAAAATTGTTTATGATTTTTTAAAACCGTGTGGACGTAAAGATGCATATAATGCAGATATAACTTATGGTACGAATCATGAATATGGTTTTGATTATTTGCGCGATAATTTAGCTATTTCTATAAATGATCTAGTTCAGAGAGAACATTTTTTTGCTATTGTAGACGAAGTGGATTCTATTTTAATAGATGAAGCTCGTACTCCTCTTATTATTTCTTCAGCTTCCAGTGATTCAGAAGATTTTTATGTTAAGTTTGATAAAATAGCCAAACAACTAAAGAGAGATGTTGATTATGAAGTAGATGAAAAATTAAGAGCGATAACTCTAACAAATGAAGGTATAAGTAAAGCTGAAAAGTTGCTTGGTGTGGAAAATATTTATACTGAAAATGGTATTAAATATGTTCATCATTTAGAAACAGCTGTTAAAGCACAAGCTATTTTTGAACGAGATAAAGACTATGTGATAAAAGAGGGAGAAGTAATAATAGTAGATCCATTTACTGGGCGCCTTCAGCCTGGCAGACGTTGGTCAGAAGGTATTCATCAAGCTATTGAAGCTAAAGAAGGAGTAAAAATTGAAAAAGAAACTCGTTCTTCTGGGTCTATAACTTTTCAAAATTATTTTAGGTTTTATAAGAAATTATCTGGAATGACAGGAACAGCTGAGACTTCTGCAGAAGAATTTTTGAAAGTTTATGGATTGGATGTTGTAGTAATACCTACTAATCGACCAGTAATTAGAAAAGATCATTCAGATTTGATTTTTCAAAGTGAAAAAGGAAAATTTAAAGCTATTGCTAAGAAAATTAAAGAATTAAATCAAAAAGGCCAACCAGTTTTAATTGGAACTATTTCAATTGAAAAAAATGAACTCCTATCTATTTATTTGAAACAAGAGGGTGTGCAACACACTATTTTAAATGCTAAGAATCACGAAAAGGAAGGTGAAATAATTGCTCAAGCTGGTCGTAAGGGTGCAGTAACAATTGCTACAAATATGGCTGGTCGTGGTATTGATATTAAGCTTGGAGGCCCGCTTCGACTTACTGAAACTAATGATTCACAATCTAGAAAAGAATATGAATTTGTAAAAAGTGTTGGTGGTTTATTTGTGCTTGGTACCGAAAGACACGAAGCGAGACGTATAGATAATCAGCTTCGAGGTCGTGCTGGTAGACAAGGAGATCCAGGTGAGACTCAATTTTATGTTTCACTTGAAGATGATTTGATGCGTATCTTTGGTTCTGAGAGAATAAAAACTATGATGGGACGTTTTGGTATTCCAGAAGATATGCCGATTGAAAATCATTTTATTAGTAGATCGCTTGAAGGAGCTCAAGCAAAGATAGAAGGTTTTCATTTTGATGCTAGAAAAAATACACTTGAATATGATGATGTAATGAATCATCAACGTAAAATAATTTATGAAAGAAGACAAAAAATGATGCAAGCTAATAAAAAAGATATTGAGAATTTACTTGAACAAATTTTGCTTACCCTACGAAGATTTAATGAAGGTGGGGAAAATACAGAAGAGAAAGAAAAATTAGAAAAAATAATTAAAGAAAAAAGAGAAAAATTAGGAGATGAAGCATTTTTTGAGACTGTTAGAAGAATTGCTCTTTATACTACTGATACTCTTTGGATGGAACATTTAGAAGCAATGGATTATTTGCGTTCCTCGGTAAATTTACGTGCATATGGACAGAGAGAGCCTATAGTTGAATATAAAAAAGAGGGTTTGTTTATGTTTAAGCAAATGGAAGAAGTATTTAAAGATCAAGTTTTATCTCTTATAGAGACAATAAATACAGATGTAAAAATAAATATAAAAGAAGAAGAAAATACCAAACAAAATCTCATAACTAGCCAAGAAGAATCAAAAGAGCTTAATAGAGATAAAAAGGTAATTAAAAATGATTCTGTTGGAAGAAATGATCCTTGCCCATGCGGAGCAAAAAAATCTGATGGAACTTCAATTAAATACAAACATTGTCATGGAAAATAAGGTAATGTTAATAAGTGAATTAACGTAGTCTTGTAGTGAAATGATATGAAATATAATTGGTAAAAAATATAAACGATGTCATGGAGCATAAAAAGATAAAAATTGGAGGAATATATAAACATTTTAAAGGAAATAAATATCAAGTTATTGGTATTGCAAAAGATAGTGATACATTAAAAAATGTTGTTGTGTATAAAGCTGTGTATGGTGATGGAAATTTATGGGTGAGAAAAGAAGAAGAATTTTTAGATGAAATAGAAAGAGATGGTAAAAAGTTTATTAGATTTGAGTTAGAAGAATAATATGAATATTTTTAAAAAATTCAGATTAAAAAGAAAGTTAATAGTAAAGCTTGCAGAGTGGCATTTTTTTGGTAATCCTTCAAAGAAATTGAAAATAATAGGTGTTACAGGTACCAATGGTAAAACGACAGTAGCCACATTACTTTTTAGTATTGCTACGGAGTTAGGTTATAAATCTGGATTAATATCCACAGTAGAAAATATTATAGGAACTAAAAAAGATATAACCTTACAAAACGACAAAGGTCCCGGAACTACTCCAGATCCTATATTTTTAAATAAACTTCTTAACAGAATGATAGAAGAAGGTTGCGAATATGTTTTTATGGAAGTTTCTTCTCATGCATTAGATCAGGGTAGGGTTGCTGGTATAAAATTTACCGGAGGAATTTTTACAAATTTAACCCATGATCATTTAGATTATCATAAAGATATAAATAATTATTTTTTAGCAAAAAAGAAATTTTTTGAAATGTTGCCTAAAAATTCTTTTGCTCTTTCAAATATGGATGATAGTTATGGAAACGCAATATGTGAAAATATAGAGGCTTATAGTCATTTTTATGGTTTCGGAGAAAAGGGAGAAGTTGTAGATTTTTATGGAAATATATTAAGCTCAGATTTTAAAGGGCTTTCTTTAGATGTTAATGGAGAGGAGTTTCATTCTAAACTTCTAGGTAAATTCAACGCTTATAATGTGTTAGCTGTTTTGGGTGCATCGAAGCTCTTAGGTTTTGATATAGAAAAAGTTAAAAAAGTCTTAAATAATATAAATCCTCCTCGTGGTAGATTTGATTATTTCTTATCTAAAAATAATGTAACTATAATAATAGATTATGCTCATACTCCGGATGCATTAGAAAAAGTTTTATTAACAGTAAAAGAAATTAAAAAACCAGAAAATAGAATTATATCTTTGTTTGGCTGTGGGGGAGATAGAGATCCATCCAAAAGAGCAAAGATGGGTTTAATTGGAGCTAGCTTATCTGATATTGCTATATTTACTTCTGATAATCCAAGAAGTGAAGATCCTGATAAAATAATCGATGAAATGAAAAATAATCTCTCAGGAGATGAGTTCGTAAAAGTTATAACTATAAGAGACAGAAGGCTTGCGATAGGAGAATCAGTGAAGTTAGCTAAAGATGGGGATATTATTCTTTGTGCTGGTAAGGGTCATGAAGAATATCAAGAAATAAAAGGAGTAAAATACCATTTTAGTGACATAGAAGAATATAGAAAAATTTTTAAATAAAAATCAAGTGAGTTATTTAAAATAATTTACTACAATATATTGTAGTAAAAATAGAATGACTAATTATAAAGAAAAATTTAAAGGAAAAAAAATTACAGTCATGGGACTTGGGCTTTTGGGGCGTGGGCTCGGTTATACTAAATTTTTGGCAGAATGTGGGGCAGATTTGATTGTGACTGATTTAAAAACTAAAAAACAACTTAAAAATTCAATAGAAGAAATTATAAATTACGAATTACGAATTAAGAATAAAAATAAAATTAAGTTTGTTTTAGGTGAACATAGATTAGAGGATTTTAGAGGAAGAGATCTAATAATAAAAGCAGCCGGAGTGCCTCTCGATTCTATATATATAAAAGAAGCAAAGAAAAATAATATTCCAGTTGAAATGGATGTCTCTTTATTTATCAAAAATGCTCCAAAGATAAAAGTTGTAGGTATCACAGGCACGAGAGGTAAGTCTATGACAACTGCTTTAATATATGAAATTCTGTCAAAAAATATACAAAAAAGAGAAGTATTTTTGGGTGGAAATATGAGAGGAGTGGCAACTCTTCCCATCCTTAAAAAAGTGAAAGAGGGTGATATTTTGGTGTGTGAACTAGACTCTTGGCAACTGCAAGGTTTCGGAGATTCTAAAATTTCTTCTTATATTTCTATTTTTACTTCTTTTATGCCAGACCATATGAATTATTATGGTGGAAGTATGAAAAAGTATTTTGCCGACAAAGCAAATATTTTTAAATATCAGAAAAAAGGAGATTATTTTATAATTCGTCCAGAAGTAAAAAATTTAATTAAAAATTATGAATTACAAAATCAAAAATTAAAAAGTAAATTAATAGTAGTAAAGCCAAATGATTTTCAGACAGAAAACAAAGAGTGTGCTATTGAAGTTGCAAAGTTGTTTAAAATTTCAAAAGAAAAAATAAATAAAACAATAAAAAATTTTAAAGGACTCGAAGGAAGGTTGCAATTAGTGAAAACAACCAAAAAGGGGATAAAAATATATAATGATAATAATGCTACAACACCTGAAGCCACAATTGCTGGTATCGAAGCACTTTCTGTAACTCTTTCCCCTAAACCAGGTTCAGGGGGAAAAAGGATAGTTTTAATTTGTGGTGGGGCAGATAAAGGTCTTCCACTAGATAATTTTGTAAAAGTTGTGAATAAGTTTTGTAAGGCTGTAATAGTGATTCCAGGAACGGGAACGAAAAAATTAATTACAAATTATAAATTACAAATTTCAAATTATAAAGTTGAAAATTTAGAGAAAGCAACAAAAGAAGCAATAAAGCAATCGAAGAAAGGTGACATAATATTATTTTCTCCAGCTTTTGCTTCTTTTGGTCAGTTTAATAATGAATATGAAAGAAATGATTTATTTATGAAGTTAATTAAAAAGATAAAATAAAATTATGGAAGAATATTTAGAATTTGCAAAAAATTTAGCGAAAGAAGCAGAAGAAATAGCCTTAAAGTATTTTAGCTTTGAAGTTGAAAGTACTCGGAAAGAAGATAATTCTCCATTAACAAAAGCAGACACAGAAATAAATGATTTAGTTATAAAAAAAATAAACGAAACTTATCCGGAACATAGTATATACGGAGAAGAAAAAAGTGAGATAAAAGAAGATTCTAGATACATTTGGGTTTGTGATCCAATAGATGGAACTATGGCTTTTTCTTGTGGGTTGCCTGTATTTGTTTTCTCTATTGCTTTAGTTGACCAATCAAATGGTTTACCAATTTTAGGATTAATAAATGATCCAGTGATGAAAAATATGTATTGGGCTTACAAGGGTGGTGGAGCATATAGAAATAGAAAAAAGATATCTGTATTAAAAGATTCAACATTAAAAAATACCTATCTAAATACAGCAGCTTCTGGTAGAGCTGTTGGTTTTTCAAATTTACCACTCATGAAAGAATTGAGTGAAAAAAAGTGTGCAGTGATGAGATACCCCTCATTTATTTATGGTGGTATCCAAGTGGCTAATGGAAAATATGTGGGAGCTGTGTTTTATCACAAATATGGACATGATGTTGCAGCTTTAAAAATTATTACAGAAGAAGCAGGAGGAAAAGTTACTGATTTGAATGGTGAAGAAAGAAGATATGACAAAGATGGAATTGGGTGCGTAATTTCAAATGGAATTTTACATAAAGAAATTTTAGAATGTGTAAAAAAGGGAAAGTTATAATTCATGAACTTAGATTTATCAAAAATAAATAGTGTTCACTTTATTGGTATCGGTGGAATCGGTGTTTCTGCTATTGCACGAATGATGCTTTCTTTTGGTAAAAAAGTGACAGGGCAAAATACTGAAGATAGTAAAATAATAACTGATTTAAAAAAATTAGGAGCATTGATTAAAATAGGCCAATCTTTTGAAAATATTCCAAAAGATACAGATTTGATAGTCTATACTATTGCTATAGATACTTTTGATAAAGAACTAGCTGAAAAAATAAAAAATCTCGCCAAAGGTGAGCAGGCAAAAAAAATCCTAGTAAAATCCTATCCCGAAATGCTCGGAATAATAAGTGAAGATAAAAATACTATTGCTGTATGTGGAACACATGGTAAGACGACCACAACCGCGATGATTTCTCAAATTCTGAGAGATAACAAAAAAGATCCTACAGTTATAGTCGGTAGTTTGCTTGCAGGAGACAATAGTAATTTTATAAAAGGGGATAGTGATATTCTAGTAGTAGAAGCATGTGAATATAGAAGGTCATTTTTAAATATAAATCCTAAAATAATAGTCATTACAAATATTGATGAAGATCACTTAGATTATTATAAAGATATAGAAGATATTAAAGATGCATTTAGAGAATTTATTGCGAAAGTTCCAGAAGATGGATTTGTTATTTGTGATACAACCGATGTAAATGTAAAAGATGTTATCAAAGATATAAAGGTAAAAGTAGTAGATTATAATTCTTATTTTGATTTAGGAATGAAATTAAAAATTCCTGGAGTTCACAATAAAAAGAATGGGGCAGCGGCACTGGCAGTTTCTTCTATATTTGGAATAGAAAAAGAAAAGTCTCTAGATTCTTTGTCGGAATTTAGAGGAACTTGGAGAAGATTTGAGTATAAAGGGGAATTAAGTAATGGTTTAAAAATATATGATGACTATGCCCATCATCCGAGAGAAATATCTGCGACACTCTCTGGTTTTAGAGAATTTTTCCCTAAAAAGGATGGCTATAATATAACTGTCGTTTTTCAGCCACATCTTTTCAGTAGGACAAAACTACTTCTTGGTGATTTTTCTAAAAGTTTTAACGACGCAGACAAAGTCATACTTTTGCCTATTTATTATGCTAGAGAAGAAGACGATGGATCAATATCCTCTTTTATATTAGCTGAAGAGATAAATAAAGAAGAAAATACTACAAAGGCTACTGCTTTTAATAGTTTTAAGGAGGTAGAAGAGGAGATAGCTAAGGTTGTCTTTACAAATAAGGATATATTGGTAACTATGGGGGCTGGGGAAGCGTTTAAAATATTAGAAAAATTATTTTGAACCAAAAATTATAGTTTTAAGTTGGTACGGATTTTTTGAAGCTTAAAAAATCCTGAAATTGGCTCGCCGTCGCTCGCCAAACCCCTTTTAAAACTACAATTTTTGGTTTTTATTATTTAAAATTTTATCCACAATGCTAAATTACCCATATTTTAGTGTTATTTGTCAATGGTTGGGTAAGAAAATAACCTTATTTTACAAGGTATTTTCTATTTGATATATGATAAAATTATAGTTTAACTATTGACTTTTCTTTAATAAAATGATACCATATCAGTATATCCTTATTAATAGCTATATTGTCTTATTAAATAAGGGTTTTTTCAGTATAGGTTGAAAAACCAAGTGGAGTTAGCGGAGCGAATACCGCTAAAATATGCAAAAGAAAAAATTAATACGGTTTGTAGAATCTCTAGTATTTTTACCAATAATGACAAGTGTAATACCAGCAAGCGATATTTTAAACACTAAAGTAAATGAAGATTTTAATGCCGTATTTATACAAAAAGAAAATATAGTAGTTGATGGGTTACTGGCTCTTAATCAAGCTATAAATCCTGAAACTAGTATCTTGGAAGCTAGAGCGAAAGCAATAGATAGCTATTTTGAATTTTACAAAATGCCACTTTTTGGTACTGGTAAGAAAATGGTTGAAGAAGCAGAAAAGAATAATTTAGATTGGAGACTTTTGCCTGCTATTGCTGTTCGTGAATCTACAGGGGGGATACATCAATGTAAAAAGGTAGATTTTAATCCTTTTGGCTGGGGTTCTTGTAAGATTGGTTTTACATCATATGATGAAGCCATAGAAACTATTGCTAGAAATTTAGGAGGTAATAATCCTAAGACTGAATATCATTATCATGACAAAGAAACGATAGAAATATTAGAAGCTTACAATCCTCCATATATAGTTCCCAACTATGCAGATCAAGTTATATATATAATGAATAAAATAGGTACTGAAGATTTAAATTTAATAATTAATTCGTAAATATGCTAATACAAAAAAACCTCTCAGCTGTGAGAGGTTTTTTTGTTTTCTTTAGTCTGTAATGTGATACAATTTTTATATGAATCCTGAAACTAAAGAATGCCAAAACCCCGAACGAAAGCAAAGCTTCATACGGGGCAAGTTGTAAAAATATATGGAGTATAAATCACAAAATGTAGCTTGTCAGAACTGTAAGACTCAATTTACGATAGAGCCGGAAGATTTTAAATTTTATGAGAAGATAAAAGTTCCACCACCAACTTGGTGTCCAGATTGTAGAATGGTACGTAGGTTAATTTGGCGAAATGAACGTAATTTATTTCGTAGAAAAGATGCTTTAACTGGCCAAGATTCTTTTTCAGGATTTCCCACTGAAGCTAATTTAAAAACATATGAAAATAACTACTGGCATGGAGATAAGTGGGATCCATTGGATTATGGAGTAGATTATAATTTTTCTGAACCATTTTTAAAACAATTTTATAATTTACTTTCTCTTGTGCCCTTACCTGCAAAATCATCTGCTGGTTTTATGATTAATTCCGATTATTGCAACGAAGTTGGAAGACTTCGCAATGCATATTTGTGTTTTGACTCAGACTTTGTAGAAAATTCTGCATATTTAGTTAAAGCTACTAATATTAAAGATACTTTTGACTCTCATGAAATCATCGAAGATGAATTGTGCTATGAGGATGTGATGGTTTATAAATCTTATAGAACTTTTTTTTCATTAGATTGTGAAAGTTGTGTTGATGTTTGGTTTAGTAAAGGACTTCGCGGATGCACAAATTGTTTTGGTTGTGTAAATTTAAAAGGTCAATCAAATTGTTTTTTTAATAAACAATTATCTAAGCAAGAATATAATAAAAAATTATCTGAATTGAATTTAAAATCTTATAGAGCAATTCAAGAAATAAGAGATACTGTTTTAAGATTTTGGCAAAAATTTCCAGTAAAATATTATCATGGTATAAGGAATGTTAATTGTACTGGTGAACGAATTATTAATTCAAAAAATGTGCACAACTCTGTTTCGATACAAGATGGCGAAAATATACGTTATTGTCAGATTGTTGCTCTTAAATCAGCTAACTCATATGATTCGGTTCAACTTTTTATGGGCGTTGAAAATGCTTATGAGTGTGTTACTTGTGGGGAGGGTGCTTATAATCTAAAATATTGTTTTAATTGTTGGGCAGAATCACGTGACCTTGAATATTGTGGTTATTGCGTTGGTTCATCAAATTGTTTTGGTTGTGTAGGTCTTTCAAGAAGGCAATATTGTATTCTAAATAAACAATATACAAAAGAAAAATATTTTGAATTAAAGAATAAAATTATAAAGCATATGGACGAAATGCCATATTTTGATTTTCTAAACAGAAAATACAAATATGGAGAATTTTTTCCATATGAATTTTCACCACTTGCATATAATGAAAGTTTAGCACAAGATTATGTTCCTTTAAATAAAGATGAAGCTAAAGAAAAAGGGTTTCTGTGGCGTGAACCAAATGTTAATGAATTTCAAACCACAATTAAAGGGGAAGATTTATCTGATTCAATAAATGATGTATCGGATAATATTTTGAAAGAAATTATCGCTTGTGAATTATGTAAACGTGCATATAGAATAGTTTCAATTGAATTACAATTTTATAAACGCATTGAATTACCATTACCACATAAATGTCATAATTGTAGATTTTTAGATCGTTTTAATTTTATTAATACTCCAAAACTCTGGCACCGCTCTTGTATGAAAGAAGGTTGCAATAACCAATTTGAAACCTCTTATGCTCCAGAACGTCCTGAAATAGTTTATTGTGAGAGTTGTTATAACAAAGAGGTTTATTAAGGATAGGCGTTAGGCGAGATAGTGTTATAAAAAAAGAATTTAATTCATATAAATTAAAAAACTTAATATATTATATATGATAGGTTAAGAAATTGGATAAAATAAATACAAAAAGAAAAATAAAAGCACTATAATATATCATAGTGCTTTTATTTTTTTAGTTGTGTATTTTATTCTAAGTGGACCAATGTCATTTTGTGTTCTTTTGGTTCAAAGAGAGTAATCTGGAAATTATAATTCTTTCCTAATTCTAATTTTTCTCTTAACTTAATTTCACCACCGAATGTTGAATTGTGTACAAGTCCAGCAACACCTTCTTTTATGGATACTAATGCACCATGTTTATTATATTTTATAATAACACCCTTAATAATATCTCCTTTTTTTAATTTTCCTTCGTATTCTGTCCAAGGGTTTTCTTTTAATGCTTTTATTGAAAGTGAAATTTTTCCTTCCTTTATCTCAATTATTTTAGCATGAACATTCTCTCCTACTTTAAACATACTACGAGGATCTTCTACAAGTCCCCAATCAAGTTCGGAGATATGTACGAGACCTTCTAAACCATCTTCTATCTTCAGAAAAACTCCAAAATCAACGATTCCTGCAACCATACAATTTAATTCATCACCGACGTTATATTTACTTAAAATTTCCTTTTTTTCTTCAGGGTTATTTTCTTTTTCAGAAAAAATTAATTTGCCTTCTTTTGGAAGTGTAGAGATAATCATGACAGAAATTTTTTCGCCGACTAGTTTTTTTAGTTCTTTTAATATTTTATCTTTGTCTGAATCTAGTACTCTAGGATAATGATCAGCCTTTAGTTGAGAAGCAGGTAAAAACCCTTGTATTCCTTGCCATTCCAAAATTAATCCGCCTTTATTTGCATCTTTTATTTCTAATTCTAAAACCGTTTTTGCCTTTATGGCTTTTTCAGCCTCACTCCAAGTGAGTGCTTGTTTAGCTTCTTTTAATGAAAGTTCTGTATAACCATTTTCATTTTCTTTTTCAACAACTTTTGCTTTGATAATATCACCTATACTTATTTTTTTGATAATATCTTTGGCATTAATAAATTCACGACCATAAATAATACCTGTTCCAAAAGGAGACAAATCAATAAAAACTGATGATTTTTCTATTAAAATAACTACACCTTCTATGAGTGAATCAATTTCAGGTTTATTAAGACTTCTATCAACGATAGATTTTAATATTAAATTTTCTTTAAAATCTTCTTCTGCTATTTCTTTTTTTTTCATAATTAATTAAAAAAATCCGCATTAAAGCGGATATAAGGTTTAGGTTCTAATTTGACAAATGTCTCTTTAGGGTTACCCTAATCCATGCTTTTAATATATTAGAAATAATCTTACTATAAATATAAAAAAGTGCAAGTTTTTATTATAAAAAATGTATTTCTTTTTCTTTTATATTTTGATATAATAAAAAAATGATTATCACGTATTTTGGAGAACAATTTTTTAAAATAACTCAAGGAGATATGGTTCTTGCTTTTAACCCTATTAGCAAGAATGCTAAATCTGATATAGGAATTCATTTTGGGTCAGATATAGCTTTTGTTACTACTAATTGTTCCATTTTTAATGGAGTAGAACAACTTTCTCATGGTGAACGTATACCTTTTATTATTAATGGCCCTGGGGATTATGAAGTAAAAGAAGTTTTTGTAAAAGGAATAATGTCTGAAGCTTTAATTTATGGTAAAAAGTATATTAATACGATTTATTCATTTAGTTTAGATAATATAAAAATTGCATTTTTAGGTGCATTATCAAATTCTGAAATTTCAAAAGAAGCTCAAGAAATTATTGATAATCCTGATATACTTTTTATTCCAATTGGAGGTAATAATTTATCTAAAGAAATAAGTTTACTTGATGCTAAAGTGGCTGCTAAACTTTCATTATTATTTGAACCTAAATTAATTATACCAATGAGTTATGATAACAATTCTTTAAAAATATTTTTAAAAGAATTAGGAGAAGAAAAAGCAGAAGAAGTAGATAAACTAACTATTAAATTAAAAGATTTAGATGATAAAGAAGGGAAAGTGATAGTATTATCAGTCCAAAGTTAAGTTGATTTTAATAAAAAGGTCATAAAATTTTATGAAAAAAATAATTAATAATTTAAAAAAACAACCTGAAGAAGTACGAAGACATATTTTACATATTCTTATCTTAGTAATAATAATTGTTATGGTATTGCTTTGGGTATTAAGTTTAAGAATAAATTTTTCAAATCCTGATACAAAAGTAAAAATAAAACAAGATTTGCAACCTTTTTCTGTATTAAAAGATAATATTATTAATGGATTTAATAGTACTAAAAATACTGATTATTCTATAGAGTAATAGTAAATATTTATAATGAAAAAAAAAGATATTGAACCAATTGAAATACAAAAAAATGGGATTATTCCGGTTGATGTTGTAGTTGAAATGAAAGATTCTTATTTAGCATACGCAATGTCTGTTATTACTGCTCGTGCCTTACCTGATGTGAGAGATGGATTAAAACCGGTACATCGTAGAATATTATATGCTATGCATGAAATGGGTCTCACCTCTACTGCACGTTTTAGAAAATCTGCTGCAGTAGTTGGAGATGTGCTTGGTAAATATCATCCACATGGAGATACTGCTGTTTATGATTCAATGGTTGGTATGGCTCAAGAATTTTCTTATCGTTATCCACTTGTTTTAGGACAAGGAAATTTTGGTTCTATTGATGGAGATAATGCAGCAGCTATGCGTTATACGGAAGCAAAGATGTCTAAAATTTCTAATGAATTATTAAGAGATTTAGAAAAAGAAACAATTGATTTTCGTTTAAATTATGACCAGACTCGTAAAGAGCCGGTTGTTTTTCCATCTAGTGTTCCGGCGCTTCTTTTAAATGGTACACTTGGTATTGCTGTTGGTATGGCGACTAATATTCCTCCACATAATTTAGCTGAAGTATTAGATGCTACAATATATTTAATTGAAAATAATAATGCTACTACTGAAGATTTAATGCAATTTATTAAAGGTCCAGATTTTCCAACCGGCGGTATTGCTTTTAATTACAAAGACATGCTTCATGCTTATGGTACTGGACGAGGAGGGGTTGTTTGTCGTGGGGAAGCAGAAATTATAGAACAAAAAGGTGGAAATTTTCAAATTGTTATTACTTCTATTCCTTATCGTGTAAATAAATCAAATTTAATAATGGCAATTGCAGAGTTAGTACAAGATAAAAAACTTGATGGAGTTAAAGGACTTCGTGATGAATCTACTAAAGATATTAGAATTGTAATTGATTTAAAAAATACAGCTGTTCCAGAGAAAGTTTTAAATTATATTTATAAAAATACCCAATTAGAATCAAATTTTAATTTTAATATCGTAGCACTTGTAGATGGAGTACCTCAAACTCTTTCTTTAAAATCCATTTTGGCTTTATTTATTGAACATAGAAAAGAAGTTGTTAAAAGAAGAAATATATATGATTTGCGTAAGGCTGAAGAAAGAGAACATATTTTACTTGGTTTAAAAAAAGCTCTAGATAAAATAGATCGTGTTATTACAGTTATTCGCGCTTCTAAAGATGGACAAGTAGCTAAGTTTAATTTAATGAAAGAATTTAAGTTTTCAGAGTTGCAGACAGTAGCAATACTTGAAATGAAATTGCAAAAATTAGCAGGACTAGAAAGAAAAGCAGTAGAAGCAGAATTGGAAGAAAAACAAAAATTTATTAAAAAAACTAAAGATCTTTTAGCAAATTCTAAAAAAATATTAAATGTTATTTCAGAAGAATTAAAAGAAATTAAAGAAAAATATAGAGATGAACGTAGAACAAAGATAATTAAAGGTGAAAATAAAGCGATAAGTGATGAAGATTTAATACCAGAAAAAGAAACTATGCTCGTTTTTACTGCTAGTGGATATGTAAAACGTACTGACCCAATTGAATATCATTCTCAAAAAAGAGGGGGAGTTGGTGTTATTGATCTTGAAACGAAAGAAGAAGATTTTGTGACAATGCTTGTGTCTGGGTCTACTCATAGTGATCTACTTTTTTTTACAAATTTAGGTAAGGTTTATCAAATAAAAATGTATGATATCCCAGAAGGTCGTCGTGCTACTAAAGGAAAATCTATTATGAATTTTTTAGCACTTAATAATGACGAGAAAGTTACTTCTATATTACCAATGCCTAAAGAATTTAAGAAATCTTCTATATCACTTATATTAACTACTAAAGATGGTATATCTAAAAAAATGTCAGGAGAAGGATTTAAAGATGTCAGAAGAAGTGGAATTATTGCAATTCGTTTAGATAAAGGAGATCAGCTTGTTTCTGCTTTAATAGTAGAAAAAGGTGATGAAATAATGATAGCCACTGGAGGAGGTCAGTCCATAAAATTTAAAGAATCTGATGTAAGAGAAATGGGTAGAACAGCTAGTGGTGTACGTGGAATAAAACTTACTAAAAATGATGAAGTCATAGGTGTTGATGTAGTAAAAAAAGATAATAAAAATGGTGCATTTTTGACAATGAGTACTAATGGTTTTGGTAAAAAAACAGCACTTAAAGAATATAAAGTTCAAAAAAGAGGTGGTTCTGGTGTAAAAACTGCAAAAGTGACACCAAAAACCGGTAAACTCATAGTTGCTAAAGTATTAAGAGGAAATGAAGAAGAGTTGATAGTAATGTCGAAAAAAGGTCAAGTTATTAGAACAGCTTTGAAAGATATCTCTTCTCTTGGAAGACAGACTCAAGGTGTTACTATTATGCGTTTACGTTCTGGTGATAGTATTGCATCCCTTACATCGTTTTAGAATATAGAAAAATGTCAAGGATGCCCCTTGACATTTAAAAAAGATAGAACAATGAAAATTATAAAAAAATTACACAAAACTTTTGTATATGAAGATGCTCATGGTGGTAGTGGTGGACGAAAATTACTGTTGGCTGACAACGAAATAAAAAATGTACAAGCTATGACCTATGGATTTTTGCCGGCAGGTGCTAAATTTGCATGGCATATGCACGAAAAAATAAACGAAATAATGTTTGTTCTAAGAGGACAAGGAACTGTTCGAGATGAAGATGGTATATATCCTTATTCAACAGGAGATGTAGTTGTGTTTCCGCAGGGTGTTTTTCATGAAATTGAAAACGTATCTAAGAAAGAACATGAATATATTTTTGTACGGATTTATGAATAATTTCAGAGATTGTCTTTGACATTAAAATTTAGTGTTTCCTTTATAAAACTTTTTTTATTACCAAAAATTGAGATTAGTAGTTCTTTATGAACTATTGGTAAATTTCTATCAGATGCAAAATCATTATAACTATTCCATTTATGATCTTCTGGATTTTTTACTAGTTTATTCTTTACAGGATTCATGTGAATATATGCAGAAGTCCACATTAGTTGAGAATTATTTTCGATAATTACAGCTTTAAATTGATCTTGGAAGACATGCCCGACTCGCTTATGCTTTTTATTCAAATACATTGCATAGCTTGTACATAATTTTGAAATTAGTTTTGAAACTTGTATATCTTTATTTTGTTCTATTAATAAATGAAAATGATTTGGCATTAAACAAAAAGCATGAAGTTTAAAATCTCTTTTATCTGTATTAGTAATCCTAATTCTTGTTGAGTAGGGCATAGTAGTTAAATTTTCTTTATTTAATTCCTTTTCTGTGAAACCTAAACAAAGCCCAAATCTAAAAAGAAAAGCCCTATAGTCTTGCTCATCAAAAAATATTTTTTCTTTATTGTTTCCTCTATTATAAATATGTAAAATACTACCGGATGAAAATTCTTTGTAATCTCTATTTTTCATAATTTAATTATAGCATATAATATGTCAAGGGGCATCCTTGACAAACCTTGACAAAATGATAGTGAATAAATTCATTTTGTAATATAATGTATGTATGTTTACTGATCCAGTAAAAAATTTGAAAGCTTTTGGATTAAGAGAAAATATGGTTGTAGCAGATTTAGGTGCTGGAACTGGGTATTATACTATACCTCTTGCAAAAATTGTTTCTAAGGGAAAAGTTTATGCTATTGAAGTGCAAAAAGATTTTTTAACAACTGTCAAAAATAAAGCAATAGAAGCTCATCTTGATAATTTAGAATGTCTTTGGGGAGATGTTGAAAAAATAGGTGGAACTAAATTAAAAGATGGAATTTTAGATGCAGTTTTAGTTTCTAATATATTTTTTCAGATAGAAAATAAAGATAAATTTATAGAAGAAATAAAAAGAATACTTAAGTTTGGAGGCAAACTTCTTTTAATTGATTGGTTGCCAACCGGGTCTGTTATTGGGGTTGGTTTTGATAAAATTATTTCTAAAGATGAAGTACAAGAAATGTTTAAAAATAAAGGTTTTGTTTGGGAACGTGATATTGATGCTGGATTACATAATTATGGTATAATTTTTGTGAAGTCATAAAGTAGAAAGTTTATAAAGTAAAAAATATAAGATATGAAAGGAAATTTTCAAATTATCGTTTTAGTTGTCTTTATTTCTGCTGCTGTTTTAAGTATTTTTGTATTTTCTGGAGCAATACCTTTGGGTGGAAAAGATGTAACTAAAGCTCAAGGCACTGTAGTTTTATGGGGTACAGTTAAAGCTACAGTAATTAATTCTTTATTAGAAGATTTTAATCGTGTTAATCCTACTTTTGTTGTAAAATATGTAGAAAAATCTCCTGATACTTTTGATAAGGATTTATTAGAATCACTTGCAGCTAGTGCAGGTCCTGATATGTTTTTTATAACAGATGATTTAGCTTTTAAATATAATAATAAGATTTTTACTATTCCATATACTAGTCTTCCAATTACCAGTTTTAAAAATACTTTTGTTTCTGCTGGAGAAGTTTTTTTAACTTCTAAAGGAATTTTAGCTTTTCCATTAGCTGTGGATCCATTAATGATGTATTATAGTAGAAGTATGTTAGACGCAAATGGTATTGCTTATCCTCCAATTTATTGGGATGAATTTCCTAATCTTATTTCAATTTTAAATAAAAAAGACGAAAAAGGATCTATTACAAAAAGTACAGTTGCTTTGGGTCAATTTGAAAATGTTATACATGCTAAAGATATTTTAGCTACTCTTTTTATGCAAGCAGGTAATTTGATTGTTACTGAAAAAGATGGGTCATTTATGTCTGTTTTAAATAAGAATAATGGAAAATATGATTTAGGTTCTATTTTAAAATTTTATACAGATTTTACTGATCCATTAAAAGATGTTTATACCTGGAATAGGTCTTTTTCTAACTCTCGTGATGCTTTTAGTGCTGAGAATTTAGCATTTTATTTTGGGTTTGCCAGTGAATTTCAATCTTTAGTTAATAAAAATCCAAATCAAAATTTTTTAATAGCACCTATTCCACAAATTAGAAATAATAATTTTAAATTAACTGTAGGTCATGTGACTGGTATTGCTATTTCTTCTTTTTCTAAAAATTTTAATACTGCTTTTATAGCTTCTAGTCTTATGGCTAATAGTGATTTTGCTTCAAAATTTGCTATTTCTCTTGGAATAGCTCCAGTACGTAGAGATTTACTTGCTGTTACTCCAACAGATGCTTATTTACCTATTTTTTATTCTTCTGCTTTTTTTGCTAAAAGCTGGCTTGACCCAGCACCTTCTGATACTGATGAAATTTTCAAAGTAATGGTTAATAAAGTGCTTTCCAATAGTTTATCAGTAACTTCAGCTATAAATGATGCCAGTGTTAAACTTGGATTATTATTATTTAAAAAAATTTAAGTTAATAAATTAATGAAAAAAAATTATATTAAATTATTTTTGATAAGTGTTTTTGTTTTAGTAGGAACTTCTTTTTCTTTGTTTTTTATTTTTAATACAAAAGTTTCTGCTCAAACAAATCAATTACCAATTATTTCTTTTGCAAGTCCATCAAATGGTGCAATATTTAATGTTGGGGAATCAATTTCTTTAAATATTTCTGCTTCTGATCCAGATGGTATAGTTGATCTTGTAACATTATTTGAAGGTAATCTTGGTGGAACAATAATTAAAGCATTTGATGTTCCACCTTATACTTATAGTATCTCACAAACAACTCCTGGAGATTATATATATTCTGCTCAGGTATTTGATAATATGGGAAGTATAAGTTCGACTTCAATAACTCTAAAAATTATACAATCAACAATACCTCCTTCACCTCCATTACCACCACCCTTACCTGCAACAGAAGATTCTAATACAGGTTTAGTTCCATGCACAAATAGTTGTGATTTTTATGATATAATGACATTAATCAATAATATAGTTAATTTTACTATCACTGCTTTGGTTATTCCTGTTGCTGCTATAATGTTTGCTTATGCAGGTTTTGAGCTTTTGACTTCAGGGGGAGAGACTTCTAAAAGAGAAAAAGCTAAAAATATATTTTTAAATGTGTCTATTGGATTAATTATTGCTGTAGCAGCTTTTATTATAGTACAGACTGTTCTTTCTTTACTTGGATATGATAAGAGTTGGGATTGGTTTGGTTTTTAATATTAAAATAATATAATATATTTATGTTGAATATTTTAAAGAAAAATTTTACATTATTAATCATAGTTTTTTTTATTTTTTTACCAATTTTATCTTTTGCACAAGGGATTATTACTGATCCAGAACCATCTGAATCAGTAACTATAGTGAATCCACTACCAGGTATAACTTCTGTGAATGGACTTCTTCAGACTATTCTTGAAGGAGCTATAAAGATAGGTATTCCAGTCATAGTACTTGCTATTATATATTCTGGTTTTCTTTTTGTTTCAGCTCAAGGTAATACAGAAAAATTAGGAACTGCAAAAAAATCATTGATTTATACATTAATAGGAGCAGCGATACTTTTAGGGTCGTGGGCTATCGCACAACTTATAACAAATACCGTAATAGCATTATAAATAACATTTATTGATTTTAATCAAATGCAAAATTTAGTATGTAATACAACTATTACAAATTTAGGAGATATATTATGTAAAATTAGTTCAATTTTAAAATTAATTATTCCAGTTTTAATTCTTTTAGGAGTAGTTTATTTTATTTGGGGAGTTATCACTTATGTAATTAGTGATGATGAAGAAGCTAAGAAAAAAGGTAAAAATAAAATAATTTATGGGCTTATAGGTTTTGTTGTTATTTTTGCTTTATGGGGTCTTGTATCTATTGTGATAAAAACTTTTGGATTTGATAAAGCAAGCACTGAAGTTATTTCAAATTTTATTCAGAATAATGCTTCTCTTACTGGAACTGGTTCTTTAGAATGTGCTCTTGGGAATAATCCAAATTTAGGTAATTTATTTAGTTATGCTACTTGTTTTATTTATAGTTCAGTTATTCCTCTTATTATTGCTTTAGCTTTAGCTATGTTTATTTGGGGAGTGGTACAATTTGTTATTAATGATCAGGAAGAAGCAAAAAAAGAAAAGGGAAAACAATTTATGATTTGGGGAATTATTGGTTTAGTAGTAATGTTTGGTGTTTGGGGTATAGTAAAAATAGTAGGGGCTACTTTTGGTATTGAAAATGTTATTCCACAGTTAAAGTAATATTTATTTGTGTTATTTTATTTATATTTGTGATATAATATATATTATTATTGGTGTTATAAGGTCGTTTTTATTATTAATTATTATAAAAATTATGAGGAAAAAATTAATTGTTTTGTCAGGATGTACTATGGCTTTTATGCCATTTATGGCTTTAGCTCAATATCAATCACAGGGTTGTGATTCTGGTAGCGTACAACTTGGTACACTTCAGAGTATAATTTGTACTGTTGGAAATATTTTAGATACTGTTATTCCAATTCTTGTTGTTTTAGGAGTAGTTTATTTTATTTGGGGAGTTATTTCTTATGTAATTAGTGATGATGAAGAAGCCAAGAAAAAGGGAAGAGATAGAATGATTTATGGTATTATTGGGTTAGTAGTAATTGTAGCTATGTGGGGTCTTGTTGGTATTGTTAGAAACACTTTTGGTTTAGGTGGTGGTTCACAGTCTCCTGAAATTCCAACGGTTAATTTTTAACAGCTAGTTTATTTTATGGATTTACTTTCTATAAATATAGCTTATGCGAGTTTTGATTCTTTTGTTTCAAATATTAATAAGCTCATTATAAATCCGCTTATAATATTTCTTTTTGCCTTAGCAATAGTTTATTTTCTGTATGGAGTATTTGAATTTATTTCAAATGGAGAAAATGAAGAAAAAAGAACAACTGGTAAGAATCACATAATTTGGGGTGTTATAGGTATCGTTATTATGATGGGAGTATTTACGATTCTCAATATGATAATGAGTACATTTAACATTGAAGGAATAAATCCAAGTCAAGGAACAGTAGAATTAGAGAATTACGATCCATCTTTGCCTAATGTTAATTAAATTCTAAACTGTGCAAATAAAAAAGGCGATTCGAAAGAATCGCCTTTTAGTTTTAATTTTAGAAGGTGTCTTCCACCTTCACTTTTATTCCTTGGTTTTCCAAGGAATAAAAATAGTACCATCCTTCACCAAGATATCCAGGATAGTAATTTTCATTACTGGCTGGATCGTATGTGAAGGAATTTTTAGGAGTTATAATTTTAATTTTCCCAGAAGGGAATGCTTTCCATCCTGGGTGTAAGTATAACGATGTACCAGTAACAGGGACATCGTAATTTACAACTTTTGTACTTTTGATTGGTTGAATTTTCTTCTCAAATAGAGAAGAAGTAAAATTCCAAACAAAAGATGAAACAAATACAATAATAACTACAGCTATTATTACAATTACTCCTATTAGGAATTTTGGGAAAAAGTAATTATTAGAAGAGTTTTTAACTGTAGAAGTTTTTTTTGATTTTTTAATTAGTAAAACAATAAAAACTAAAATGACAATTAAAAAAAATATTCTTATAAATATCATTTTCTACCTCAATTCTTAATTGGGATTACTGCAGGTGTATTACTACCTGATTCAACAAGAGTGGTAAGATTAGTAAGAGATTCTGCTTGAAGAATACGTGCAGCAGCTTTTACTATTTCATCAGGATTTCCTCCCTGAAGAGAAATAGATTCTAATGTTTTCTTTATGCGAACAGCTCTTGATTGAGCTATTCTTTCAGCTGCTTTTGCATCTGCTTCTGCATGTATGGCAATCTTTTGCTGATAAGTATCAGCATCTATAAGTTCTGCTTCTCTAATTTTTTCAGCAATAAATTTTTTATTCATTGCTTCTCTGGTTGCTTGATTTGTCGGATTCCAATCAGCTACTGAAATACCAACAAGTCTTAACCCTGTCTGTTTTTTAAGAGCAATATTAAGGCCACTATCTTTTTCTGTTAAAATTTCTAGAAATCCTTTTTCTCCTTTATCTATAATAAGAAAATTCTCCATAGGACCCTGATCTTTAACCTTATCTAATACAGAACCTCTTATTATAGAACCAGCAAGCTCAAAAAAATCTCCTTTTAACTCTGGAATTGGAATATAAGCGTCAACAGTAATAAATTTACATATTAACAATAGATCTACTGTTTGCCTGTCTTCTTTTAATTCAGCTTCTTGAATTAAAAATGGTCTAGGAAAAGAAAATCTTAAAGAATCAACTTCTACTTCTCCTAGGTCTTGTATCCATTCAGATGGAGATTTTCCTTTTGTTTCTTCAACCTCTCTCTTTTTTCTAACTTTAAAAGTTTTTATTTTAGAAAATGGAGGAATTCCGATCCAAAATAAACCAAATTTATTTTGTAACCAAGTTTTTTCTTGTTTACCCTTGTCTAAAATTAGTTCATATCCAGATATTTTGAATTTGTCTACATCTGCTATTACTTTTTTAAGTGTTTCCCCTTTGTAAATGTATTTTATATTTCCTGTATCAAGAAATGTAAAAAACAAATTTTCTTTTGCTAGCATATAAGCAACAAAAGGTGTTAAGATTATTACAATTAATATGTAAGCCATTACCTCAATTAATATTGAAGTTTCCATAATGTTCTCCTTTTATTTTTGTTATTATTAGTTTGTTTGTTTCAGGAGCCAAAAGGGGAGTTAGCTACTTAAACAAACAAACTAAATAACTGTATTTTCAAAGATCTAATTATCTACATAGTATATCATAAATAAAGAAAAAGTCAACCCTTTGGGCTGACTTTTTCTATTAAATTTATTAGGTTATGCGTGTTTAAGTGGTTCTTTCATATATTTTTCCTCTGAACGATTAATGTATCTCCACAAAAATATTATTAGTAAAATTATTATTATGAAGACTATCCATTGTAGTAAGCCGGTAGGCATAAAACTATTTGATCCAAGTAAAGCATTTGCAGTCAAACTGCCATAACTTTCATTAAAATCACTGGAGCTTACATTATTACTTTCTTCTGATGTGTTTAAAGTGTTGTTATAATTTGAATTAGAGTTGTAATTGGAATTGTTGCTGGAAGAATTACTATTTATTGTAGTAGTATTTGAAGTTGTAGTGGTATTTGTTGTTGTAATACTATTTTTTATAGTGAAAAGAGAAGCATTTGAATATCCTCCACCTGGTTCGTTATTAAAAATAGTTAAGTAAAATTCGTTTTGGTTATAAACATCATTAGCATAAATGTTTACTAAAAGATGTTTAGAATCTATAAAAGTTGTTTCACGACTAGAATTATTTTTTCTAACTATAGAACTTGGTATAAAACCATTTCCAGTAATAGTAATAGTTAATTTATTATTAATTTCACCATTGTTTGGGCTAATAGAAGAAATACTTGGTTTTGGATTATTTAGTGGTTCTTGGGAATCAAAAATAAGCGAATATGAATAATCATTAAAATATGAATAATCATTATTAGCTTTAGTTTCAATTGGGATAAAAGTTATAATACCTAAAGTTAGAATAACTGATATTAACAAACTATTAATTGTATTATATTTAATTTTTATGTTATTTATTTTACTCATATTAATAAGTATATCACTTATTAATATAAATGTCAAGTGCTGGGAGGGAGATTTGAACTCCCAAGGGTTACCCCACTAGTTCCTAAGACTAGCGCGTATACCAATTCCGCCATCCCAGCTTGTTAATTTTGTTATCAGAAATAATTTTTACTAAAAATTTTTTCAATCTGGATTTGTATTGCCATATTTTATCTTTGACAATTTAAAAACTTTATAATAATAAATTTTTTGTTGTCCGCCCTGAAGGGATCGAACCTTCGACCTTATCCTTAAGAGGGATCTGCTCTACCAGCTGAGCTAAGGGCGGATATAAAAAATTTAAGATTTTTATTTTTATAAAAATCTGGTGCCCGAGGTGGGAATCGAACCCACATCCCTTACGAGACACGATTTTAAGTCGTGCGCGTATACCAGTTCCGCCACTCGGGCAAATAAAAATTAATTAATTTATTATATATTTTTATTTTCAAATTACAACTGAGGCCTGGGGCGGAATTGAACCGCCGCATAAGAGTTTTGCAGACTCCTGCCTTACCACTTGGCTACCAGGCCTTAATAAAATTATTTTTTAAAATAGTTTTTTAAAAAACACATTATATACA
>Ga0172371_10002284_pt1 | contig 30481 bp, 25 predicted proteins | sample Lak12m_FD_114543 | JGI IMG/M metagenome (GOLD analysis project Ga0172371, IMG submission 114543) | Freshwater microbial communities from Kabuno Bay, South-Kivu, Congo - kab_022012_12m | ecosystem: Environmental > Aquatic > Freshwater > Lake | place: Democratic Republic of the Congo: South-Kivu...
CCCGCCAGATCTATCTTGTTGTCCGCAATGCGAGTCCCGTAGGCTTCCCCAACCCGAAACGGGCCGTGCCGCCGCGCTTCTCCCAGGACGTCCACATCTTCAATATAGAATTCGTTCCCGCTCACCGCCGCGGCGTAGCTGTAATCCTGCCGCTCCAATGAATCCGTCTTGTACGAGGCGATCAATTGCTCATTGATCCGCCTCATCTGTTCGCCTTCCATCACGTACAGGTTGAAGCCCACGTTGCCCGTCTCGCTCGCCGTTGACCAGTTGAAGCTCACTCTGTCCCCTTGCCTCTGCGCTACAAAATACGACAATGTCACCGGCGTCGGCGTCCCACCCCCGCCATCGCTATAGATAAAAGGATCTTCAATTTCGCCTGTAATGGCAACCCCGCCAGAGGTCAAAGCCGCGCCGTCTGGCTGTGGACTGCCCGGCTGCTGGGCATATACTCTAAAACGGGTGTAATAAGTTCCGGCAGCCAATGCGCCGCTGTCGGCGTAAGTAAAGTTAATGCTGTTGCTGCCATTGACTACCGCGCCGGCGTAAATCGCTTCGTTCAGGTCATTGAAATCATTATCCTTGTTCCAATCCGCCCAGGCGTACAGGTAGCACGGCGCAGATGGGCAGGTCACATTCACCGTAGCATGGCCAGTACCAGCATTCCAGCTACCGGTCCAGGCAACGCCATTATCCGTAGTCTTGGGCGTGTAGGTAACTGTATTGATCCCATCGGTCGCGTCAGTGGTCGCCGAGGCGCCCAGGTAAGTCATCCCATTCAGGCTGAACGCGCCGCCATCGTTGTACAGGTTCATGTTGCTATAGGCCGATGGCAGGTGACCAAAGTTGCCGTTTTGGTAGGTGGCCGAATCGGTATTCGAGTTGTAAACTGTCCCACTATAAGTACCATGCGCCGTGGCGGTGTTCTTGACGTTGCCAGCGGTTGCTGTAACCGGCCCTACCACGCAAGATCGAATATGATTTTCGTTAGCCGCTGCCGCAACCGGCAACGCCCCGGCTGCCGCCAAGGCCGTGTTACAGTCCGTCATGCTCACCCTATCATCGGTGATGGAGACCGGGTTCAGCTCGACATCGCCGGTATTCTCGACGGTAAACTGATAATAGACATTGCTGCCGGCGGCGAGAATTAATGACTCGGACCATGGTCCAGAGACGGAGGCGCTGATTTGTTTCTTTATTGATATGGAGGGGGTAACATTTTTGACATAAAGCGTAGCGCTGGTAGTGTTGCCTGTCCCGCCATTTGTAGATGAGACGGTCGTCGAATTGAGCTTGGTATCCGCAGTGGAAGCGGTTACATTTACGCGGAAGGAACAAGAGCTGTTCGCTGCCAGAGTCGCGCCGCTTAAACTGATCGTTGAAGAAGTAGCGTCTGCTGAAATCGTTCCTCCGCCACAGCTACCCAATAGACCATTTGGCGAAGCGACTACCAGCCCGCCTGGCAGCGTATCGCTAAACTGCACGCCCGTCAGGCTGGTAGTCGCATTCGGGTTGGAGATCGTAAAAATGAGCGGAGTGGTATTACTGACCAAAATCGTCGAATCGCCAAAAGCTTTGACAATACTGGGCGGCTGGATGGCTGTCAGCGTGGCAGTGGCAAAACCATTTGATGTGGTATTGACACCGCTCTCGATAGACAGGATATTTTCACTGACATTCGTACGCGCCCCCGGCGTACTGGCCTTGACGCTGGCGGAAACAGTGCAGGTGGAGGCGCCGCCTCCCGCCAGGCCAGTTCTGCCTTCCTTGCTGATCTCCAGACTGGAGGCGGTGGCAGCCGCGTTTCCTGTCAGGGTCAGGTGGGTATCGTCAGTGATCGAGGCAATGGTGTATGGCGTCCCGCTGAAATACACGACTTCCCCGGCGTACAATTCCGTTTTGAACAAAGTACCCGTCCCGACGACGCTTGCGCTGCCGGCGGTGGTCGCCGCTGCGCCTTCCAAGATGAAATTGGCCCCAATCGTCAAACCGCTTTCGCTGGCGCCGTTGCCTGTGCCGTTGTATACAGAAGATAACGTCAACGATGTATTCGAGGCAATACTTTGCACCGTATATCGAACCGACTTGATATAGATAATATCGCCTGCGACCAATTGGGTCGTGAAGGAGGTCCCCGACCCGCTTACAGAGGCGGTTTTATCGGTAACCGTCACTGTACCTTGCAAGGGGGTCGTGTAGTAAGTATAGATCAGATTACTGGCAGTCGTTCCTGCATAAATGGTTTTAAGGGTCATGGAGGTATCGCTGGCTATGCTCGATACCTCATAAAATACAGAATTGATCGCAATCCGGCTGCCCGCTTTAAGTTGCGACAGAAAGGCAGTGCCTGCGCCAGAAACGCTGGCGCTGCTATTTGTCACAGATAACAGCCCTTTCAACCGGTCTCCGGACAGCGCAATCGAGGCCGTTCCTGCCAGTCCCGTCGCCGTGCCGCGGCAGCTTGTCGTTGGGGAAGATGCCAGGGTTAAACCGGCGCCTATCGTCGCGCTGGTCGAGGTTGTTCCAGCATAGGTCGAGGTCAAGGTCAAGGCAGTATCGCTGGCGATAGATGAGACGGTGTAGCGTTGATAGGTGCTGGCGGTCAGACCGCTGGCAGTTGATCCCGTATAATCGTTGGCTAAAACCAAAGAGTTTGCATTGATGATTTCCGTCACGACATAGCTGGCCGAATTGATGATAATGCGGCTACCGGCGACCAGTTCGGTGGTAAATTGAGCGTTGGCGCCGGTCACGTAATAACTGCCATTCGTAACAGCTACAGTACCAGATAAAGCCACCGGAGAACCTGGAATAACCACAATACTGCCGGTCGTCAATTGGGTCTTAAAAGCGCTGCCCGTCCCAACGACCGCCGCGCTGCCATTGGTCACTGCCACAGTACCCTGCAAGGTGGTTAAAGGCAAGAAATCGTAAAAATCAATGCCCGTTAAAGTCGCTGAAGGCCCATTATTGGGGTTCGTGATGGTGAAGTTCAGCGTGGAATTCGAGCCAACCGCCACCGGATCCGGAGAGAATGCTTTCGTGATGGTGGGAGGCGTGAGCGCCCGGCAGCCGACTATTTTGACGTTATCCAGATTAATACTTGGCATTTGACCTGTTGTCTTCGCGCCGGATTCGTTAATCCGGAAGGAAATGATTCTGCCAGCAGCCGAGGCGGTTGTGCTGGCGTAGGCGACGTTCCCAACATTCCATTGCCCGGTAGTGATATTCGTCAAGTTGAGCCGGGCAGTTGCATCAAACGCCCCGCTATTCACATCGGAAGCGTTGGACCAGACATAGATATGATTATCCGCAGCGGAGCCCCATGTTCCACCAGTTTCGAGATCTACGTCAAAAATTATACTGACATTCGAAAAGTTGCTGGCGTCCACCGAAAACACAATGTAGGGCGAAGCGCTGGTTGAGGCGCTTGCCGGCCATTTACTGCCCGAACCGTTACTTTGAACGCTCCAAACTCCGGTTCTTCCGTTAACTGTCGCTGGCACATTACTTAGGAGACCCGTTGAACCGGTGGGATCGTAACTGGCTGAAGCGGAAGTAACGGCGTTGGATTGAAAGGTGGGATTGAGCGAGGAAGTAAACTCCCAGATTGCCATTTCAATTCCACAAGTCTCGGTGGGGGCCGGCGCGGCCGAATTGACTGTTAGCGTTGCGGCGGCATATTTACCGGTATCCTGGCCGTTCACATACAGATGATTGGTGGTATTGGTAAATGAACCGGTAGCGGTTGTTGTGACATTCACCTGGATGGTGCAGGAACCATTCGCAGCGATCACGCCGTTACTGAAGCTGAGCGAGACGTCATTCGCCGCCGGGGCAAAGGTCGGCGATCCACAACCGCTGGTATTGGCGCTGGGGGAAGAGGCCACCTTCATATTTGTAGGCAGAGGGTCGGTCAGGCTATAACCGCTCACGGCAGTCGCGTTATAGTTATTGATTGTAATGGTCAGGCGCGAGACGCCGCCCAAATTGATCGCAGCGGGCGAAAAGCTCTTCGTTACGCCAGCCGAGGCTGTATCCACAATATTTGCAACCCGCGCCCCCACCCCAAAATCGCTATTATAGTGGTAACTGCTGCCAGAGAAATCATAGATCAAGGTGTTGAGCGTCTGGGCGCTGCCGCCGCCGCTCAAGATGGTGACATTGTAAGTAACTGTCACATTGCCGCCATATTTGCCGACGCCCGTGCAGGAGCGATAATTGGGCGACAGCGGGTTGTTCACCCAACCGCAGCCATCGGCGTACATTTTTAGATTATAGAGCGAGTCTGTTTGCGGGGTTGGATAAGCCGAATAGGTCGTGGCGATTGAATTGATCCTGAAGATGGTATTGGGCAAATTGATGAACGATTCAATTTGCTCATAACCATTGGTAGCCGTATTGCCTACCAATTGAATATTATAGGTATTTCCTACCAGCAACGTCATGCTGCCGCCGGCCGGGATTGAAACCCCATCCAGCTTGACATCTGTGGTGGCATTCCGGTTCTGGGAGATCAAATGCTCGACAAAGATCTCGCGCGGGATGGGGGAACTGATAGCGGTCAAGCCATCCGCGCTGACCGTAATATGATAACGCGCCGTATGGTTATAGGCGGAGGCGTTGCGCGTGATCGTTACTTCGAAATAAACGTCTTTGCAACTGCCGGCTGCAAGCGAAGCAATGGTCGGATACGAATTGCCCGGCGTGCCATACGAACCGGCGCGCAGGTTGATATAAGTATCGGTGGTATCCCAAACAAAGGCTGCGTTGATATTGGTAGCCGGCGCGTCCCCCGTATTGCAAGTGTTATAATACAAAAAAGCCAGACCCCATGGCCTGGCGAGATCAAGTTTCAGTGGAGCGATTGCTATGGATACAGCCAGTCTCGAATCCGTCTCTGCCTCGCCGTCGCGGCGCACGCCGGCGCGCTTGCTGCTGGCGCCCTTCCTGGCGCTGTTGTTAGGCGGAGCGCTGCTGGCCGCCTGGCTGACCGCCGTTTCGGCGCGTGACCTGGAACAACCCGCCAGCCCGGCCGCGCAGGATTACCCCTCGCTGCTTACCAGATTACCAGATAATCAAGCCGGGCAAGCATTCATACCGCCGCTGGCGCCGTTGGCGGCTTATGATCTGGCGATTCAAAAAACAAGCAGCCCATCTTATTTCACAATTGGTTCGAATAATTTCTATAACATTGTAGTCACACGTCTTAATACCGAAACAGTCCCCGCTCTAATTAATGTTACCGATCAACTTCCACTCGGAATCACCTGGGCGCCTGTCTCGCCTATTAACAGCTGGGATTGTAGTGCAAGTACTTCATCTGTGGTAAATTGTGACTATACTTTAAGCATCACCGGGACAAATCAAATTGAGCCGTTACAGTTCAAGGTTAATGTTGCGCCGGATATTGGCGATAGCGTGGTTAATACAGCATATTTAAACTTTGGAAGTACATCAAAATCTTCTACTATTCTCACATCTATTCGACGCCCAGAACTCGGCATTGAAAAGACGAAAAGCCCACAAAGCTTCACAGTGGGGGGTAATAATTCATATATCATCAATATTACGCGTCTTAACACCGAGATGGTCCCGTCTGGTTTCAGCGTTGAAGATACACTCCCTACTGGAATGACCATCACCCCCACTGCTATGATTAGCAATTGGGATTGCTCAGCCAGCACAACTCAACAGCTTAGTTGCTATTACACAAAAAGCATTACCGGTACAACTTTAATTGACCCCTTACTTTTTAAGGTCAAGGTATCGTCCAATATTTTAGCGACTGTTACAAATACCGCCTATCTATATTATGCCAATAGAATCAAGTCATCGGCTATTGATACCCCTATCAGCAGCGCCGACCTGATTCTATCTAAGGCGCAGGCGCCGCTGCTTGTTCCGTCGGTTGGGACGCCCGTCAACTATACATTGGTCATAACCAATAATGGGCCGGCTGTGGCGAACAACGTTATTCTCACTGAAACATTGCCAACCTATATGCAAGCGTTCACAGTGGTTAGTTGGTCGTTCAAAAATGCTGGACCAACCCCTACAGGTCCAGTGATAAATGGTAATGTCTATCAATGGACGATTGATTATCTGCAAAGAAATAATGTCGCCACATTGGTGCTAAGTTCAACTCCACAAGACGTCTCATCCTCGGATAAAGCCAGCGGCAAGACCATCACCAATAAGGCGCGCGTCACCAGTTCAAACCATGATTGGGTTCAATTGAATAATACAGCCCAAACTTCTTTTGTTGTCGGCGGTTTGGATATTTCAAAGGCGGTCATTGTAGACCAACCGACCGTTTACGCTGGCGATAGTTTCATTTTTTCGATTGCCATTACCAACTCCACCACATCTGGAAGTGCGATCAACGCCACGGTTAAGGATACCTTCTCGAATACGATTGACATCACCGGCTGCACGATTAAATATTCCGTTGTTGCCAGACCGGATAGTTCTTGCCTGGTCTCCAGTAGAGTATTGAACTCCTTTATATCCTTATCGCCCACTCAAGTAGCCCGTTATATTATCACCGCCAGAGGCAATAACAGTATTCTAAATTCGACCAATATCATCAATTCGGCTACGGTGACCTGGGGCAGCCCCAGTTTCACTTTACGCTCGAATTCGGTGGAATTGACCATTAACCCGGGCGGCGCGTTACAGATCGGTAAGACAGATAAACTCTCCACCGTTGAAAAAAGCCAACTGATCTCCTACACAGTCACGATCACCAATATCGGCAGCCTGTCAACCGATGGCGGCACGATCTTTGTAGCCGATACCTATTCTGAAAACCTGGACGTTTCTTATTACGTATTGAATAAAAACGGCCTGACGATTGATGTTGACCCTCTAGCCGGGAATGTCCGCACTTTCGAAATCAAGGATCTCACCCTCAGCCGTGGGCAGGTGATTTCGTTTACGCTGGGGGCAAAAGTGCTTCCGAATCCTACCGGCAACCGCGTCATCAACAAGGTTGATGTATCTGCAAATGATTCGAATAGCCGGGGGTTGACTGCCACCGCTCAAGACCTGGATACCATCCCCACCACCGATTTTACTATCGAGAAGACCGCCTCCAAGACTCAAGTATACGCCGGTGAGACATTCTATTACACCATTACCATCAAAGACGTCTCCGGCATCGCTTATAACGTCAATGTGAATGACAATTTCTCATCCTACCTGGATATCGCCAGTTGCAGAATAAAATATCCTACCGATGGGACGACCACCATTTGCAACGTAGCCAATCGCGCCTTAGCCACCTTTGTGTCGCTATCGTCAACCAAACATACCGCGCTGGTCATTATCGGCGCGCGCGGCAATTCAAACGTGGGGACTACTTTCCGCAATGTCGCCAATACTGCCACGATCAGTTGGGGGTCGCCGATTCAATCGCGCACCTCAAACGAATCCGACATCACCATCTTTCCGAGCGGTTATCTCGATGTCCGCAAGAGCGATGGAGTGGACACGGTTTATCAAGGCCAGACTATTACCTATACAGTCCATATTACCAATGTCGGCAGCCTGGCGACTACCGCCAACACGCTGCGCGTCACCGATACATTCTTCAGCAATGTCAGCTACACCGGCCTGAACACCAATGGGTTGACGATGGAATTGGTGTATAACAGCGGCGGCGTGCGCGCCTGGAATATCAAGAACAAGTCGCTCAACGCGGGCGAGAAAATTTCGTTCTATGTCGGCGCGAAAGTCGCCTCCAGCCCCTCCACCGCTTATTCGGTCAACCTGGTATCGGCCAGCGCCAGAGATACCACCAATCTATTACTGCCAACCGTTGAGGCCTACGATATTGACGACATCTCCGACTCGCCTATCGCCACCTTGAAATACGTCAAATCCGTCACCCCGGCGCAAGCCAAGGTGGGCGAGACCTTCACCTTCAAGATCGTACTGCAAAACCGCGGCACGAACACGCTCTATAACGTCACGTTGAGCGACATCTTCCCGGCGCAGGTAGACCTGGTCAGCGCCACCACCAGCCGTGGCACGGCCACCCTAAGCACCTCCGCCCGCGAGGTGGAGGTGGTCATCGCCAGCCTGTCGAACGATGAAGCGGCGACCATCGTGATCCAGGCCAAAGTCAACACCTCGGTTGTCACGCCCAAGACCTTGCGCAACCGCGCCGAATTAAGCTGGAATGGCAGCGACACGATCCTATCCAACGCGGTAGCCTACCGCGTCCTGGCCTCCGGCAGCCTGCCCGGCACCGGCCTGGAACCGCAAGCCGCGCTGGCGGCGCAAGCCGCCGGCTGGAGCGCGGCGCTCTCGCCCGTCCTGGGCGGGCTGGCGGGGCTCGCCGGCGCGCTAGGGCTGGCGCTGCTGGTCTATAGCCTGTGGGCGCGCAGCCGCCGCCCGCTGTACGCCGGGCGCTACCTGCGCGGCGGGCTGGGGTTGCTGGCGCTGGCGGCGCTGATCGGCTTGAGCGCCCTGCTCACCCGGCCGGGCGAAGTCGCCGGCAATCAGGTCGCCGGTTTGAGCGGCGAGAAGCCCCCGTTGGCGACCTCGCTGGAAACCCCGGTCGTCCCCACCGCCAGCCCGGCCGCGACCCAACCGGCGGCGGAATATACCCCGCCGCCGCTGAGCGGCGGGCAAACCGAGCTGCGCCCCACCCAGGACCCGCGCCTGCCGACCCCGGAGCCCGTCCAACCCACGCCCACGCTGACGCACGGCGAGGTGGACATCAGCTACCTGCTGCCCACCGCCACGCCGGTGGATTTGCCGCAATACGACATCCCCATCCCCACGCTGATGCCGCTGACCGGCCCGGACGGCGGCTCGCCGGATAGCAGCGCGGTCACCCGCCTGGTAATCCCCAAGATGGGGCTGGATACGGTGGTCAAATATGTGCCATTCAGCGGCAGCACCTGGCTGATCAGCGGCTTGAAGCAAGAGATCGCCTGGATGGGCGACACCTCCTGGCCGGGGCTGGGCAGCAACACCGGCCTGGCGGGTCACGTAGACCTGGTAACCGGCGCCAAGGGCCCGTTCTGGAACCTGAAAGAATTGAAAACGGGCGACGAGGTGCTGGTCTATACCGAGACGAATATTTACAGCTACCGCGTGCGCCAGCAGACCGTAGTCGAAGATTACGACCTGAGCGTGATTGAGCAGACCGAGAAACCGCAAGTCACCCTGATCACCTGCACCACCTGGGATCCCGACCTGCGCATGTACACCCGCCGGCTGGTCATCTTCGCCGACCTGGCGGGAGTCAGGCCGCGCTAAATTCACGCCGCGTTCAATTCACGCCGCCGCTCCAAGCGAATATACGCAGCCCGGGTTCGCCTCCATGACGCCGCCAGCCATCGTCTTACCCTTTCACGATCCGCAAGGAATCATGGCGCCTTACCTGTGGCGGCTGGAAGCCTGGCTGAAACAGCGTTTCACGCGCGCCTTCATCGGTCTGACCCACCCCACCTGTGAGATGCAGCCCGAGGCGGTCAAACGCCTGCAAAGCGACCCGTTCTATTGCCTGACATACAACCCGCCTGGCTCACTGCCGGGCGAGCATTACCGCGCCGTGTACCACAGCGCGGCGGAGCGCTCGCCGGCCGATCAACGGCTGCACCTGTGCGATCTGGACCGCCCGGCGTTCGCGCTGCTGACGGGTCACCGGCAAGCCTACCTGGCGGATTTCGATTGGGTCAACGCCCAGCGGCAACCGGCGCTGTTCCAACGCTCGCCAGCCGCCTGGGCGACCTACCCGCAACATTACCGCCAGATCGAGGATATGCTGGGGCAGGTGAGCGAGCTGCTGTATGGGCAACCGTACAATTTTGCCTGGTCTTACCTGGTATTGCAGGCCAGCGATCTGGCCTGGTTGCTGCCGCAACTGACCTGCCGGGATTTCGGCGTGTTGGTGGAGATCTTGATTTTATTGCGGCCGCGCCTGCTGACCCGCGCGGTGGATTGGCTGGCCTGGGAAGACCCGTTCATCCTGGGGCGGGCGGCCGGTGAACTGCGCTCCGAGCGGGACGCCAGCCGCGACGAAACGCTCAAACGCCTGCGCGGGATGCTGCCCCTGTTCAACGCCATCCTCGAAAAAGAACCCGCCTTACAGGTCGAGTTGGTGTGGGAAAAGGCCGCTCCCAATCCCGCCGGCGAGTGAAGAAGCGGCGGGCGGCGCAACCTTTGGATATTGTTTGCGTAGATAATCGTGGCATGAAAAAAGACATCACGCGGCAATCCAGCCAGCGGTTGTCAGTTGTGCAATCTGATACTATAATCATCGGATGTAACAGCGGAGCATTTTCAGCCAATTGTTCTTTTATCATCTAACCGGATGGACACATTCATAAAGGAGAATGCGATGACCGATCAACTCTTCGATAAAATCAAGTCGGAAATGGATCCGTTCAAAAAGATCCTTTCCTACATTCCTGGCTTCAAAGGATACATCGAACGCCAGGCGCGGCGCGACTCGGATAAGCTGCTGCGGGATACCATTGCCCACCGCTTCGAGGAGCAATGGGGGCGGGTTTCGGCGCTGCAACGCGAGCTGATCAAGCAAGGCGAGATCGGCGCGATAGACGATCTGGAAGCCGCAGCGATCAAGCTGCGCACGTTCGCCGATCGCATCCGCCGCGCGACGCGCGGCTATTCGGGGCTGTTCGACGCCGTGAAGATCAATGAAGAGGAATTGAACCGGCTGTACCAGTACGACGCCGGGATGCTGGCGCTGGCGGATGAAGTGGGCAAAGCGACGGATAATGTGGAAGCTTCGATCGGCAGCGATGGGCTGCCAGCGGCGATCCGCAACCTGACCAACGTCGCGCAGCAATGCATCGCGGTCTTCGACCGGCGCGAGGAAGCTATTCTCGGCGACAACCAGGCTTAATCTATCCACATTTGCGAAGCATAACCAGGATGACAGGAGTAAAAGGCAATGACCAGGATTATTGACTTAATTGAATACCCGAATGAAATGCGCGATGAGATCGTCCATCGCATCCCGGAAGTGGGACAAGGCTCGGTGCGCCTGGGTTCGCAACTGGTGGTGCGCGAATCGCAGACAGCGGTCTTCTTCCGCGACGGCAACGCCCTGGATGTGTTTGGCCCAGGCCGGCACACCCTGGTGACCGCGAACATTCCGTTTCTGATCGAGAAGCTGGGTAAGCTGTTCAACGACCGCACGCCCTTCCCGGCGGAAGTGTATTTCGTCTCAATGCGCGAGTTCGCCGACCGCAAGTGGGGCACCCCGCAGCCGATTATCGTGCGCAACCCCAATATGGGGCTGGGCGTGGCGTTACTGCAAGGCTTCGGCACCTATAGCTTCCAGGTGAAAGACCCGCAGCAATTCATCACCCAGTTGGTCGGCGCGCAAGGCGTGTTCAACATCTCGGATATCGAAACCCGTCTAAAATCTATGCTGCTCTCGAAGCTGCAGGATTTGTTGGGCGAGACAGCCGCCAAGCACGCCGTACCGGAGATGATCGGGCTGACCGAAGAGCTGGGCGCGGGCGTGCGCGCCAAAGGCCAGGATGATTTCCTGGCGCTCGGCCTGACGCTGAAGGCCTTCTACATCGAGAATCTCAAGCCCTCCAGCAAATCGGCGGAGGAACTGCGCCAGATGGGTATGCTGGATATGCAGACCTACACCCAGTTGCAGGCGGCGGACGCGCTGCGCGACGCGGCGCAGAACCCGGCCGGCGGCGCAGGCTTGACCGCTGGCATCGGCGCCGGCATGGGCATCGGCAGCGTCCTGAGCAGCTCGCTGCAAGGGATGACCGGCGCAAGCGCGGCGGCCGCGCCCGCGCCGCAGCCGCCAGCCGGCGGCGCGCCGGTGGGCGGCATTCCAGCGGTGATGACCCCGGCTGAGGCAGCCCAATATCTGCGTGTGTCTGAAGAGGACGTGCTGGCGGCCATCGCCGCCGGCGAGCTAAAAGCCAAGAAGCTGGGCGCCGCCTACCGGATCAGCAAGGAAGCCTTAGAAGCCTTCTTGAAAGGCTAATGCGAAGAAAGCAATAATAACGGTCAGACCCGAAGGGTTGATAAAATCCTTCGGGTCTCCGGTTTAATATGTCAAACAGCATGTCTCATTGGAAGATATTCGCCTGGCTCTGCCTGGCTGTCGGCGCGCTGCTGGTCAGCGGGTGGACGGTTGCGCCGAACGCGCCGTCGCCAACGCCTACTTATGACCCATTGGCTGTGCCGGTATTGCCGAAGAACCCGAGCGATTTCGAGCGCGGCAAATACCTGTATTATTTTCATTGCATGCCCTGTCACGGCGACCTGGGGCAAGGGTTGACCAGCGATTTCCGTTCGGTGTGGGAGGAACATAGCAACTGCTGGGAACGCGGTTGTCATGCCGGGCGACCAAAAGATGAGGGCTTCCCGATTCCGACGGTGATACCGGCGGTGATCGGCGCGGAGAATCCGCTGATCGGATTCCGCGACCTGGCTTCGCTCACGCGCTACCTGCACGATACCCACCCGCCGCAAAGGCCGGGCAGGCTGAAAGATGGGGAATACGCAGCCCTGGCGGTGTATCTATGGGAAGCGAACAACCGTCCGCTGCCCATTGCGAGCGTCACTCAACCGGGCGGGGCGCCCACCGTAACGGCCACAGCCGCGCCGTCAACGACTGCCACGCCGACAATATCCCTCACCCCGCTCCAGCCAACCCGGACGCAAACCGCCGCCCCCGAAGCGAATCCGCGCCTGGGGCTTATCCCTCTGATCATCTTAATGATGGTTTTGCTCAGCGGAGCGCTCGTTTTCCTGGCGCGGCGCAAGCGGCGAGGTTAAGAATGGTATTCCCCACATAACTCAGCAATCGCCAAGATACGCTCGCCAACGGTTGACTCTGCCAGTTTCAGGTCATAGGTCGTTTGCAGATTCAGCCAGTATTGCGGCGACTGCCCCAGCGCGCGACCAAAAAGCAAAGCCAATTCAGCCGTAACCGGGCGATGATGTTTAATAATATACGAAATGCGCATGGGCGACACGCCAATTGCCCGCGCGAACTGCGCTTGGGATAGCCCCAATTCGACCAGGGTTTCTTTCAGGAACTCACCAGGATGGATAAGCGGTAAACCACTTGGTATCATGGTCGCCTCGTTTCGAGTGTACATTTTATTTTATCGGTGGAACGTTCTTTGCCCTGGCGCGGCCTTAAGCCTTCAGGCTATGATAGTTGTTTGGCGCGGTCTGACCTCGCGTTCCAAACGTTCTCCCAATTTATCTACGGCAACATCTAAGTCATATTCCGCCTGTAAACCAAGCCAAAATTGCGGCGAAACCCCAAAATAACGCCCTAAACGCAAAGCCGTATCTGCCGTAACGCTCCGACAACCTAAGACAATCTCGTTTACACGCCGTGCATCTACACCGATTTCGATTGCCAGCCGGTTCTGGCTCAAGCGCATCGGCTTCATGAACTCCTCAAGCAGCACTTCCCCTGGATGAATAGGATTGAGTCTGTCAATCATCTTAATCTTTACCTCTAGTGATAATCCACGATCTCAACATTAAATGCGTCGCCTTCGCGCCATTCGAAGCAAATCCGCCATTGGTCGTTTACCCGAATACTCCATTGACCAACTCTAGCGCCGCTCAATTTTTCCAACCGATTAGCTGGAGGAACGCGCAAATCGTTAAGCGACGTTGCATTGTTAATCATGCGCAACTTACGCAATGCCACCTGCTGAATATCGGGCGGCAATGTACGCGAAACCTGGCGCTGATAGATTTTTAGCGCCTGTTCATCTTTGAAGGTTTTGATCACGACTTAATTGTATAGCGTTTCACGCCAGATGTCAATCACCGGTGATTACCCACAAATAGAGAATGGATTCGGAGGGAGATGACCAAAGATATAGCTTGTCCAAAACAAAATTATTTTTTATAGTGGTACAAAGAATCCTCGTATAAAATCGGCTTGGGCAACGATTCAGTGTGAGGCGATTGAACTAAAACGGTAACTTTTGAATCTGCGTGGATGCGCCAATCTTTCCACCCATCTTTTAATTGCTTAACGGTCTTATCAATATTAAAAGCAACATCTCGAGAAATTAATTCCTCCCCACAATAGTCGCATTTAAAGCCATCAACCGTAAAGGTTTGATAATAAAAACCTGTGCGCTTTTTAATTTTTACTTTTTGAGGCTGTAAAGAGCCTCCGCACCGATGTCTATTCATAACTCAGCGTCTCTTTCTATATTCTGGCGGCCAAAATTTATTCGGACTTGGTCTATAGGCAGTAATCACTTCCGGCTCATTTTGCGATACACCCAAACAAACATGAACAGGAATATTTGGCTCAGGCCATCCTAATATTAAGCAAGAAGCTCCTCTTGGATCATCCGGGTAATCTTCAATAATTTCGGGAGCGTCCTCTCCTATTGCAATTTCAAGCTCCACAATCGTTATACTATCGTTATCCAGTTCTTCATATCCGTGAGTAGTGATCGAGTACTGTCCATTTCTGATGTACTCAGAAATCATAGTTAAATCCATTGGCATCGATCCACCTCTCACTACCAGATTTCATCTGTTAGCTTGAGAGCGTCGATTACCTTATCGGGTATCGCTACTTCAGTATTATTCTGATGTTCATACTCCTTGATTTGCTTTTTCAATATCATAGCCATTATTTTGGCATGTTCAAGACTCATCCTTACACGAACCAATTCCAGAACGCCTACCAAATCATCCGGGTTTTCTTGATCGGGATGAGGACTTCCGAGCCCGAACGATATATTCACGCCAAAAACCGTGACGGTTAAACGCATTCGGTCTGCGTAGTAGTCGGGTATATCAGGTAAAATGGGCCTACTATAGGTGTCTTTTGTCACTTCGGCTCCTATCTGGATAAATAGACGAATTATCGTTTTACAATTATATCCCGTTTACTACCCATCTAAAATTCTACCAATATTGATGCACCAGCCCTTTGATTCTATCCTCATACACCGCTCTCACCAGGCGCATGGTTTCCTCACTCAACGGCGGCATGTCGGCGGCGCGGGCGTTTTCTTCCATCTGCGCCGGGCGTTTGGCGCCGGGGATAGCGCAGCTAACTGCCTCGAACATCAGGATCCAGCGCGTGGCGAATTGCGCCAGGGTATAGCCCGGCGGAACCAGCGGGCGCAGCGCTTCGACTGCCTGCAAGCCAGTCTCATAATCCACGCCAGAGAAAGTCTCGCCGCGGTCGAACCACTCGCCCTGGCGGTTGCCGGCGCGATGGTCATCTTTGGCAAAATGCGAGTCGCGGGTCATCTTGCCGGCTAACATACCAGATGACAGCGGCAAGCGCGCCAGGATGCCCACCTTGCGCCGCAGCGCTTCAGCAAAGAATAAATCCGCCGGGCGCTGGCGGAAAATATTGAAGATGATCTGCACCGTTTGCACGCCCGGGTATTCAATCGCCTTCAGCGCCTCTTCCACTCTCTCCACGCTGACCCCGTAATAGCGGAGCTTGCCGGCTTGCGCCAGGTCATCCAACACGCCAAACAGCTCCGGGCGGTAATAAACCTCCGTCGGCGGGCAGTGCAGTTGCACCAGGTCAAGCGTTTCCACCTCCAGGTTTTTCAGGCTGCGCTCGATGAAAGCAGTCAGGTTCTGGCGGTTATAACCGTCGGCGGTATGCGGATTGAGCCGTCGTCCGGCCTTGGTGGCGATGACGATCTCTTCGCTGCGCTGGCGTTTCAATTGCGCCAACAACCGTTCGCTGCGTCCGTCGCCGTAAACATCGGCGGTATCGAAGAAATTTACCCCCAGGTCTACAGCTTTATGCAACGCGGCCAGCGATTCGGCGTCATCCACCGGCCCCCAGGCGCTGCCAATCGCCCAGGCGCCGAAACTGATGGTGGAAACCTGCCAACCCGTGCGTCCTAGTGTGCGATACTGCATGGTCATCCTCCTACCGGTCATAGGCGGACAGGAAGTCCGCCCGTGATCGGGTTATTTTGCGCTCAACAATGCGTCTTCAATTACTTTGATCTTTTCGATCGTCAGGCCTTTGCCTTTTTCGGTCTTGCGCACCAACGATTTCAAATCTTTCAACATCACCGTCGCGGCGGGGGGAGTAGCGTCATCGGGGATGCTGATGACAGCGCGTTCGTTGGTGAACACCAGCGCGGCTTTGACCGGCAATGGGCTATCTTCGGGGAATGCGTCGGCGGGCAGGTATTTCTTGAGATAGGCCTGGATATTTTCGATTCCGGATGAAACGTCCAGGTCAGGGCGGCCTAAACCTTCCTGAGCAAAGATTTTTAGATAACCGTACATCGCCCCGCCGCCCCTTTGACGCCAGCGCCCCTTATCAAAGGTTATGGTACCGCGCTGATAATAGGGGATCAGCGCCCAGATGCCGGACGGACCGAGCAACATATGCGGCGCGGGCGAGGTGTAATGATAGATCGTGAATTTATAATCCAGCCCCTTCAAGGACTGGTCGAGCAGTTCGTCGGGTCTGGGCCGCCGCCCCCAGCGATTGGAATAGAAAATACCCACCTGGGAAAGGAGAAAGCCCAGCAGCAGCGCGCCCATCGAAAGGCCGAATTGCTCCTGATATTTGAATGAAATGTACATACCGCCCAGCAAGACCGCCAGGCCGCCGAACATGGCATAGCGTCCGATAAGCGAATTACGTTTGATCAAGCGTTCATTGCGTTGGATATTCATGCGGCCTCTTCAGTTGGGATATATTTTTTCACCACCAGGCAGGCGTTTTGCCCGCCCAAACCAAATGAGTTCGAAAGCGTCACGTTCACCTGCGCCGGACGGGCGACGTTGGGAACGTAATCCAGGTCGCACTCCGGGTCTGGCGTGGTGTAATTAATGGTCGGTGGAATGAGTTGATTCCAGATGGTCAGGGTACAAGCGATGGCTTCCAGCGCGCCGGCTGCGCCCATGGCATGCCCGATCATGGACTTGGTGGAGCTGACTGCCAGCCGGTAGGCATGTTCGCCAAAGATCTTTTTGATCGCCTTCGTTTCCATCGGGTCGTTCAGCGGCGTTGAGGTACCGTGGGCGTTGATATAATCCACCGCCTCGGGCGGCAGTTGGGCGTCTTGCAGCGCCCACCGCATGGCGCGCACGGGTCCACGCCCTTCCGGGTCGGGCGCGGCAAAATGATAGGCGTCTGAAGAAGAAGCGTGTCCGGCCAGTTCGGCGTAGATACGCGCGCCGCGCTGCCGGGCATGCTGCAACTCTTCCAATACCAGCACGCCGCAACCTTCAGAATAAACAAAGCCTTCGCGAGCGGCGTCGAACGGACGCGAAGCCAGAGCGGGGTTGTCGTTATAGCTGAGCGGCAAGGCGCGCATGGCGCAGAAACCAGCGATAGCCCAATTCTGCATCAACGCCTCGACGCCGCCGGTGATCACCAGGTCAGCAGAACCGCGACGGATGAATTCAGCCGCTTCGCCAACAGACTGAGTGCCCGTCGCGCAGGCGGTTGAGATGGTGGCGTTCGGGCCAAACATCTGGAAATGTTCGGCGATCATATAGGCTGGTATATTCGGGATGCCGGTCGGCAGCATGAACGGGCTGACTTTGGAATGCCCGGCCGTGCGAGTAGTATGCGCGCCGTCTTCCAGCTTATCCACGCCGCCCATCACCGTACCGAAGAGAACCCCGCTTCTTTCGGGTTCCGGCGCTTGACCATCGAAACCGGCGTCTTTCATGGCGTCCATGGCGCCGGCCAGGGCGAGCTGGCAGCAGCGCGGCACCCGGCGCGCTTCCTTTCGATCCATATAATTTTCAGCAATGAAATCGGGGATTTCGCCTCCAATCTGGCAGGGCATATCGCTGGCGTCAAATTGCGTGATCCGCCGGATGCCTGAACGTCCACTGGTCAGCCCGTCCCAAAATTCTCCAATATTCGCGCCCAACGGGGAAATCGCCGCCAGGCCGGTTATCACTACGCGTCTTCGATGATCCATATCGTAAAGCAATCTCCAATCCGATAAGATTAGCGCTCCGCTCCATTGGCTGCGGCGCTTTCGGCGACCGGCAGCGCGGCCAACCGTTCCTGGATCGCGCTGCGCAGCGCGTTGAGCAGGTCTGCCTGAACTGCCTGGCGGGCGGTGCGAACGGCGCTGAGCATGGCGCGGGCATCCGAGCGGCCATGACCGATAAAAACCAGCCCATCCACGCCCAACAACGGCGCAGCGCCCACATCCGAGGGATCCATCAGGCTTTTCAGCTTTTTAAAGGCCGGTTTGGCAATCAATGCGCCGATCTTTAAGCGCAGGCTGCTGGTCAATTCCTCGCGCAGCACATCCGTGATCAGCTTGGCCACCGCTTCGCTGGATTTCAGCAGCACGTTGCCGGTAAAGCCATCGGTCACTGCCACGTCAGCCTGGCCGCCGAACAACTCTTTCCCCTCCAGGTTGCCGATGTAATTCAGACCGCTGGTTTCCAGCAGATGATACGTGCCTTTGACCAGTTCGTTGCCCTTGCCGGCTTCTTCGCCATTCGAAATCAACCCAACGCGCGGGGCGCTTACGCCGCGCACTTTGCTGGCATAAACCGCGCCCATGACGGCGAATTGTACCAGATGTTCCGGTTTACATTCCGGGTTAGCGCCGATGTCCAGCACAAAGCAGAAACCGCCCTTAACCGGAAAGATACCGCATAACGCCGGGCGCTCCACGCCGGGCAAGACGCCCAGGCGGTAGAAAGCTGTCGCCAGCGCGCCGCCCGTGTTGCCAGCAGTGACAAAAGCCTCCGCCTGGCCGGATTTCAGCAAATCCATGCCGACCGCCATCGAATTGCGTGAGCCTTTGCGCTTGGCTTTGAGCGCCAACGCCAGGCCTTTATCTTGCATGGTAATCGTATCCGGCGCGTGAACGAGCTGCACTTTTCCGGCGTCGCTGCCCAGCGCCTGTAGACGCGGCTTTAGCTGATCTTCCGGCCCAACCAGGATGATCTCATCTCCAAACTGGCGGACAGCCTCGACCGCCGCGCTGACTTCTGGCTCCGGGCAGGTATCGCTGCCCATCGCATCCAGGACAATTCTCATCGCACGCTCCTATTTTAGATTTCGCTTGACAACCTTGCAGACCCGATTATAATTCCTTTTGCTCTGGCGCTGGTGCTGGAACTGGCAGACAGGTATGGTTGAGGGCCATATGCCGAAAGGCGTGAGGGTTCAAGTCCCTCCCAGCGCACAGGTGAAGGTCTGATTCTCCGCCGATTTTCTGGCGGAGAATTTATTTAAGATGAAGCCCTATTTTAGCATCAATCCGGGTCTTGGCAGAAAGGTATAATAGAAACATAAAACCCGAAGGATACGGAGAAAAATCAAATGGCTCAATTTCCAACTATTGAATGGGTGCAAGCCCTGTCGGATAAACTCAATTCTGACGAAAAATACGCCAAGCTTGCACATGCCTGGGAAGGCGATATGTTGTTTGTCATCGAGCCGGGCGGCAGCCTGACCCATGAGACCAAGATTTACCTGGATTTGTGGCATGGCGCCTGCCGGAACGCTTACCTGGTCAGCGAAGGCGAGTCGCCAAAAGCGGTCTTTTCGTTGCGCGCCCCGTATGACAACTTCGCCCGGCTATTGAAAGGCGAATTGGAACCAATGCAGGCCTTGATGACGCGCAAGCTGGGCGTGCAGGGCAACATGGCGGTATTGATGCGCAACGTGCCAACCATTTTGGATTTTGTGCGCTGCTGTAAAGAAATTACCGATGGCGTCGTTTAGTTGAATTGACCCTGCGGATGAGGATCGGGGATGGCGAGTAAACGGATTTCCGAGCTGGGATTGCGGATCGGCGAGCTTCCTGGCGGCCCACTGAACGCGATCACTGACGTACCGGGCGTGCAGGTGGGGCATGTCACATTGGTCTCTGGCGAGGGGACGCTTCGCCCTGGATCAGGTCCCGTGCGTACCGGCGTGACGGTTGTGCTGCCACACAGCGGCAACCTGTACCAGGAAAAGGTGCGCGCCGCGGTGCATACAATCAACGGCTATGGAAAAGTGTGCGGTTTTGAGCAGGTGCGCGAGCTGGGGGTATTAGAGGCCCCCATCGCGCTGACCAACACGCTCAATGTCGGGTTGGCGTTGGATGGTATGGTGCAAGCGGCCATCCGGCAAAACCCCCAGATCGGCGTCGCTGCGGGCAGCGGCAGTATCAATATTGTGGTGGGTGAGACGAACGATAGTTATTTGAACGACTTGCAAGGCCGGCATGTAAAAGCTGAACACATCTGGCAGGCGTTAGAACAGGCGCGCAGTGGGCCAGTCGCAGAAGGCGCGGTGGGCGCCGGAGCCGGCACGCTATGCTATGGCTGGAAAGGCGGGATCGGCAGCGCCAGCCGCAGGTTGCCTGAGGCGTTGGGCGGTTACACGCTCGGCGCGCTGGTGCAATCGAATTTTGGCAGCCGCCAGGAGCTGATCGTGACGGGCGTTCCAGTCGGGCGCTGGCTGGACCCCGCCTCAGCCCCACCCTTGCTTCCTCACGGCTCGATCATGATGACGCTTGCCACCGACGCGCCGTTGTCTTCCCGCCAGTTGCAGCGCCTATGCGTGCGCTGCTCAGCCGGACTGGCGCGTACCGGCAGTTCGCTCACACACGGCAGCGGCGATTTTGTGATCGCCTTCAGTACAGCCCAGCGCATCCCCCACCATCCAGCCAGCCTGACCGCCATGCAGACCCAGGTCGTGGACGAAGGGCCAATGATGAATGGCCTGTTTCAGGCGGTAATTGAATCCATCGAAGAAGCGGTGCTGAATTCATTGACCTGCGCGCAGACAGTCATCGGACGGGATGGGCATATCGCGCAGGCCATCCCGTTGGAGCAATTGGTAGATTTACTCCGCAAGCCGCGCGCAGGCCTTCCAGGACTTACTGGATTATGATCGGCGGGGCGGAGGCGTCGCCGGCGAAGTCCACGTATTCGGCGGAGACCCAGCCGCTGATTCCATTCACGGTCACCTGCCACCAATCGCCAGCCGCGTTCTTGCCCGACACGTCGGCGCGCTGGCCGGCGCTCATGCTCGTGAGTATCTTGGAAGCAATATCCGGCTGGCTGCGGACGTTTAGCGCTGCCACCTCCGCTTTCACCGTCACCCAGGCCGCGCCTGGAGCGAGCGGCTGGGCGACAGGCGCCGCTGTTGGGACTGCCCCCAGGCTGAAGGTATCGGCGGGCAGGTCGCTATCTATCTCGATGTAGGTCGCCTGGAAATCGTTCACTGGCGAGACGCTATTTTGCTTGCCGTAATTCTGCTGACGCAGGATGACGCCGGTCTGTTGATCCACCCAGAAACGATCAATGATCTTGCCCGCTTCGCGACTCCACTCAACCACATACGCCTGTCGCCCGGCGACGCTCTCTTGCCCGGTCTGGCGATATTCGCCGCCGCGCTGCGCCAGCCCGGCTGGGAAGATCAGGTCGCTGACCGGCGTACCCAAGAAACCAGATAGCGGGTAGGGATAGACCGTATCGGATGGTACATTGGGCGGGTTGAACGCCTCCATCACTGAGGGCGGCAGGCTTTGTTGTTGGCCGCTGCTATCCAGGATATTCTGCCCATCGCAGATGGCGACCGTTTGCAGTCCGCCTTTGGGCTGGGAAATCAGCGTCTTGAACTGCGCCGGCAACTGGATCCACACCTGAACATTCTGCTGGTCTGGTTCTGCGGTTAAACCGGTGGAGGGATATTGGAGGGTTGTGTAAATGGCGTGCAGGCTGCGCCAGCGGGTGTGACTGGTGAGCATCAGTTCCTGGATAGCGAGATCGCCAATCAACTCAGGAGGCATTACCGGCGTGGGCGTAGCCGGTTCGGCCAACACACCGGTAGAGATGGTCGGCTCTGGATTGGCGTGCGCGCCCGGAAAAAGACCGCAGCCGCTCAAGATCAAGCACAGGCATAACAGGATCGTTGTATTCTTCATTGTCATTTTTTTTATACCCAAAAGATTTGGTAGCTGCGATAAGACGACCGGCAGGTTCGGTCGGTTCCCACGCACTGGCATTATAATAACCTGCTGTTGCTGAATTCCATGTAAAATGACAAAGAGAGCCTGAAATGACTATCCAAATCCTGGAGCAGGGTGGCAATTTTCGGCAAATCCATCACGGCGGCGTCCGCCTGGTGAATATCTTCAAGTAGTCTTCCCCCAAACCTGACAGGTCTTAAAGACCTGTCAGGTTTAGTCATTCGCAGCGCAAAGGAGTCTACAAGCGTGAACGATCAACAAGTCATCTTCTCAATGGCGCGGGTCAGCCGGGTCTTCCCGCCCACAAACAAACCGGTAATCCGCGATATCTCATTGGGCTTCTATTATGGCGCGAAGATCGGCGTGGTCGGCCTGAACGGTTCAGGCAAAAGCACCCTGTTGCGGATCATCGCCGGCAAAGACGACGGCTATAATGGAGAGGTCACATTTTCCAAAGGGTACTCGGTGGGTATGTTAGATCAGGAGCCCCAACTCGACTCCGAAAAGACGGTCAAACAGGCGGTTGAGGAAGCCGTCCAGCCGATTGTGTCGCTGCTCCAGCGCTTCGATCAGGTGAATAATGCCTTTGCCGAACCGGAGGCCGATTTCGATGCCTTGATCGAAGAACAAACCCGCCTGCAGGAGCAGCTTGACCACCTGGACGCCTGGACGCTCGATAACCGGTTGGAAGTAGCCATGCAAGCTTTGCGCTGTCCGCCGGGTGAAACGCCAGTAGCGGTGCTTTCAGGCGGCGAGCGGCGGCGAGTGGCTTTGTGCCGCCTGCTGCTGACCGAGCCAGATATCTTATTGCTTGACGAGCCAACCAACCACCTGGACGCCGAATCGGTAGCCTGGCTGGAACGCCATTTACAGCAATATCGTGGCACGGTTATCGCGGTGACGCATGACCGTTATTTTCTGGATAATGTGGCGGGGTGGATCCTGGAATTGGATCACGGTTATGGTATCCCGTGGAAAGGCAACTATTCTTCCTGGCTGGAGCAGAAGCAAGAGCGGCTGGCGCGAGAAGAAAGCGCCGAGAGCAAGCGCCAGGCAACCCTAGAGCGCGAGCTGGATTGGATCCGCATGTCGCCTAAAGCCCGCCAGTCCAAAGGGAAGGCGCGCGTCACCGCTTACGAACGCCTGCTCAGCCAGGAGGTTGAGACGCGTCGCGAAGAACTGGAAATCTACATCCCGCCCGGGCCGCGCCTGGGCGAAGTGGTGATCCAGTTCGAAGCCGTCTCCAAAGGTTATAGCGAGCGGCTATTGATTGACAACCTGACCCAGGCCGTGCCGCCCGGCAGCATCGTGGGAGTGATCGGGCCGAATGGCGCCGGCAAGACCACCTTGCTGCGCCTGATTACCGAACAGGAAGCGCCGGATGCCGGGCAGGTGCGCGTCGGGCAAACGGTCGAGATGGCTTATGTGGATCAGAGCCGTGAGACGCTCGATCCCGAAAAGACGGTTTGGGAGGAAATATCCGGCGGCAGCGATTATTTACAGCTTGGCAGCCGTAGGATGAACTCACGCGCCTATGTCGCCAGCTTCAATTTCCTGGGCGCCGATCAGCAGAAAAAGGTCGGGACGCTTTCAGGCGGCGAGCGCAACCGCGTCCACCTGGCAAAAATGCTGACGCGCGGCGCGAACGTCCTGCTGCTGGATGAACCGACCAATGACCTAGACGTGAACACGTTGCGCGCCCTGGAGGAAGCGTTAGAACAGTTCGCCGGTTGCGCCGTGGTGGTCAGCCACGACCGCTGGTTCCTGGACCGCATCGCCACCCACCTGATGGCGTTTGAGGGCGACAGCCAGGTACGCTGGTGTGAGGGCAACTGGTCGGATTACGAGATGGAGCGTAAGAAACGGCTGGGTATCGCAGCCGATCAGCCGCAGCGGATCAAATATCGGAGCTTGAAACGGTAGCTGTGGGCAAAGCGTTGTGGTTAGCCTGCCAGCTTGTTTTTCCGGGCTTCAACCGCCGCCTCCTGCGCTTGACGAAACCCACTGCCTTTGATATAGTCAATCAACCCAAATTCCCTTTCTGTAATTGCAAACGGAGGAAAATATCATGGCGAAATCCTATCTGGAGAGCCTGCTTAGCGAACGAGAGAAAATCGAACTGATCTCCCGCCAGCATTGGTTCATCTTAGTCAGCATGATTTTTCTAGAAATCTTCACCATCCTGGTGATAATGGCGGTGACCATCACAGCAGCTATTCTGCTCAACCGGGCTACCTTTCTGATTGGCGTGGTCGGTTTCGGTTTATTGATGATCCCGGTCGTCTCGATGATCCGCGATATCCTGATCTATACTCATCACGAATATGTCGTCACCAACCGGCGTGTGATTCAGATTGCTGGCATCTTTAACAAGCAGGTGACCGATTCGTCGCTGGAGAAGGTCAATGATGTCAAGATGGTGCAATCCGCGTTGGGCCGCATCTTTAACTATGGAGATGTCGAGATTTTGACCGCCAGCGAGCTGGGGGCAAACCTGTTCAAACGGATCGAAAAGCCGGTGCAATTCAAAACCGCGATGCTAAACGCCAAAGCCCGACTGGAGAGCGGCGAGCAATGGGTTTCGCCCCGCGACCTGCCAGGTTTTGGCGCGCCGCAAGGCGTTCCAGCCCTCCTTGCTCAACTCGAAACGCTGCGACAGCAAGGCGTATTGACAGACGCCGAATTCCAGGAAAAGAAGGCCAAGCTACTGGCGAAGATCTGAGCGGATATGACCGAATTTATCGCCTACGAACGCCTGACTTTCCCCGAGATTGAAGCGTTGCCGCGCGTCACACCATTGGTGATCCCGCTTGGACAGGGATACTCGCTGGAACGGCTGGCCGACGCGCTGGGCGAACCGGCGCGCGCCGTGTTGCTGCCTCCACTTCCATACGGCTGGGCCGGCAGTGGGCTGGTCGTGGCGGAAGAAACCCTGTCTCGCTTACTGGACAACCTGGCGAATAGCCTGCGCGAGGATGGTTTCAGCCGCGTCTACTTGCTGACGCCGCAAGAATCCAGGCTGAAGCTTGGCGCGCAGCAAATCCGCTTGTTCCACTCCAGCCAGACTGCCGCGCCGCTCTTTCTGCCCGACGATAACCAGCGCAGCAAGGTGATCGTAGTCCCGGTCGGCCATACCGAGCAGCACGCTTACCACCTGCCAGTCAACACCGACACGCTTATTATAGAAGCGATTGGCAAAGGGATGGCAGACGCCGCGCCTGAACAGGTCTTCACCCTGCCGGTATTCCCCTATGGCGTCAGCATGCACCGCCAGGCCTTTGCCGGAACGCTCGATTGCGGCGGGCGCGCCTTTGAGGATTTTTGGGTAGCGATTTGCGATGCGCTGGTCGGGCGTGGCTTTGAGCGGTTGTATCTAATTAACGGGCATGGCGGCAACCATAGCTTCCTGGTCAACGCTATCAAATACGCCGGCGAGCGCTGCCGGCGAGCCTTCATCGCCACCTCCTGGCTGTATCTCTCCGGCGAGCGCGGCATTGCCGCTCTGAATCAGTTGCGTCAATCGAAGATCGGTGGGATGGGTCATGCCTGCGAGCTGGAGACTTCCTTCATCCTGCACTTGCGCCCTGAGCTGGTTTACATGGAACGCGCGGTGGATGAGACGGACTTCGTCAACACCCCAAATTATTATATGGACTGGGTCGAGGGCGGCGCGTTAATCGCCAACCCACCCTGGGATGACGACACCCGCACCGGCGCATACGGCGCGGGCAGCCTTGGCACGCCAGAAAAGGGACGCGCCTGGTTGGACGCCGCTATTGCCGAGAAGTTGGAGCATATCGCCGAGATCAATGAACAACTCGCGCGGCGTGAGGCGCGCCGCGCCGCCGGTTTCGGTCTGTGGGGCAGACGCTGATATGACCCTGCATGCCTGGTTAACGCAAGCGGGATACCTGGCGCGGCTGGCTTTGATTGTTTACTGGGCCGCGACGCTGATCTTTATCCTGATGGATAACCGCTCGCCGCAATCCACCTTTGCCTGGCTGTTTGTGCTGTGGGGTCTTCCGCTGGTTGGCCTGTTAGTATATCTTTTCTTTGGGCGCGGTTCTCAAGCTTTCAGCAGCGATGAGAAGCTGGCTCAATTCGGTTTGGGCGGCGATTTGCGGAACAACCTGGGCGCGCTGATCGCAGCGCAGGATGAATATGTGCAAAAGATTGCCCGCGAAAAGCCAGCCTCTTACCAGCGCAGGCTGCTGCAATTGCTGCGGCGCAATTCGGCTTCTGTTCTGACCGCCTACAACCAGGTGGAAATTCTGCAAAACGCCAGCCAAAAATACCCGCGCTTGATGGAAGACATCCGCCAGGCGCAGCATTCGATCCACCTGCTGTATTTCATTTGGACCGAGGACGAATTCACCATCCAACTCAAAGATGCGTTGATCGAGCGCGCCCGCGCCGGCGTCAAGGTGCGAGCGCTGGTGGACCAATCCAATTTCTCGGTCAGCCGCTCGTACCGGCAAGACCTGGAGCAGGCCGGCGTGCAACTGCTGCCCTATAAAGTGTTCAAGAGCCTGACCGGCCTGCACAACGCCAACTACCGCAGCCACCGCAAGACTGTGGTGATTGACGGCCGGATCGGTTATATGGGGGGGATGAACCTGGATAAAGAGCAATTGCCCGGCCAAAATCCCTTAGGCGACTGGCGCGACACACACTTGCGCCTGGTCGGCGAGGCGGCGCTGGCTTTGCAAGCCAGTTTCTGCATCAGTTGGTATAACACTACCCACGAAAAGATCAGCAGCCCGGATTACTTCCCAGCAGTCGCTCCCGGTTCATTGCCATTCATCCCACTGCAATTGACCCAAAGCGGGCCGGATTCGCAGTGGAAGGCGATGCAGCAGGTCTATTTCTTTATGATTATGGCAGCCGAGCGGAAGTGCTATATCCAGTCGCCGTTTTTCATCCCAGACGACAGCCTGCTGGAGGCGATCAAGGCGGCCGCGCTGTCGGGCGTGGATGTGCGCATCATCTGCACACCGCGTGGGGCGACATACCAGATCCCTTACCGGGCAGCGCATACCTACTTTGCTGATGTGGCGCGCGCCGGCGCCAAGATCTATCTATATCAAAAAGGCTATTTCCACGCCAAGACGATCATGATTGATGGGACGGTCTGCGCGATTGGCACGGCGAATTTTGACATCCGTAGCTTTCAGTTGAATTATGAGACGATGGCAGTGCTGTATGACGATGATCAGGCGCGCCGGCTGGAAGCTGATTTCTTGCATGATCTGGAAGATTGCGCCGAGTGGAAGCTCGAGGAATACCTGGCCGAACCTCCACTCAGGCGGCTGGTCGATTCGATCTACCGGCTAGCCTCGCCGATATTGTAGACGACAGCATTACCCATCGGCTGACCCGCTACTTTCAGCCTATCACGGATACGGCTTTTCTGTGGGAGTAGGCGTAGGGGTCGGTGTTGGGGTGGGAGTCGGCGTAGCGGTAGGGGGATGCAATGAGAATTGGAAAGCTTTCATCACCTCGGGCATGAACAGGCACTGACCTGTACTGGGATACGGATCAGGGTCAGGATAAGCTTGCGCGGCGGATGGGTAAGGCCCGCTGCCTCCGCAGTCTGGATCAGGCGGATCGCTAATCAGTTGGGCCGCAGCCATCGCCCGCGCCACGCCAAAGATGACCAGTGCAACAACGAGCAGATTTACTATGAAGATGGCCTTTCTGCGGTGTGGGTATTTTGACATAAAAAAACTCCTTTCGAGGCTTACGCTATTCCAGGATAAATGCCCGGGTCATGGACTATCATAAAGAGGTTAAAAACACGCCGGCCCGGTAAAACAGATAAATAAATCCCATTTCTTATTACAAATATTGTAACACAAGCATTATTGTATAATTCTAATTATCTACCCACAGAATTGCAAGGCGATGATTGTTCAGTATCCAATCGCCCAATCAACCGGTTTCGGAAGCCAGTAACGGTAATTCGTAAACCGCCAGCATTGCGCGTGATTCTTGTTATAATTTCTCAACGGAGGTCTCTAAAATGAAAAAATTGATTAACGCGCCTGCGGATGTAGTCAACCAGGCTTTGCAAGGCATGGCGTTGGCTTATCCCAACCTGCTCCAGGTCCATTTTGAGCCAAACTTCATCGTCCGCCGCGCCGCGCCCGCGTCGGGTAAGGTCGGCGTGATTTCGGGCGGCGGTTCGGGGCATGAACCGATGCACGGCGGTTTTGTCGGCTATGGGATGCTCGATGCAGCCTGCCCGGGCGCGGTCTTCACCTCGCCTACCCCCGATCAAATGTTGGAAGCTACCAAAGCGGTAGACGGCGGAGCGGGCGTGCTGCATATTGTCAAGAATTACACCGGCGATGTGTTGAACTTCGAGATGGCCGCCGAGTTGGCCCAGATGGAGAACATTGAAGTCGCGGCAGTGGTGATCAACGACGATGTCGCCGTGCAAGATAGCCTGTACACCGCCGGTCGCCGTGGGGTGGGCGCCACTGTGCTGGCTGAAAAGTTGAGCGGCGCGGCGGCAGAGCAAAACCGCCCGCTCGGCGAGGTGACAGAAATATGCCGCAAGGTTAACGCGCAGGCGCGCAGCATGGGCATGGCGCTTACTTCTTGCACCGTGCCGCAAGCCGGCAAGCCGACTTTCGATCTACCGGAATCCGAGATGGAGATTGGCATCGGCATCCACGGCGAGCCAGGCCGCATGCGCATGACGTTGAAATCCGCCGCCGAAATCACGGCGTTGCTGGCTGAGGCGATCCTGGACGACCTGCCCTTTCATCGCGGGGATGAGGTATTGGCTTTCGTCAACGGGATGGGCGGGACGCCTTTACTTGAGTTGTTCATCGTCTATCAAGAACTGGTGAAAATCTGCCAGGGACGCGGCATAACCATCGCCCGCAATCTGGTGGGGTCATACATCACTTCATTGGACATGGCCGGGTGTTCGATTACTCTGCTGCGCCTGGATGATGAATTGACCCGCCTGTGGGATGCGCCGGTGCATACCCCGGCTCTGCGCTGGGGCTGCTAAGATGACCGTTATCACCCAAGCGGCTTTCATCCGTTGGCTGGAGGTCTTCGCAGACTATATTGCCGCTGAAAAAGACCATCTGACTGAACTGGACTCGGCTATCGGCGACGCCGATCATGGCATCAATATGGCGCGCGGTTTCCAGGCTGTCTTGCTCAAGTTGCCGACACTGGCCGACCTGGATATCGGCGCCATCTGCAAAGCCGTCGGCATGACGCTGATTTCGACCGTAGGCGGCGCCAGCGGCCCGCTGTATGGCACGCTGTTCTTGCAGATGGGCGCGGAGACCGGCGGAAAGCAAGCCTTGAGCCTGGCGGAGTGGGCTGCCGCTTTCGCTGCTGCGGTGCAGGGCGTGCAACGGCGCGGCAAAGCCTTACCCGGCGACAAGACCATGCTGGATTGCCTGTTGCCGGCGGTTACCGCCCTCAACGCGGCTGCCGACCAGGGACTGCCGCTCGACCAGGCGCTCAACCTGGCAGAGCAGGCCGCCCGGCAAGGTATGCTGGCAACCATTCCGTTGACAGCGCGCAAAGGGCGCGCCAGTTACCTGGGCGAGCGCAGCGCCGGACATCAGGATCCCGGCGCAACCTCCGCTCATATGCTGCTCCAGGCGGCCGTGCAGGCCTGGGGCTAACCAGACTCTCCGAGGAAAATTAATCGCCATGAGTCCGATCCATCTGTCCAAACTTGAAGAGGCGATGCGCGCCGTCATCGAATTCAACGCAGCCTTTAATCGCCATGATCTTCCAGGTATGCTGAAATTGATGGGCGAGGAGTGCGTTTTCGAAAACACAGCCCCCGCTCCGGATGGAACCGTGTATACCGGGAAACAGGCCATCGCGCAATATTGGCAGGAATTCTTCCGCCAATCGCCCCAGGCGCACATCGCCATTGAGGAGATCTTCGGCTTTGGCGAGCGCTGCATTATGCGCTGGAATTATAGCTGGGTGGACGCCGAAGGAACAAATGGGCATGTGCGCGGCGTGGACATCTTTCGCGTGCGCGGCGGCGTCATCCTCGAAAAGCTATCTTACGTCAAAGGATAAACTTGGTCGGACTGGCGCTTGTCTCACATAGTAAGACTCTGGCGCAAGGGGTGCTGGAACTGGCGCGGCAGATGGGCGGCGAGCAGCTTTCCATTCAGCTAGCCGCCGGTCTGGACCTGCCGGATAGTCCGCTTGGCACCGACGCGGGCCTGATCCTGCAAGCCATCCAGGCCGCCTTCTCGCCCGACGGGGTGTTAGTATTAATGGATTTGGGCAGCGCCATCTTGAGCGCCGAAATGGCCTTGGAGATGCTGCCCGAAGAACAGCGCGCGCTTGTATGGCTATGCGAAGCGCCGCTAGTCGAAGGCGCCATCGCCGCCGCTGTCCAGGCGCGCCTGGGCAGCTCGCTTGAACAGGTGCGCGCCGAGGCCGTAGGCGCGCTGGAGGCCAAACGCCGGCAAATCGAACCCTCCGCCGTTCCGCCGCCGCTTTCGGCGCTCCCGATACTTTCTGCGGACGAATCA
>Ga0172371_10002287_pt1 | contig 30470 bp, 26 predicted proteins | sample Lak12m_FD_114543 | JGI IMG/M metagenome (GOLD analysis project Ga0172371, IMG submission 114543) | Freshwater microbial communities from Kabuno Bay, South-Kivu, Congo - kab_022012_12m | ecosystem: Environmental > Aquatic > Freshwater > Lake | place: Democratic Republic of the Congo: South-Kivu...
CGTAGATGTCTCCGTCGGGGGATCTGTCGCTAACGGGGTGTACCAGGCAGCGTGCGGATAGCGTGGGAAGTTGTAGTAGACCGCTGTCTCTTCAACCGTCACGACCCCCGGCTTGAACTCCCAGAGACCCGTGTCCTTGTTGAACTGTATGTAGTCGTGCTCGAGTCTGCAGTCAGAGGACGAAAGTCCGCCGAACGGATTACGAATCGGAAGGTCCGGAAGCAGAGGTGGCACGCAACCAGGGGGGAGTTCGCCGTCTTCAAACGCCTGCTGAGAGACCCTCAGCATGCCGAGGGTACAGATGTTCTCGGTGGGACCGTGATAGCAACTCACCCATCCGGGAGGAACCCGTTTCGGGAATGCGCAGTCCGTGAACCGTGCCACCCTTCCCAGTCGGGCCACCCCGAAATCCTCCTTGCTCCATCCGACGCTGCCGACCAACGGCTTGCCGGTCGCAACGGAAGCGACTTCGAAGCTGTCCCACTTGGCAATCGGCCCAATGATCTGGTCCATCTTCCAGTCCACCACCGGGAACTTCAGCAAGGCCGTCAAGTGCTTGTCAGACAAGTCCAGGATAGAGAACGGAACAAGTCGTGTCGTCTTGTCGGATCGCTTGCCGGCCTCGACAAAGATCGTGCAAGCCAACCGCGCCAACCACAAGAACCGGGCCTCTTCAAGGCGCAGAAACGGCCGGCCCCTGAGCTCCTCGAATACTGCCATCACGGGATCATCTCCCCTCTCGAAGCTCATCGCATCCGTGTCCGCCACATCTCCGCCTTTGTCCATTACGAGGTAATACAGGATGTTGATGATGACGCGCACGTCTTCGTACAGCAGCTTGGATTCGGGGAACGGGAGGGCTTCGAGGAATTTCGAGTTGTGCAGCACCAGGAAATACGGCGAAAGACGAAGGACGGCGTCCGCGAGTGCGAACGAGTCGTAAGTCTCCTTCAAGCTCAACTGAAAAAGAGCGTCTCCGATTGCCCCATAGACCAGATCCTGCTCTGTACTCATCGCGGTCCCCTACCCTTCTCCCTCGCCCAAGTCCGGGTGAGACATCACCCCAGAAGGCGGGACGCGGTCGTAGAAGAACCGGTATTTGAACGGTCCGGCAGGGCTGGGGAGAGCCCCACTTTGCGCCGTGCCTCCCGACCCGCCCTGGGCCGTGGCGTTTCCAAAGCCGACGATGCCCTGCTGGCCCCCTGCACCTGACTTGAGCGACCCAATCAACGTAGCGAGAGCCTGGGCCAGATCAGTCTTGGTCTGCATCCTGCACCCCTTTCGTCGCAGGGCTTCAGCCTGCCCTGGACAGAGGACTACAGCACGTTCACTTCGAGCTTGAAGCCGGTCTTCCAGTTCGCCGCGTTGCGGTCGAGCTGCCAGCGCAGGTAGCGGTCGAACTTGTTTGTGCCGTCTTCACGCGACGTGAAGTACTTCGTCGTCACAGTCGAGCCAGTGAACGAGGCGATTGTGGTCCACGGCCCCTCCGGCACCAGCGCTGTCTGGATCTGGAGCGTGCAGTTAGTGTGCTGGAACACCTGCACCCCGAGGATCGCATCCTTGGATGCCAGCGCGTCTACCCACCTCGGCCGCACCTGGATTATCGGAATCGTGGATGCCAGCGCGCCCATCAACGTTGTGTAGTTCTCCATCGTCTTTGCTTCCGGCATGACTCCCTCCTATGCAACGCGGGGCTTCTGGACCGCACGGTCCAGCGTCGTCCCCGGCATGGTCTTCAGACGGAAACAGATCTCCCAGGGGTTCGCACCGTCCCCTTCCGCACGCCAGCGGATGAAGCGGCTGAACTTCGCAGAGCCTCCCTCCGACGACAGCACCACCATCGTCTTGGTCGTCGCGGTGAACGCGATCGCATCCAGCCACGGCCCCTCGCGGTCGGGCGCGGACTCGACGTGCAGCGTCACGTTCTGGATGTGGAGCACCTGCGCCTCCATGGTGTACGCCACGTTGTCCTTGCCGTCGATCCATCCCTTGCAAGCCAGGATCAACTCCGTGATCGTCGCGGGCACCAGGAGTGTCAGGTACGGCTGGAAGTTCAGGAGCGCTTCCAGTGTCGACTCGCCTTCGCCCGTTGCGGCCGACGAGTCGGGCTTGCCGATCGAAGGTGTTCGAAGCTGCTGGACAAGTCTGTTCGCCATGTTCTTGCCTCCTCTATTTGAGCACCAGGGTGATCCGGAAGCTGGCCGTCCAGTTCCCGCTCGCCACGATCTTCCAGCGCATCAAGTTGGACAAGTGCTCGGGCGCCCCATACGGAGCGTTCCTGTTGAGCGTGATCACGCACGCCGCTGCCAACGCCTGCGTAAACGCCGCATGCGTCATGAACGCGCCTCCCATCACGTCGCACCCCTCAAGATCCAACTCGCAGTTGTCCACCATGTCGACTTCCGAGATCGCGGTCGCTACCCGGTACCGGCTCGTGTCCACCCATCCGTCCACGTCCTGGATCTCTCCGGTGTTCCCCGCCATCGTGCACTTGATAACGATGCGCGGCTGCAGCTCAATCGTTGTTCCCGCCATTCCCAGTCCCTCCTTGTTGCTCATTGGTCCCGGCTGGCCCCGGCCCTCCGCCCCCTGCGGGCGGATTGCCGAACGCCAGCCGCTTCCTCCCCATCGCTATGTCCAACAGCAGCTCCACCTGCCTCGGGTCGTGCCAGAAGATCCACGGACGAATGAACGTTCCAGCTTCGGCCGACCCGCCTTCCGCAACTTCAGCCAGGTACCGCTTCCCGGCCCGGATGAAGTCGAGGTACAGGATGTCCACGGAGTAGGACGCGATCTCCTTACCCCGAGCGAGGAAACGATCGACCGCCTCCACCCTGCCGGCGGCCAGTCCCGCACTTGCTCCCAGCACGCACCCTTCCAAGGCGACCACGGGAGGCACCTCGGCACTGCAGAGCTTCTCGCACGCGGAGAGCACCTCGCCCCATTCCTGCAACGAGAGAGCGGCGCGGGCCCTGCTGTGCAACGCATGGGCACTGTCGCCCATCGCCTTTGCGATTTCGAGATTGCGGCGCTCTTTGCGGATCAACTCCTCAGGTGACGTGTAGCCGTGGTGGACCAGCGTAACGTTCGAGAGCAACGCATCGCACTCGCCGACGTCGAGTTGCTCGTGCACTGCATGTACGTATCTGATACCGCTGTCCTTCCTTATGATCCTTGGGGCCAGCATCGTCATCTCACGACCTTGGGGGTACAGCAAGCGCATCCGCACGAGAAGCACGGGAGGCAGCCCGCCCCGCACCAGGTACCTGCGCGTCTCTGCCACGTCGGTGTCGGCAACGGTCTCGTCCGAATCCAGGAACAGGAGAAATTCGCCCCGTGCCTCATCGATCGAACGGTTTCGCAGTGCGGCAAAATCTCCGACGCGATCATCATCAACTACACGCGCTCCGCGTGCGAGAGCAATCTCGACCGTACGGTCCGTCGATGCGTTGTTCACGACGATGATGTCGTCCGCCAGAAGCGCCGCAGAATCAAGGCATGAGGCAAGCCATTGCTCTTCGTTGCGTGCGATGATGCAAGCCGACAGCAATGGACGGGTCATCTCAGACCACCTCTTGCCGGTGCGGCAACGACCAAAACGAGGAACAATCCAGAAATAGTGATAAAACTGCTAAATTCGGGGGGGGGGGGAAATTCTGACAGACCAAGACGCGGTGCGGGGCGAAGCAAGAACGCATTCCCCAAGTCCGACTCTCTCGCATCGTCCTCACCCGACTTCAGCCAACTACGGAATCCTTACTTCCTACATCAAGACCGAGCTTGAGGCGACCACGGGTGCTTGTCAAGGAATTTCTTCGGGCTTCGGAGTCGATTTCCTTGCAACGCAGGCGCCGAAGCCGTACCGTGGAGAATGGTTTTAGGGGGGAGGGTCATGTCGGTCAAAGAGCTCGCTGCTGCCATCCGCAAGTACGTGTCCTACCGCCAGCGCCTGCGGGCCGAGGAGGCCCTGTCGCAGGAGGAAGTCGAGGACTACCACGACCATCTGGACATGATCAGCATGTTCCTCGCCAGGAAAGCGACGGAGAAGCCGGAGATCACGATCCGCCGCGGACAGACGCGGTCGACGCTTCGCGTTCCTGCAAACGTGGATGCCGTGCTGGCCAGCTCCTCCGACCTCAGGGAATGCATGGCGCTCAACATCTCGGAAGGCGGGGTCTTCCTCGCGACCGACAACCCCGACCTTGCACCGGGCACGCCGGTCCGGCTTGAGCTGACGCTGAAGGAAGAAGGTTCGACTCTGCGGCTGGGCGGGTTGGTGCAATGGGTATCAGGCGGCGCGGACGCACCGCTGATGGCGGGCATCGGTATTCGTTTCACCGGGCTTACGACCGCGCAGAAGAAGGCGCTGGAAAGCTTCGTAGACGGCCGCACGGAAGCGCTGCTGGATCTCGCTGTCCCCTGAGCACTGCCGTCCCGCCACGGGAAATTCCCGCGGGCCACTACCGTTCAAACCGCGAGCAGCGATCCGCAGTCCCCAACCTGCGATGCGACGTTCCCAATCTGCGAGCCGAGTCCTACTCGTCTTCGTCGTCTGCCGAGAACCTATCCAGGGTCGCTGCTGCGCGGGCGAACACCGAGTCCTCGGGGCCGAACTGGAACTTCTCGTCCATGCTTCCCGCCTGGACGCCGGTAAGGACCTCCAGCCCTTCTTCGATCCGCGAGACCGGGTAGATGGAGAAGCGACCCTCCCCCACGGCGACGACGACCTCGTCCTTGAGCATGAGGTTACGCACGTTCGCTGCCGGGATGAGCACTCCCTGCGTTCCGGTGAGCCCGCGCTCCTTGCAGAGGTTGTACCAGGCTTCGATCTTCTCGTTGATCCCGCCCACGGGCTGGACGTCCCCCTGCTGGTTGACCGACCCGGTCACCGCGATGTCCTGGCGTACGGGAAGGTCCGCCAGGCTCGACAGGACGGCATAGAGCTCCGTGCTGGAAGCGGAATCGCCGTCGACCATGCCGTACGACTGCTCGAAGCACAGGCTGACGGAAACTGAGAGCGGGCGGACCTTGCCGAAGCATGATCCCAGGAAGCCCGAGAGAATCAGCACGCCCTTGGAGTGGATGTGCCCGGAGAGTCTCGCCTCGCGCTCCACGTTTATCACGCCCGCCTTGCCCGCAAAGGTCACGGCGGTAATCCTCGACGGCTTGCCGAAGAGGTAATCGCCGACTTCGTAGACTGCCAGCCCGTTGACCGCGCCCACCTTCTGCCCCTGCGCGTCGATGAAGATGGAGCCTTCCACGATCTCCTTGCGGACCTTCTCCTCCAGCAGCGCGAGCCTGTAGTCACGCTGCCTTACGGCCTCCACGATGTGGCGCCTGTGGATCACGGGGTCATTGGTCTGTGCGGCAAGGCGGTCGGCCTCGATCAGGATGTTGCAGATCTGGTTGAACTGGAGAGTGACCCGGTCCTGGGACTCCACCAGCCTGGAGCCGACGTCCACGATGTGTGCCACCCCTTTCCTGGTCACCGGGCGCAGCTTGTCATTGCGGCAGGTGGTCGCCACGAACCGGGCGTACTGGCGAGTCGTGTCGTCGTTCCGCACCATCTCGTAGTCGAACTCGGACTTGATCTGGAACAGCTTCCGGAAGTCCTCGTCGTAGCGATAGAGCAGCTCGTACACGTGGGGAGGACCGATCAATACGATCTTAAGGTTAATGGGGATCGGCTCCGGGCGGAGGCCTGAAGTCGGCAGGTAGCCGAGGTGCTCCGCGATGTCTTCTATGGTCGTCTGCCTGTAGCGCAGGACGGTCTTCAGGTTCTCCCACACCAGCGGATAGGCGAAGAGGTCGTTGGTGTTGATCACCAGGTACCCGCCGTTGGCCCTGAGGACCGAGCCGGCCTTCACCATCGTGAAGTCGGTGAAGTAGACGCCGTTTTCCACCTTCTTCTCGATCTTGCCGAACAGGTTGTGGTAGGACGGCCTCGGCTCGACGATCACCGGTGCGCCCTTGAGCGAGCCGTTGTCCACAACGACGTTCACCTTGTACTCGATGAACTCGCGATCGACTTCGCCGGGAGGCGGCTGGGGGGCACCTTCACGCAGGAACCTCCCCAAATTGTCGAGCATGTGCTCCTGGGCCGCGGCCAGGAAGTCCTTCAGCCCATTGAATCTCCCGTAGCGGCGCCGCAGCAGCCCGAAGGGCCTTGCGCAGATCTTCTTTGCCAGCTTGAGCTGGCGCCGCTTTATGTCTTCCTGCGTGTCGGCTTCGATGTCACGGGTCCTGGAGACGAAGTCGTGGATGAACGGGTCCAGCTCTCTTCGCCGCTGCTCGATCTCTTTCTTATCGTCGTCGGAGAGCGCGTCGTAGTCCTGGTTCGACAGCGCCTTGGTGCCGGAGAGAGGGATGGTGATGAGGCCGGTCTTGGTGGACTTCACGAGGAAGCCCAGGTCCTTGGCCTTCTTGCTGAGCGCAGAGAAGAATTCGTGCTCTCTCGAGAGGCTGCCGCTCACAACTTCCTGGATTTCTTCCTGGTGCTCCCTGTCGCGGAAGGCCTTGGGGAATTGCTCCTTCATGTGATTGACGAGCCAGTCCAAGTCCTGTGCGAACACCCGGCCCTTGCCCGCGGGGAGCTGGAACGCTCTCGGGTTCTCCTTCTCCTTGAAGTTGTGGACGTAGACCCAGTCCGGCGGCGTCTCCCTGCCCTTGGCAGCTTGGCGCACTGCGTCCAGCACTATCGTCGTGCGGCCGGTACCGGAAGCGCCTGCAACGAACATGTTGTAGTTGCGCTTGTCTATATCCAGGCCGGTCCGGAGCGAGCGGACTGCACGCTCCTGCTCGATTACGCCGTCGAGCGCCTCGACCTCCGCAGTTGTCTCGAACTTGAACTGCGTGGGGTCGCACTCGTTGCGCAGCTTGTCTCTCGTGAGCGGATTCACCTTCACGGCTCTTGTCTCCTTCCTTTCCTAGAGGTCCACCTGACGGAGGCAGCGGGCCGCTTCCTCCGGGGGCGTGGGGTTGATGTAGAAACCGGTGCCCCATTCGAAGCCCGCGGTCTTGGTGATGCGGGGCAGGATCTCGATGTGCCAATGCCAATCTGCATCCAGCGTGTCCCAGTACTGCCGCCTCGGTGTGCGACCCAGGGTACTGGGCGCGGTATGGAGCAGAAAATTGTACGGCGGGTTGTCCAACGCCTTGTTCATGCGGCGCAATACCTCAACCAGGTGGTGCGCCATCTTCAGGAGAAAGTCGTCGTTGAGCGACGAGAAGTCGTGGTGGTGAGCCCTCGGGTGGAGGTGCATCTCAAACGGGAACCGCGAAGCGTATGGGCAGTGCGTCACGAAGAACTGGTCTACGACGACTACGCGCAAACCCGCGGCCAGCTCCTGCTTGAGAATGTCGCAGAAGATGCAGCGTTCCTTCACCTGGTAGTGGGCCCGGGCCGAGTCCAACTCCATCGCAACCGTCCTGGGCGTTATCGGCGTCGCCATGATCTGCGAATGGGAATGCGCCAGCGATGCGCCCGCGGCCGCTCCCGCGTTCTTGAAGACCAGGACGTACCTGAGACGCGTGTCCTTCATGAGGTCCACGATGCGATCGCGATAGGCCCGAAGCACCAGCGCGACGTGCTCCACGGGCAGCTCCGAGAGCTTGACCCCGTGCTGCGGCGTCTCGATCACCACCTCGTGAGCGCCTATCCCCATCATGCGGTCGTAGTGCCCTTCCGCGTGCCTGGAAAGCTCTCCCTCGACCTGGAGGGCAGGGAACTTGTTGGGGACCACCCGCACGTGCCATCCCGACGGTGCCGGCGTCCCGGGGAGCGTGTACGTGGCGATCGTGGGCGGAGTCAGGCTCTCACGGCCCGCACACAGCGGGCACGAATCAGGCGCATCCGCCTGCGGCTCCCTTGCCATGAAGTCGTTCGGTCGCAGCCCTCGGGCACCGGCGACTATGACCCACCTCTTCTGGACCGGGTCGTGCCGAAGCTCGGAGCGCGGTCCTTCAGGCGTGCCAGTTCTCTGCATCCAGATCCTCCCCCCTCACGGTGAAGACAACGCTGCTGGACTGCGGGAACCGCTCCACCTCGCGGCCCTTCCTCAGCGCTACCAGGTGGAGATCGACCACGACCCCCGTATGCGGCTTGCGCTTCGGAACGCCAAGCCAGTCCAGCGGAATGGAAAGCTCCAGCACGGACCCGGCCGCTGCGTCAGCTTCCCGCAGCACTTCGGGCGGGTCCATCGAGGCCACGCGCACTGACTTCCTCCGTCCCAGCGACACCGCCACGTCCCTGGTCCGGGGAAGAACGAAGTGCAACTGCAAGGTGACGCCCCGCTCCTCCATCAGCTCCCGGATCGGCGTCCCCGTGATGACTTTCAGATACAGCTTCTGGAGGTCGAAAGCGAACCTGAGCTCCCGAATCAGCACCTCCGGCCGGTGAGAGAAGCCCTGGTGCGCTTCCACGTATCCGGACGACAGCCACTTGTAATAACCGTCTTCCAGCCCGGTGATGCGCGGCGAGATCAGGTGCACGGGCGGATGGCATTTCACTGCGTCCCGGTTCTCCGGATCCAGCGGACGGCTCAGTGCCTCGGGCGGCCGCATGTGCAGCTTCAGGTAAATGGCGTGCAGGTGGTCGCGGAAGAGCTGGTCGAACTCCGCGTCGTACGGCGACGAGTGCCCTTTTCCAAACCACCAGAACCAGTCCGAAGCTTCCGCACGCATCATCAGATCTTGAAGCTCGGCGCGGTCCGCACCGCCGTGGTTCTTGCGCAGGTGCTGCGCGACCGCGGTCCTTGCAGAGAGCAGGTGCTCCCACGCCGTGTTCTTGACCGGGTCGCCTATCCATGTGCGGAACGTCCCGTCGATCCACGAGCCGGCCACTACCCGGTCCAGCCTTGGAAGGGGCGGATTCTCGGCAAGCACGTCCGTTGGAGAGACCATCTCGAACCGGTCGTCCTGGGCAAGCTTCCTGTAGAGCGACTCCACGAACTCCATGCCGCCGTGGAGGTAGTATTCCCAGGCATTTTCGCCGTCCATCGCAATCGTGAACACCGGCCGGTCCTGCCGCGAAGCGGCCGCGGCCTTGGCGAGCTCCTGGACGAAGTGCGACGCGGCCTTATCCGGCTTCCAGCGGGAGTACACGAACCCGATGAGGTCGGAGAGCACGGTGTCCCGGAAGAAGATCGCGGTGTCGCCGGAAACCCACGGCGTCGATACGAGGCTCGTCCGGTCGCCCGGGCCGGAGCCCAGGGAAGCGTGCAGGAGCTTCTCGTCCGTGGCGATCCACTTGACGCCGCACCCGCCCATGATCTTGAGCGCCTCGGTGCTGACCGAGCCCTCGGACGGCCACATGCCGACAACCGGGCGCCCGATCTCGTCGGACACCAGCTTCAGCCCCTTCTCGACGTGCCAGGCGGCGTCCTCCGGAAATGCGAAAAGCCCCGCGGGCAACTGGATGTCCGGCACGGCCTCACGTGCGGAGTTGGTGTTGATGAGCAGCGGGAGAATCGGATGGTACATCGGCGAAGCGCTGACCTCGATGCGCCCCTGCTCGACCAGCTCCCGGTGCAACGGCACGATGCGCCGCAGCAGCTCAAAGCCCGCGTCCCGGAGCAGCTCCTTGTCTTCCCGAGAGAAATCGCGGCCCTTTGCGAACAGCGCCTTGACCCGCTCGTCCTTGCGCAGTGTGCGCCCGGACCAAGTGAGGAAGAACCACACCTGCAGGTCTGCAAGCTCCTGATTTGAGAACCGGGGGAGCCCGGACTGGCCCGCGACGTAGGTCCGGGCCTTGTCCGCCAGCTCGCTGTACCTCCGGTACGGCTTCAGCATGGTCTCCGGCTGGACCACGAAAAAGTTGTCCAACAGGAACTGCTTCTCCCGAGGCGAGAGGTCGGGAGGGTCCTTGAGCGCGAGAAGCAGGAAGTTGTCGGGCGCGCTCAACGTCTCGTAGTCCCTGATCTGCTTTAGAAGCCCGGGCACGAGGTTGAAGACCGGGCGGGTCCCTTCGACTCCCGCGGCGAGCGCGGGCATGTCGTGGTAGTCTCGGAGAGCGTGCATGAGGACCCACGGCAGCACATACTGCCCCGAAACCGGGCTTCGGTACGAAGGCTGGTGCATGTGCCACAATAGGACAACCCGGCAGCGTCTGGCCGCGGTCACGAGGTTCCTCCTGTCGAGGAGATGGACGACTGGAACGGCGTAAGCTCCTAAAGCTTGGTCTCCGCCTCGTACTTGACCTCGATGGTCGCTGTCGGCTCCACCACTTCGTTGAACGTGATGGCCTTCTGCGTGCCCCTGCACTCGTGCTCCGGAGAATCCGGGTTGGGGTCGCAGCAGTCCTGGGTCATCTCGACCGTGTAGTCGCCCTCGCCGGGGAGCCCCTCGGAGAGGGACACCGGTGTCGGGTTGTCCCCGCTCGGCACGGTCTTGGTGACAACGATCTTCTCGCCATCTTTGACCGGCAGGGGCAGGCAGATCTTGGTTACCCGCTTGATGATGAGCTCTGCCAGGTCCTCCAGGGCCGGAGCGATACCTTCCTGCGAGCAGATGTTCGAGACAAGGCCGTTGGGACCGAACATCTGGGCCAGCTCCACGTACCGGGAGCCGAAGTCGGCTTTCCCGTACGGGCTCTCGCAGATGTAGGTGTTCTTCGACTCCTTATGCTTCTGGTCGCCCTTGGACGAGAAGTAGCAATCCCGGGCGCAGTCGAGCTTCATCTGGTGGAATACCTCGCACCCTTCCTTCGCCGGGTCCTTGTCGCAGCCCGACTTGTCGTCCTTTTTCGCCTGTGCGTATTCCTGGCAGAACAGAAGCCTCTCGTCTTCGAGGCAGTCCTTGGAAATCAGCGACTTCTTGTCGTCGGCCACGATCACGCCGTCCCCGGTAATCGCGGCGACCAGGACCTTTGCCGGGTCCGACTTCAGCGACCGGAGCTTCGAGTAGTAGTCCGAAACGGGCGCCAATGCGAATATCGGGGTCCCAGGGGGCTGCTGGTATGATGCGATCGTCGAGAACGAGAAGTTCTTCGGCCGGCACTTCGTGATCGATACCTTCTCTCCATCCGAGTTCTTCTTCGACCCGACCTTCTTGCAATACCAACCGTAGTCGCAGTCGTCGTCGGTCGAGCAGTCGCTGCATTCCATGTCGAAGGCGCAAGAGTGGTGCGTCGGGCCTTTGTACTCGCCCAGAAGCGAGCACACGTTGTAATAGTCCTTCTTCACCTGCCCGGTGCACACCTTGATCTCCCTCCCGTTGACCTGTGACAAGCGGACGTCGGTCTTGCACTTGGTAAACGGGATTTCCTTCGTGCATTCCTTGTCCGAGGTGCACTGAGCGTTGGGCGCCGCAAAAGCCTCGTCGATGCTGCAGTCGTCTTCGTCGCTCACGAAGACGATGACCAGGTACGCGTCCGGCCTGAGGAAGCTGTCGGCCTGAACCGTGTTTGGCCCGGTCGGGTTGAGCGCCCACCACGCCAGCTTGAGCCCTTCTTCCTTGTTGGCGGCATAGCTCTGGACGATCTTGGTGGTCGCGATGCACCGGAACTTGTCCAGGTCCTTTTCCGAAAGGACCTTGGGCAGGCTCGACCCGCAACCCTTGACGTCGGGCTCGTGCTGACAGCCGTTGGCGGAGTCGTCGCTGGTCCCCCTGCACACGAAGGTGCAATCGTCATTCGGAGCAACCTTGCACTTGTCCTTCAGGCACGATTCCTTGCCGGCGCACTCGTCTTCGAAACAGAACTCCTCGCAGCAGTCGCCGTTCCCGTTGCACTGGAACTTGCAGAACGTGTTGAGCGAGCCGTTCATGTTGTACATGTCCGAGGCGTCGATGTCGCTGTCCTCGCAGCCCCACCCCGCGCCGAACTTTTTCTTACAGTCTGCATCGCCAAGGCATGGCCACGGCTTTTCCTCCACGCATGCGGGAGGGAACGATTCGGCCGGCACGTGCTGGAACTCGCCCTTCTGAAGGATGTTGGTCGTGACCACGGCAAGCCGCACGCTCACGCTCTCAAGGTACATGGTGAGCATGTCCGCGAATTCCACGAACGCGCGCGCAAGCGTCCACTGCTCCTGGCACATCGAAGTCGAGTTGTCGATGATCCACAGGATGTCGAGCTGGATCTTGCCCTCAGGCTCGCTTACCTGGCTCACCTCCACCGAGAAACCGCGCAGGCCGCTGATGGGCACGTCGTTACATGATGCCTGCCCCAGGACCAGGGCCAGCAACGTTGCTGCAAGAAGGCTTCGCATCATCTGTACACCTCTTTGCCAACGCGGCTGCACGGCCGCGCACTTCAGCAGTACTCTACCATAGCGGCCCCTGGAGCAGGAAGCAAAACTTTCCACACCCGATCCAGAGCGACACCACGGCACCTCGGAATGCGCAAGCCGCCAGTTGCGCTGCCGTTCGCACAATGTCAGTATACCTCTCCCGCCTTGGCACGGCCGCGGACGAACGGGCCGGACGGCGGACAGGTTGGCCGGATGCGTTTGGGGCGTGCGATCATTCTGGACGGTTACGTGGACGAGCCCACCTGTCTCGGCGTCCCGCCTTACCTCTCCCCCTACCCCAGATATGCTGCCGGCGTGCTCGAAGAGCACGGCATTTCCTGGGACTACGTCACGATCGACTTGTACCGATCGTCCGAAGATGTTCGCAACTCCGTCGAATCCCTTGGCCGAGACGACCTGCTCGTGGTCGTGTCCGGACTCACGGTGCCCGGGCATTACAAAGGCGGCACCCCGCTCTCGCTATCGGAGCTCACCGCGCTCACGTCCACAAGCCGCGCCCAAGTTCTTGTCGGCGGGCCGATCCGTCACGGCTACACGCTCACGGGTGGCACATCGGCACTGCCCCTCGCCGACATCCCGGGTGCGACTCTGGTCCGCGGCGATTTGGACGCGGCACTGCACGATCTGCTGTCCGGCCTGCATGGCACGCAGCGTGATGCGGGCTTGGCCCCGGCGTGGACTGGGCCCGGAGCGTGCTCGGCGGCCGCGCAGCGCGGCCCCTTCGCGCGCCTGCATTCCTTTGCCGAGGTAGGGAAATGGGCGAAGCTTGGCGCAAGGCTCGTTCCGGCGCACCCCGAATTCCCCAACGTGGTAGTCGAGATCGAGACTGCCCGCGGCTGCGAGCGCGACGTGCACTGCACCTTCTGCACCGAGGGGCTGTATCCGACAGCGGAGTACAGGAATGCGGAAGACATCGTGGAAGAGATCAGAGCCTTGCACGGTGCCGGAGCGCGGCACTTCCGCCTCGGTAAGCAGCCCAACTTCTTTGCGTGGCCCGGCGCTCGAGGAGCGGGCGGCGCCGTGGTTCCGGCGCCCGATGCGGTCAGAGAGCTTTACCGCGAGATCCGCCGTGCCGCACCGGACCTCCGGACGCTGCACATCGACAACGTCAACCCCGGCTTCCTCTCCGCGTTCCCGGACGAATGCCTGGAAATTGCACGCATCATTGCCGATGGCAATACGCCCGGCGACGTGGCCGCACTGGGCATTGAAAGCGCGGATCCCGAGGTGGCCCTCCGCAACAACCTGAAGGCATCGGCTGCGGACGCGGCGGACGCTGTGTCGCTGCTCAACGCGGCCGGCGCTCACCGCACCGGGCGTTCCCTGCCGCACCTCCTGCCCGGCATCAACCTGTTGATGGGGCTGCCCGGCGAGAGTGCTCGAACGTACGAGACGAACCTGCGATTCCTTCATGACCTGGTCGGCGCCGGACACCTGTTTCGCCGAGTGAACGTGCGGCAGGTCATGGCGTTCCCCGAGACGCCGCTCCACCGGATGCTGTCCCGGGGTCCTCGAATCGACAAGGGCAGGTTCCAGCGTTTCAAGCGCAAGGTGCAGGAAGACATCGAGCAGCCCATGCTGAGGCTCGTGGCCCCGGTCGGGACGCTGCTGCCCGGCGTGATCACCGAGTTTTACGACGGGGACGTTACATTCGGGCGCCATCTCGCTTCGTATCCGCTGTTGGTGGGCTTCCCGATGAAGATCCCTCTGCGCACGGTCCTGACCGCAATCGTCGTGGACCACGGGTTCCGATCCGTGACCGGGCTTCCCCATCCGATCCCGGTAAACACGGTTCCGGAGAAGGCCCTCGCTTCCCTCCCCGGCATCGGCGTCCGCCGTGCCCGCCGCCTGGCCTCCGCCCGCCCGTTCTCCAACCCTGAATCGGTGCTTGCTGCTCTGGACGATCCTGCCGCCATCTCCGCGTTCCTGGCGGATCTGACCTACGGCTAGCACTGCCCCCTGCAAATGTCGATCATGAGTTGGCTGGGTCGATATGGGCGGCCAGCTCTTCCGTTATCCCACGCGCAATGTCCTCCAGCGTCCCAACGACCGGGAACGGCTCCCACCTGCCGGTGTGTGAGCGGAAGCTCAGCAATGAGATGCTGGGAGCGGGAGCGTACCTCGACATGGGCGTACTGGCCTTTCTGGCGGATGAGTTCCTGCAGGCGCTGTGCGGCAGCGCCAGGATAGGGTGATTTCATGCGGCGGCCACCTCCGGAGCTCTTTCTTCCAGGGGATATCCCTTGAAGGTCCAAGAGAAGGGATGCTTGTCCTTCGTGTTCCAGCGCTCCATGAACGCCTCCAGATCTCGAAAGCGGCAATCAGGGCCTGCGTGCCGTGCCGGATGTACTCGAACTCCCGACGAGCCAGCCTTCCGGGGCGGGCGGGCTCGTCCTCGTACTTGCGCTCGACCGCCTGCATCCCTGTCTTCTCGTCGATGCTTACCACCACAGCGTCACGCGGCGGATTCAGGTACAACTCGACAATCTCCGCCACCTTCTCCCGGAACAGAGGATCCCGGCTGTGCAGCCACATCCTCGTTGCCTGCGGCTTGATATCCATGCGCGACAGCAATGTCCCGAGGTGGCTGATGCTCAACTCCTCGACGATGCCCTGTCGGAGGATCTCGTCGCGCAGCCGCGCCGCAATGGCGATGGTGTCCTCACCGTATGCGGCGACACTTGGTTGCGCGGTGATGAGAGGGGTTGGTGTCCGCGTCACCACCCGGAGCGTAAGCGACGGGCCGCGGGTAGCCCCCCGGCCGTACCTTCCTCAAAGTCTGTTAAGTCGCGGGGGGTGGACTTGAACCACCGACCTTCGGGTTATGAGCCCGACGCGCTGCCATCTGCGCCACCCCGCAATGGCAAACAACTCGGCTACAATACTCCGCGACTTGGGCATGTCAAGCAAAAAAACGGTTGCCCGCGCGGCCGGCAGTGGCTACAGTCGCCCAAGGTGTGACGGAGGGTCATGATGGTGCGTGCGATCGTGGTAGGGCTACTGGGGCTCGCCGTGGCTGGATGTGCGGCGGAGGTGCCGCCTGAGGCCGTCGCGAAGCAGTTCTACGACAAGTGCGACTTCGGAAGGCAGAACGGGTTCCATGAAGTGCAGCAGGGTGTTTTCGATCTGCTGTCCAAGGGGTCTCGGGAGACCCTGGCCAGATGTGCAGAGGAGTTGAACGCGGAAGCCAAGGAGGGACAGCCCACGCTTGCCCCCCACGAATGCCTCGTTCTCCGGGCATTCGACGCGAAGCGCGGCGACTTCGACACCAAGCGGGCTGCTTCCGGAAGGGAACGCGTCCGCCTACTGGTCACCAGCGCCGGCCAGACCAGGACGGTCGAGCTGGTGCGCGAGGACGGCTGGAAGATCGATCTGAATTCGACCCTCGAACTCAATGCGCAGTGACATTTTTCGCTTTGTTCCCACGGGCATTTGTGCTAAGATTGTTCACCATGGTTGAGAAGGACACAGAAGCGGCAGTAAGTACCGGCGAAGCCAATCGGCGCCGATTCCCACGACTTATGCGCAGGCTCCGCGTGACGTTCCCCTTCGAGGGCGAAGACAGGGTCGCCCAAACCGTGGATGTCAGCAAGACCGGCGCCCTGTTCTCTTCCGCCATCGTTCCCGAAGTAGGGACCCAACTGCTCCTCAGCCTGTCGGACAATACTGACCCGAACTTGTCCCTCTACCTCAAGGCGACCGTTGTCCGAATAAGGGAGGAAAGCAAGCGCAAGCTTTTTGCCGTCGAGTTCGGTGACGCGGTCGCCCGCGACCCCAAACGCCTCGGGTCGTTCCTGGAGAACGTGCTTTCCATTTCCGCAGGGCTCATCCGGGTCGTCAACCAGGCAGCAGACCCGAGTGCGGAACGGGAGTTTGCCTTCAGTTTCAAGCCGGTTCAACAGGAAGGCGAGGAACGCCTCAAAGCGCTCCAGCTCTCCCTGTTTCAGAGCCTGGAAGACATGGAAGAGGCAGACCACATCGTCGCTGCCTTCCCCAGAACGGCAGAGGAGATTTCGGGCAAGACCGGCAAGAACGAAGCGGGCAAGGAACGCGCACCAAAGGACGAATCGGGTGAGGACAGCGTAGCAAAGGGCGACTCAAGTAAGGAAAGGACCACGGACGAGGGACCGCACCAGCCAACCGGTGCGACAACGGGCGCCCACACCGCCGGCGCCCCGGCCGCTCGCGAGGGTGAGCACGCACCCGGAAGCACCGGTGAGCACGCGGCCGCCCTCGGGGATGCTGTCCTCACCGGCGGAAGCCAGGCGACACAGACGTCGGGCGCCGCCGCGACGCAGACGGGTGGCGCTCACCCTACACAGACGGGAGGCGCTTACCCTACACAGACGGGAGGCGCCCGCCCGACACAGGCCGGGGGTACACGTGACCCGGGGCGAAGGGAGACCGCGGGAACAAGAAAGGCCGCTGCCGCTGCCGAAGTCTTCCTCGCCGTTTCCAAGGTCACGCCGGGCGTAACCTATGCGACGGGTTCCACGCCCCAGCACGCGATTGCTCCGGAAGGTGCGGTCGCCCCGACCCGAGCGACGGGCCCGACGCCAAAGCGCGCGGCAACTCCCGAGGCAGTCGCTGCCGCGGGCAGCAGCACGGGACAGACTCCCCAACACTCGATATCTCCGACGGCCGTGGATACCGCGGCACCGCCCTCTCCAGCGCGGACGCCAAGGGGTACGCCGGTCGCCCGTCCCGCGGTGGCACCGCCTTCTCCAGCGCGGACGCCAAGGGGTACGCCGGTCGCCCGTCCCGCGGACGAGCCGACCTCGCCCGCAAGTCCTGCTGTACACCCGCATCAGATCGCTGAGCCGACGGCCGCTCCCGCTCCGCCCACTGAAAAGGCCGGAGCCAGTCGGGCGCCAGAGCCGAAGAAGAAGGGGCTGTTCGGGCTGTTTTCCGGCCTGTTCGGCGGGAAGGGAGACAAGGGCGAGACCCTGATTACCCCGGAGCCTGTGCCTACCATCGTCGCCAGGGATACAGCGCTCAACATCATCTACAAGCTTGGCACGACGAGGTTCCAGGCCAAAGCGACCAGGCTCTACTGCGCGGGGATCAAGGTCGAGACAGCGGACAAGCTGCCGGAGCTCTATGGCAACGTGACCGTGTTCATCCCTCTGCCCGGCGGAAAGAAGGGCACCCTCGTCGAGCTGCACGGAGACGCTACCCGCGTCCGGCCCAACCCCGGCGAGGGCGCGGCCGGCGGCGTCTTCGAGATGCGCCTCTCGATGCGGACCGACAAGATGCACCTGGAAATGTACAGGGCATTGCTGGACAAGTTGACGGGCGCGGCGTAGGCGTGGGCCGTTCCGGCTACTTGCCCAGCAAGATCCTGGTAATCGACGTCAGCAGCGACGGCGACGCCGTACGTCCGGCTATCTCGGGCAAGGAGAGCAGGCCGTCGCACAGGTCGGTGGCCAACTCTGCGATGGATGCCTGCCGCTCTTCAGGCTTGACGGACAGTGCTTTGCGCACCACATCCTCGATCTTCGCGGGGACCTTCTCGCCCGGCCTGGACATGGATTTCTCGTAAGGCTTCCTTCCCGCGGATAGAGCGGAGACGTAGTCCTGCCACGACGCGCTCCTGAGGCCCATCGGCGGCTCCGCGGTCAGCATCGCATAGAGCATCGCACCAAGCGAGAAGACGTCGCTGCGCACAGTGCCCCGCCCGGACGAAAGCTCCGGCGCAGCGTACGGGGGCGTCCCGGAAAGGAGCTGCCCGGCCCCTCCGCCCTCGGCCATTGGTTCCACCCCCTCCACCGTCGCGTGGCTGAAGTCGAACAGCCGGGGCGCACCGACCCCGGCGTACTCCTCAATGATGACGTTCGCAGGAGAGAGGTCACGGTAGAGCACTCTGTACGAGTGCAGCTCCATCAGCCCTTCCGCGACGCCCAGCGCGACTCGGGCCGCATCCGGAACCGTCAAGCGGCGCCCCTCGGAAATGGGCCGTGCCGCGGAATCGCCGGATGCGTATTCCAACACCATGAACGGTCGCTCCACCTCGTCCATCACGATGCCGGTGTCCAGGATCCTCACGAAACAGGCGGACCTCAGCATCGCCATGAGCTCCGCTTCCCATGCAAACCTCTGCCGGTGCACCGCTGCTTCCGCAGAGTCGCTCACGCAGAGCACCTTCTTCAGGACCCGCACCGCGACGTTCCGGTTACCCACCGACGCCTGCCGCGCAAGGTACACGTCGCTCACCGAGCCGCTGGCGATCCTGCTGCCTACCAAGTACCGCTTCAGCAGCGTACCGCCCACCAGCAGGTCCTTCTCGGAAAGAGATCTCCTCATATATCTCTCTTGCTCGGCTTCTTACCGGCCACTGCGAGCACCAGCTCGTCCAGCCGAGGAGCGCCCTTCCTCTCAGCGAGATCGTAGGTCACGCGCACCGCGGGCTTGTTCAGCTTGAGGAAACGCCTGAGATCAACCGGCGTGCCGATCACCACGGCATCGCAACGGGCCGCATTGATCGTGTCTTCCAACGCCTTGAGCTGTTCCGGATAGTAGCCCAGAGCGGGCACTATGGGGCCGATGTGAGGATAAGTCTTGTACGCCTGAGCTATCGGCCCGACCGCATATTTCCTGGGATCGATGATCTCCTTCGCTTTGAACTTCTTCGCAGCCACAAAGCCGGCCCCGTAGGACATTCCGCCGTGAGTCAGCGTCGGACCATCCTCCACCACCAGCACTCGGCGCCCCTTGATCTGTTTGCTGTCCTCGACCGAGATCTCTGACTCTGCGAGCACCAGCACGGCCTCGGGGTTCGCGGCGCGGATGTTGTCCGTCACCGTGGTCAGGTCCTTCCTGGTCGCCATGCCCGCCTTGTTGACCACGATCACGTCCGCCATGCGAAGGTTGGTCTCTCCCGGATGGTACTTCAGCTCGTGGCCGGGACGCAGCGGATCAACGACCACGATCTGGATGTCCGGGGCATAGAACGGCGTATCGTTGTTGCCGCCGTCCCAGATCACCACGTCGCTCTCGCTCTCCGCTGCCCGGAGTATCTTCTCGTAGTCCACGCCGGCGTATACCACCATGCCGCGCTCGACGTAGTGCTCGTATTCCTCGATTTCTTCTATCGTGCACTTGTGCGTGACGAAATCTTCAAGCTTGGAGAACCGCTGCACGGCCTGCTTCGCCAGGTCGCCGTACGGCATCGGATGGCGGACCAGCGACACCTTGAGCCCCGCGGCGATGAGCGCGGCAGCGACCTTGCGCGCAGTCTGGCTCTTGCCGCAGCCCGTCCGGACCGCACACACCGAGATGACGGGCGTCTTGGACGCGATCATCGTCGCCATCGGCGCAAGCAGCATGAAGTCGGCCCCCGCCGCGGCTGCCCGCGAACCGAGGTGCATCACCGTCTCGTGCGAGACGTCGCTGTAGGCGAACACCACCGTGTCCACTTCGTGCTCCGCGATGATCTCCTCCATGTCTCTTTCCGGGAGAATCGGGATTCCCTTTGGATAGAGCTTGCCCGCAAGCTGCTTCGGGTACGTCCGGCCTTCGATCTTCGGAATCTGCGTCGCGGTGAAGGCCACCACTTCTACGTCGGAGTTGTCCCTGAACAGCACGTTGAAGTTGTGGAAGTCACGACCAGCAGCACCCAGGATGAGGACACGAGGCTTGGAAGCTTTCATTGCGACCCCTGCGCACGCTCGCTCCGCTCGACCACCGGCGAAGCTGCCCCACTATAGCCTCTCCGCTCCCCGCGTCAACACCCCACGGGCTTGCTGCCCCTTGCGTCAGAGAGGGGCCTCCGTGGCGCCGCTTCGGCCGTGGGCAGGTCCGCCCTACAGCACCACCTCCGCCAGCATCGGTCGGTGTGCTGAGATGAGCTCCGCACCCGTCACGATCGACCAGCGCGCAACGCGGACGCCGTGCTCGGGCAGGATATGGTCCGAGATGTCGCCGGGCCCGTCCCCGGTGAACCTGGTAGCGTACCTGGCCGGGTTGGCGACTGCGTCCCAGTCGGAATACAGAGGAACGAAGTTCCTCCTCGACCTGACCAGGTTGTACGAGACGTCCATGGGGCCGGTCATCCCTTCCTTGCGAAACACCGGCCCTGAGAAGAGGCTTCCGGCAAGCAACCCCTTCCCTCCCCCGTTGTCCGCTACCAGGCGTCCTGCTTCCCGCGCCTGGCTCTCCCGAGCGTTCGCTGCGCCCTGTGTGAGAGCGGTCGTGAACAGCACGAGGTGGCGCCCCCTCGACGAGAGGTCCACCTTGAGCAGCGCATAATGCGACGCAAACGCCGTCTGCCACCAACTGTCCATCGTTTCGTCGGGCAGCGAATATCTTTCAGCGTCGCCGACGGGAAGGCGGCTGATGACGGCAAGACCGCTGTCCACCTCGCCGACCACCGGCCCGGCCAGAGGATCCGGGAACGGCAGGTACGGATGCTTCCACGTCCTCGCCTTTACCATGTAGCCGAACCTGAGCTTCGACGCGAGGTACTCCACCTGGTCGACCCCTCCGGTCAAGGCGCTTCCGAAGTCCACCCCTTGCAGCGCCAGGACGTCGACCCGTTCACGCTGGACCAGCTCCACCAGAGCGTCCAGCCGAGCCTCCACCTCTTTCTCCGGCACCTTCCGGACGAAACCGCTCTCCAGCGGAAGCGAGTTTCCCGCTCCGTGATTGAGGTTCAGGCTCATGATTCGCACGACGTCTGTCTTGAGCTGTGTTCCCTCCGCCGTCGCCCACGGTTTCATCTCCGGTGCGATATCTTCCACCGGCTTGGGCACGTAGCCGACGTTGTAGAACGCCAGGGCAATCAGCAGCACGCCCACGGCACCCAGCGCAACCACGGTGACCAGATAGAACACCGTCTTTCGAACCGCTGCCACCCAGTCTCTCCGCTTCACGGCGCCCCTCCCTCACAGGTAGATTCGGAGCGGATGCTGCGACACCCGCGGCTCCAGCACGTCCCCGTAGACCAGTCGATGCATGATCCGGCTTCCATCAATGTACACCGCGGCTTCCGGCACGAGGTTCGTGATGGAAAGCCGATCAACGAAATACCCGCGCAGCAGCTCCAACCTCTGGTTCGGCCCCCGGTACGGCTCCCTGACGAGGTACTGCATCGTCCGCTCGTTCCGGTTCATCTTCCGTCCGCCCGCTGCCCGAATCCCCGCAGTCGAGCCCGAGGGCGTGGAAACCCAGATCCCCGCGCTCTTCTGGCTCTCCGCCGCTTCCCCAACCCGAAGAACGTAGCCGGTGGTCGCAGCCGGATTCGTGCTTGCATACAGGAAGTCGTTGAGCGCAGGCGGGCGCCCCAGGACCCCGTTGACGAACAGGTCCATGCGCAACAGCTCGACGAGCTGCCGCTTCCCTTCCAGGATGGAATCGAGCGTCCGCCTGAAGCCGGCGCGGTCCGCGATGCAGAAATACCCCACGCTGTGCCCCGGCCGGGAGTTTACCCCCACAACCGGGGTCTCGACGACGCCGTGTGAGGCAGCCAGCAGCGTGCCGTCCCCTCCCACCGCGACCACCAGCGAGTATCTGCCGTCCACCACGTCTTCCTCGGTAGCGGCCACGGTGTAGGTCAGCCCCGCGTCGTGCAGGTACGACTCCACGGCTTCAATTGCTTCCTTGTTCTCGTCGAACTCGCGCTGGAGCCTCTCCGCAAGCCCCGGGTCCTGCTCCATCCTCGTGATGAAGTGCGGCTCCTTCAAGTCCAGGCCGTATCTCTCGTAGAACGTCTTCTTGGTAACGACCAGCAACGGTTTCATCGCCTACTTTCCTGCCTCCCGCGAAGCAAACGACCGGTCGAGAAGGTACGCATCCACGCAGACCTCCCGCTTCTTCGGCTCCGCGCTCTTGACCTCCAGCCGCACCGTGGTCGATGCGGTCCCTTCGGGAAGCCCCGTCCGGATTTCGTGGAGCGTGTAATCGCGTGCCTCGATTCGCACCGTATCCAACTCCTCGCCTTGGACGCCAACCACAAGGTCCACGTCCCCGCCCTCTTTCGCCCTGGCGGCCTCAATCGTGTTTCCCGCCCTCACCAGCAGGATCCCGTCTCCAGTCGCCCGCCACTCCACCGCTGCCTTGCCCTTCTCCGGCCTCAGCACCAGGCAGCGTCTTGGACCGCCGGCTACCTGTCTCAGCCCCACGCTGCCGGGGGGCCTGCTTCCCGCTCCGGGTTCCGCCGGCGCCTCCCACACTATCATGCCCGAGGGAAGCGAAAACAGGAATACGGAAACCCGCTCGAAGTCCTTGCGCTCCAACAGCACCGCCCCGGGAACGGCCCGGCCATCCGACCCTGCCCGCTCACCGCCGGACTGCCCTGCCCCGTCTCCAGATGCGGCATCTCCACCGGCCGGCGGCGCAAGGGCTACGGCTTCGTCCCTTGCATCCAGCGCCGCGACGAGCCATAGACGCGTGTAATGGTACAGGTACGGAGCGTCGATCTCCCGATGTAAATCGAGTATCCGAAACGGCTTCCTCGGTCCGCCGTCCAGGTCGCCGAAGAATACGCGGCCGCCCGTCATCCAGTACGGTTCGATCCTGATAACGTCTCCCTCGGCAAACGATGCCTGCACGTAGCGTGCTGCCTCCAGCCAGTCCTCGTTCCTCGGCGCATCACCCTTCAGTGCAGAGTTCGCCAGCAGCGCCAGCGCTGCAGCCATGAGCACGCCGACGGGCGCAATCCGCAACGATGCCGAGGAACGCTTCACGCTCTCTGCTCCTACCTCGTTTTCGCGTGCAGCGACGCCGCATATTGCGGCCACGTCATGTCGCCGGCCATCCTGAATCCGCAGCCGATGGGCGCCGGCTTGTGGCCCGAGCGGCCGTACCACCAGTCGAAGCTCACGTGTATGTGGTGATGATGGTAGGGCCAGCCGTCGCCGTATGCCAGGCCGTTGGACGCCATGTAGTACTCGGTTGCTGTAATGGTGCCTGCCTTCTTCTGCTTCTCCAGCTCGTCCAGCACCAGCGGTGCTATAAGCTTGTCCATTCCCGCGACCCTGAACCTGGGGTTGACCGCGATCTTGGCCATGAAATACGCGGTCCTGGGGAGGTCCACGATGTGATTCTGGACCGACGTGCAGAACGCACCGTCCGTGCTTCCGCCGTACGGGTCGCACACGACCTTGCCCGAGTTGTCGCCGCCGATCTGGTAGTACGCCACGTCGATGTTCCCGCCCTCGTCGTGAGTCGTCTCCGGATGTCTCGGGTCGTTTACGTCGAAGCCCGGCGTTATGCCGTCTATCTGGCACATGTCCATCAGCCCGAGGGGCGTGGTCCCCGGAAACTCGAGCCGTGTCTCGTGGATCGCATTTCGGATGGCCATGATCAGCTCCCGGCGAAGCCACGAGTAGCTGGACGAATGCTCCACCATGTACCCGTCTGCGACAAACGGGTCCGCCGGATCAGGGTGCGGGAACTGCACAAGGTTGGCGGCAAAGTCTCCCTTGATGCACTGGCCCCCCGGATAGCACCCCTTGCATTCGTCGGACGAGTAGAACGCTGTGCAGTCCGTCCCGTCCTTCCACTCCGTGGTCCACGCGAAAAGATCATATGTATTGACCGCTCCGACGAACCCGTCGGCCTTGAACCGCACCACCCGGTCTCCACCCAGAGCGAACGCGGAAAGGAACTCGTCGTTCCATTCGTGGTCCCTCCACAGGACGCTGTAGTCCTCCAGCGGGTACCGGCACGAAATGAACTTCCCCGCGGAGTCGTATAGGCACAAGTCCAGGTCGCCGACTTCCTGGTAGAAATAGATCCCGAGCGTCCCCGAATGCCCCTTCGGAATCGCCAGCTCGAACCAGTCGTTGTCATTCGCACAGATCTGCAGGTCGGTCTTCACCTCCTCCTTGAAATCTCCCGGGCCCACGTCTGCCGCAGTCGCGGCGGTCTGGTTCGGCTCGAAGGTCTCGTCAACGCACTCAAACGACCACTCCTGGCACTTCCCGTCGATGCAGTACAGCCCCGGATCGCACGTCCCGTTGGGATACTCCGGCGAGCACGGCCCGGTTCCTTCCTCCCACCAGCAGACTCCGACTTCCGGGTAGCAGAAGTAACCGGTCATGCAGTCCTTGTCGCTTCCACACTCGTCAACACAGTACGTGTCCTTGCTTCCATCAGTGGACGTAAGCTCTATGCACACGCTTCCGCCCGGGCAGTCCGCGGTATTCTCGCACCCCTCGGCCGCACACATCCCCCCCGGCATCCAGTCAAAGCAGATACCGTTTGTCGGCGGCTTGCAGTCCTTGTCCGACTTGCAGCTCCCCCCGATCTTCGACTCGGGATCGACCGCGTCGGCCTTGCACGTCCCGGACATGGTGCATTTCTCGCCCTGGAGACAAGCTCCGCACTCCCCGCCGCAGCCGTCGGGCCCGCACTCCTTGCCGGTGCAATCGATCTTGCACTCGACCTGGCACTTGCCCGTCTCAAGGCACACGACGCCCTCCACGCACGTCCCGCACGAGCCTCCGCAGCCGTCGTCCCCGCATTCCTTCTGGTAGCAATCCGGCGTGCAGCACGCACCGCCCATGCACTTGCCCGCGCCGCCGTTGCACGTCTTCTCGTTGGCCACGAACACGCAGCCAAAGTCCTGGCAGACCGTGTCCGAGCACCAGTTCCCGTCTTCCACCCCCTGGCACCCGCCGCAGCTTCCCCCGCAGCCGTCGTCCCCGCACTCCTTGCCTGTGCAGGCGGGGACGCATGCTCCGTCCTTGCCCTCCGGAACATCGTCGCTCCCCTTGGCGTCGTCTGCTCCTCCCCCACCTCCCCCGCATCCTGCAATCGCCGCAGTTGCGATGACGATCAGCGCCCCCTCCAGCCATCCGCCTAACCGATGCATCGTCCCACCTCCAAGACGCGAAGCGCCCGTGAGTGTACGCGAACAAGGGGGGTTTGCAAAGGCCGAGGATTAATTCTAGTGTGGGGAAACTGCGCGCAGGCCCCGCGCTGGCACGCAGAATATCCTGGGGGCGCTGCGGTGAGCAAGGATCATGGAGGCAGGGGCATGCAGACAGCATATATCGTAGCGCCCGTCAGAACCGCGATCGGGACGTTCGGCGGAATGTTCAAAGGGATGCTCGCAAACGAGCTTGCGGTCCATCCGGTCCGCGAGACGATCCGTCGCGCCGGCATCGATCCTGCGATGCTGGACGACGTCATCTTCGGTAACTGCTTCATGCGCACGGACGAGCCGAACGTCGCCCGCGTGACGGCGCTCAAGGCCGGCATTCCGTTCTCGGTCCCCGCGTGCACCATACAGCGCCAGTGCAGCTCCAGCATGCAGGCCGCCGTGTTCGCAGCCCAGAAGATCGCGACGGGCGACGCCGACATGGTGCTCGTGGGCGGCGTGGAAGCAATGAGCGCCGCACCTTACGTGCTCAAGGACGCACGGTGGGGCAAGAGACTGATGCACGCGGAGATGACCGACACGATCTGGGAAGGGCTCACTTGCCCGAACACCGGCGTGATCATGGGCGTAACCGCGGAGAACCTCGCGGAGAAGTACTCCATCACCCGTGAAGAGCAGGACCTGGTCTCTTTCCAGAGTCACCAGAAGGCAGGCGCAGCGCTCAGGAACGGCACGTTCAAAGACGAGATAGTCCCGGTCGAGATCAGGGACCGCAAAGGCAAGGTCACGTCGCTTGCAGCCGACGAGCACGTCAGGCCCGACATCACCCTCGAAGCTCTGGCGAAGCTCCCCACCACGTTCAAGAAGGGCGGCACCGTCACCGCGGGCAACTCATCAGGCCTCAACGACGGCGCTTCCGCTGCCCTCATCGTCTCCGAGCGCAAGGTAAACGAGCTGGGCCTCAAGCCCGAGGCCCGTATCGTCGCCCACGCCGTAGCAGGCGTCGAGCCCGAGCTCATGGGGTACGGCCCCGTCCCCGCCACGCGCAAGGCCCTGGAGCGGGCCGGTATCACCCTCTCCCAGATCCAGCTCATCGAGCTCAACGAGGCTTTCGCCGCACAGTACCTCGCCTGCGAAAAGCTCCTCGAGCTGGACCGCTCCATCGTGAACGTCAACGGCTCGGGGATCTCGCTGGGCCACCCGGTGGGCGCAACCGGCCTGCGTCTCATGGTGACGCTGGTGCACGAGATGCGGCGCCGCAACCTGAAGTACGGCCTCGCCTCGCTTTGCGTCGGCGGCGGCATGGGCAAGACCGTGATCCTCGAACGCGTGTGACCCGGGCCATGCCGGAGCAGGTACCGATCCTGGTCGAAAGCCTGTCCAAGACCTTTCGCATCGGCTTCGAGCGCAAGGTCGTGGACGCGGTCCACAACGTCTCGTTTGCCGTGCCCGCGGGCGAGATCTTCGGATTCCTGGGCCCCAACGGCGCAGGCAAGACGACCACCATCAAGATGTGCATGGACCTGATCCGGCCGACCTCCGGAGCAATCCGGATCTTCGGCCGCACTCCTTCGGACATCGACGCCCGGGCTCGCATCGGGTACCTGCCGGAGCAGCCATATTTCTACGACTACCTGACGCCCACCGAGCTGCTCGACTTTTTCGGGCGCCTGTACGGTATGCCGTCCGCGGAGCTTGCCAAACGCATAGACGAGGTGCTCGACCTCGTCGGGCTTTCGCATGCTCGGACCCGGACCCTTCGGAAGTTCTCGAAAGGAATGCTCCAGCGGGCAGCGCTTGCCCAGGCGCTCCTGTCCCACCCCGACCTGGTCGTGCTGGACGAGCCGATGTCCGGCCTCGACCCCATCGGCCGGAAGGAATTCAAGGACATCATCCTGTCACTGCGTTCGAGGGGATGCACGGTCTTTTTCTCCTCGCACATCCTTGCGGACGTGGAGCTGCTCTGCGACAAGATAGCGATCATCGATCACGGGAAGCTCCGCTTCTCCGGTGCGACCCGGGATTTCCTTTCGCAAGGCCAGGCTGAGGTGGAGGTGATCGCTTCCAACGTGCCGGAGCAAGCCTTGGTTGCAATCACTCCGCACGTTCGAAGCTCGGAGCGGATCGGGACCACCCTGAAGCTGTTGCTGGACAAGCAGCGGGTGGCGGACGTGCTGGCAAAGCTCATGGAATCCAAGGCTGAGATAGTGTCCGTGGTCCCGCGGTCCGAAACGCTCGAAGAGATCTTTTTCAGGACCGCGACCGGGCGCCCCGGAGCGAATGCCGCCGCGAAGCTTCCTGGCGGTGTGCCCGGCGGAGGTGCTGCATGACAGCGTCCCTTTCCAGGGTGACCGCGATCGCAACCAACACGTTCAAAGAAGCCTTGCGCAATCGGGTTTTTCTCGGGCTGCTCATCGGAGCGCTCGCGATGATCCTCTGCTCGCTCATCCTGTCGCAGATGGTGGTGTTCGACCAGGAGCGGCGGGTGGTCCAGGACTTCGGCCTCTTCTTCATCTCGTTTGCAGGCGTGGTGATCGCGATCGTCGTCGGCGTGCTGCTGGTCTACAAGGAGCTTCAGCTCAAGACGATTTACTCGTTGCTCTCGAAGCCGATCCACAGGTGGGAGTTCATCGTGGGCCGCTACGCGGGCATGTTCCTCATCCTGGTGCTGATGGCCGCGATCATGGCGTCTGCATGGGTCGCTGTCATGCTCGTAAAGGGGATGCCGATCCTGCCGCAGTACGGCATGGCGGTGATCCTTGTGCTCGGCGAGCTTGCGGTGGTCGGCGCGGTCGCGATCCTGTTCTCGTCGTTCTCAACGCCGATTCTCTCCGGCATCTTCACGTTCGGCGTGTTCGTTCTCGGCAGGCTTGTCTATTTCATCGACGAGCTGCTCCGGGCCGGCAAGGGGCTGTTCGTGGAAGCTCCGTCCCTGCGGCCGCTGGCGCGGGCCGTGGTCCAGGTCTTCCCCGACCTGTCGGTGTTCGACGTCAGCCGGGAGATCGTGCTGGAGATCCCGGTGACGTGGACCTACGTGGGCGAGTCGCTAGCGTATGCCGCGTGCTACGTGCTCATCCTGCTGGTGATCGCTGCGCTCGCGTTCAGCCGGAGGGACTTCGTATGAGGCGCTGCGCACACACTGCAGGGGTGGAGGGGCAACGTGTAAGGCGTTGCGCGCTCGTCACGGTGTTGGTGGTCGTGGTGGTTGCAGTCATTGTCGGCCGGGTAGCCTGGGACGGCACATCGGAGTTGGCCGCGGGCCGCGACGCCCTGGCGCAAGGAAACCGGATCGCCGCGCAGAAGCACTTCCTTTACGCTGCGAGATGGTACCTGCCGTTCACCTCGTGGTGGCGGGAAGGGGTGCAGGAGCTCAACGCGCTCGGCGGCCAATACGCGTCCGAGAAGGCGTATCCCGAGGCCGTCGCTGCATTCGATGATGCCCGGGGTGCCCTCTATTCCACGGCGTGGCTGTTCGCTCCGGACGTGGAGCTGCTGGGTCCTGCAAACGCAGGATACGCGTCGGCACTTGCCGGCTGGAAGAAGCAGCTTGACCCTGCGGTCGACGTCGAGCGGGAGACCGCCCGCTACCTGGCGCTGGCCGAGGCCCCGAAGACCGTGAGCTACGGGTGGTCGCTTGCGATGGGGCTTTCGTTCATCGGCTACGTCGGGTTGCTGGGACTCGCCGCGTGGAAGTGGGACGCCCCGGGGTTCCGCAAGCTTCCGGTTGCGCTCGGCGCTGCCGGCTGTTTTTCGATCTGGATACTGTCGATGTTTCTCGTATAGCGTTTTTTTCGAACTTCGCGGGCGCCTTGTCCCGCGGCGACAATGGGGGGTGTGATGAAAGGGAGAGTGAGGGGATTCTTCGAGAAGCACCGCAACGTGATCGAAGAGATGATCGTGGAGATCACGGGGCGCCTGGTCGCGGCGCCCACCGTGAACGCGGGCAAGGACCGCATGAAGGAGTTTCCATACATCAAGGTGCCCGGCCAGGAGAAGATGGCCGCAGATGTCGTTGCAGAGTACCTCAAGAGATGGGGAATTCCGTTCGCAGTCCATGAGGGTGCGCCCATGCGCACCAACATTTTCGGCAACCTCGGCACGGGTGGTCCCGTGCTGATGATGGGATGCCACCTCGACGTCGTGCCGGCAGGTGAAGGGTGGAAGACCGACCCGTTCAAGATGGTGCGGCAGGGGAGTCGCCTGGTGGGCCGCGGGGTGCTGGACAACAAGGGGCCGATGGCCGCGTCCCTGGTCGCGGCCTGGATGCTCAAGGAATCGGGGGCGAAGCTCTCCGGCACGTTCCAGGTCGCAGGAATCGCATCGGAGGAGTTCCGTGAGGCCGACGAGATGGACCCCGGCCTGGAGTACCTTCTGGCAAACGGGCTGCTCAAGCCCGACATGGCCGTGATCCCCGACATCGGCGAGAACATGAAGCGCATCGACATCGCGGAGAAGGGCCGCGCCGTCTACCGCGTGACCACGCACGGCAAGCAGGCCCACGGCTCGACGCCGGAGCGCGGTATCAACGCGGTGAACATGATGGCCCGCGTGATCACCGCCATCGAGTCGCTCGAACTCCCGCACACGGTCCACCCCGTCCTCGGTTCCCCTTCTCTCAACCTCGGCATCGTCAAGGGCGGCGACGCGGCCAACATCGTCCCCAACAAGTGCGAAGAGGTCCTCGACGTGCGCTACGTCCCGGGACAGACCGAGGAAGGGCTGAGGCAGCTCCTCGAATCAGTGGCGCTTACGGCTATCCAGCCCTACTGCACCGAGCCCGACGTCGGCGTCGAAGTGAAGTCCGAAGGCGCGACGATTCCGCACTCGATCCCCGCTGACCACGCACTGGTCAAGGCCGTGCAGGCCAGCGTCAAAGAGTCCTTGGGCTTCGTGCCCGAACCCTTCGGCATCGGCGGCGGAACGTTCGCCAAAGCGTTCAACCTCGCCGGCATCCCATCCGTCGGCTTCGGCCCCGGCGCAGACGACCAGTTCCATGTCCTGGACGAAAACATCGAGGTCGAAGAGCTCGTCCAGTTCTCCCTGGTCGCAGCCCTCATCGCATGTGATCTGCTCCGATAGAAGGCACATCCGCAGGCCCAGGGGCTGCGCCCCTGGCTAAGTTGAGGCGCCCCCGTTTGGGGGCGCGATGAATTGGGAAGAATCCACGCCATCGGATGGGATCGATCAGCGCTACCGAGGCAGGACCGCAACGGCCGAGGCAGAACGCTCGGATGGGATCGATCGGCGCTACCGAGGCAGGACCGCAACGGCCGAGGCAGAACGCGTGGTGGATGTGCCTGCGTTGCGGGGCGCCGTTTGCAATTTCCGACTCCTTGCTAGCCCGACTTTCCTACTTACAAAAACGGCGCATTGCAACCGGCTGAAATGCTTGTAGATTA
>Ga0172371_10002288_pt1 | contig 30468 bp, 34 predicted proteins | sample Lak12m_FD_114543 | JGI IMG/M metagenome (GOLD analysis project Ga0172371, IMG submission 114543) | Freshwater microbial communities from Kabuno Bay, South-Kivu, Congo - kab_022012_12m | ecosystem: Environmental > Aquatic > Freshwater > Lake | place: Democratic Republic of the Congo: South-Kivu...
GCAGGCCAGGATCTTGAAGAAGCCGCTATCCTCTACCCAGTGCGCTTACCTCAAAGCGCTTGGGGTTACGGAGAAAGTCTTTACAACTGCACAACCGCCCCCTTGAGCGCGAAATAATTGGTCGCCCTTGGGCCGATAGGGGTGTGGAATGTGGGTTTGGCCGTTGACAACGCCAGCTGAGAGTATATACTCGCTCATATACGAAATCTTTCTTTAGAGAGGTTGTGGTGACAACTCTACCTAAGACTACCATATGAGCCGTTCAGAGGGCATAGCCTCTGAACCGTAACCTTTGAATAAAATCTCTGGCACGCAATCATCCCTCTTGACGTGAGGTTCCACATGGCGCATCGGCCTCCCTTCACTCAAGCTTATGAAAATCCCCCATGAATCGATACCTTGACTGGCTCTATCAAGCCGAAAACGATCTGCAATGGGCCGAACATTCGCTGCAAGGGAAGTTCTTCGCCCAAACGTGTTTCATCGCCCAACAGGCAGGCGAAAAGGCCCTGAAGGCCTACTGCTTTTTTAAGGGCTTCGACACTATCCGGACGCATTCTCTCTTTCAGATCGTTAAGAATTTACAGGAAAATGGGGCATTGGAACAAAACGCCCGCGAACTCGATCTGTATTACATCTCAGCCCGCTACCCAGACGCCTTCCCGGCTGGCGCGCCGTGCGAGATCCTGACCAAGGAGCAAGCGCTGCGGGCCTTGGCCTCCGCCCAGGAGATACACCGAATCATTAAACTTCGGATCACCCCCTAAGCCTTTTTCTCAATGGAAGCTGTCCTCTTCAAAAGTCGTCCCCGTCTCTCTGTCCTTGATTTAGATCGTAACGACTTCATCGCCCAGCTAAGCTGCTATCTTAAAGCCAAAGAAATCAAACGTGCCTACATCGTCGGCTCATACGCACGACAAGAGGCCTCGCCCTGGAGTGACGTCGATTTGTTGATCGTCCATGAAACAGACCTGCCCTTTGTGGAACGTCCACGGATTTTTGATGATCTGCGCGACTTCGGCATCCCCATCGATATCCTGGTGTACACCCCAAATGAGTTCGCGGCTCAAGAACAGGCCCCCACGAGTTTCTGGCATAACACCCAACATGATCGTCTCAAGATTGTCTAGAGGAAAAGTTTGGCTAGTTCCGCAGGAAAAACTTATCAAGCTTGCTGGCTATCTCTTACGCCCTGGCACTTTTTTGGATGTGCCGAAGAGATAATCCCTCCACGATAAATCAAAATTACAAGCCCCCAACCGAGACAATGGCGTCAGATATCCCTTCTTGGACGTCACAAATTGCTTTCTGTACGTCAAGTATTCTTTATTGGACATCACGAAATGTTTTTTTGACGTCAAATAAAGTTTTCGCGACAACTGTTAATTATTTATCATATCAGTACGTTAAACGGTCATGCCTGTCAGAAAACTTTACTTGACGTCAAATAAGTTTTCTGCGACATCAAAAAAACATTTTGCGACGCGGAATAAACTTGTTACGATACGGAGAAAACAATTTACGACAGCACTAAATTAATCTTGCTCGTCACCAAAACATTTTGCGACATCGATAAAACTTTTAGTGACGTCAAACATGACAGATTCGACGTCACGAATCACCTTTTGTCTCTACAAAAAGCCAATATACAGGAAGCCATAGTGAATCAGCATCCACATATTACCTTATCTGCTTTGCAAGACTACCTTATACTATGAAGAAAGTTCGTTTACTTCCACAAAATGATCGCGATTTAGTCAATTGGAGCAAACGTTTTGCCACCATCCCAGCCGGGTGCTATGGCGTCACGGAGGCCGATTTAGCCTTGTTGCAAACAGTGGCTAACGACTTCAGCGACAAGGTAACCACAGCCGATATCGCCAAAAATGCCTCAAAACAAGCTACTGCCGAGAAACAGGAGTGCAGAAGAGTCTTTGAGGGAGTCATCCGGCCCCTGGCGCGCCGCATTAAATGCCATCCCGATTACAGCAAGGGGGTTGGCTTTCAGTTCGGCATCGAAGGGCTAACCTCGAGCTATGACCTCAGTAACGCCGCCCCTGATCTTTCGGCTATCGACAAGACCGGCGGCACCGTCGAGCTGCGCTTTACCCGCCATGGCAGTGATGGCGTTGACATCTACCTGCAACGGGAACAAGACGTTGAATGGCAACTGGTGGGACGGGCCATGACCTCCCCCTACCAAGACATCCGCCCCCTTTTGATCTCCGGCAAGTCAGAAATACGGCGCTATACCGCTGTCTATATGCAAAAGAACCAAGACATCGGACGCTACAGCAACGACGTTGCCGTTCTCTGTACGCCTTAACCCCCCCCAACCACACGGATACTTATGGAAAATTTAGCGATTGAGCAAGTAGCCCAGGCCTTCTGTCTGGCAACAAAGAACACCTTAGAGAAGGCCATTGGCCATGAGGTGAGTTACGTCAAGACCATTCAGAATGTGCCAAGGGTCTGCATCCGGCCAGATCTTGGCTGCTTTGTCCAGTTCTTTGGCGACTACAATGGCCTGGTTGCCTTGAGTTTTTCAGCAGAGGCGGCGATCTATCTCTACCGCAACTATATGCTGACCATGGGGATGCCGGAAGAGGAATTAGTCGATGATGCGACCTCGGCGGAAGTCGTGGATACGATTGGCGAGGTCACCAATCAGATCATGGGCCGGGCCATGCGCATGGTGGAAGCCAAATACGACCTCAACGCCAATTTCGGCCAACCTAAGGCACTCACCTTAAATAATGGCATTTCCCTGGTGCCAGAGGCCTCAAGCGCTAATGTCTCAGTTGTCGGTAATGAAGGTATTTTTGATAACCGGCGGATTGTCTTCAAGCTTGAAGAATCCCGGTTCTACATGGAAATTGCCATGGAACGTATTGAATTCATTTCAATTGACTAAAGGAGCTAGCCATGTCCGTTGATGTGCGAGAGATCAGTCAGGCAGTGGCTGAGGAGAGTGCGCTTCTCCAAGCGGTGCGTCGGGAAGTTGGCAAGGCGATTGTCGGTCAGCAGACCATGATCGACCGGTTGCTGGTGGCCTTGCTGTGCAACAATCATGTCTTGATCGAAGGGGTCCCTGGTCTGGCCAAGACCAAGACCGTCACCACTCTGGCTCAGGCGGTTGCCGCAAGCTTTAAGCGCATTCAGTTCACCCCCGATCTCCTGCCGGGCGACCTGATCGGCACACTGATCTTCAACCCCAAGACCGGCGAATTCAGCACCCGTAAGGGGCCGATCTTTGCCAATATCGTCCTGGCCGACGAGATCAATCGGGCCCCGGCCAAGGTGCAAAGTGCCTTGCTGGAGGCCATGCAGGAAGGGCAGGTCACCATTGGTGACGCCAGCTACCCCTTAGCCAATCCCTTCCTGGTCCTCGCCACCCAGAACCCTATCGAGCAAGAAGGCACCTACCGCTTGCCAGAGGCCCAGGTCGATCGTTTCATGCTGAAATTGAAGATTGACTACCCCAGCCGAGAGGAGGAGCAACAGATCCTGCGTCTGGTGGCAGGGGGGAACAAAGAGGCCTGCGTCTCTCCGGTGATTGGCAAAGAGGACATTGCCCGCCTGCGCGAGTTAAGCCAACGGATCTACCTGGACGTCAAGGTTGAGGAGTATATTGTCAACCTGGTGGCCGCCACCCGCGACCCAGCCGCCTTTGGCCTACCGATCAACCACCTTATCCAGTATGGGGCCTCGCCCCGGGCCACCATCTTCCTGGCCATGGCGGCCAAGGCCTCTGCCCTGCTCGCAGGCCGGGGCTATGTCACTCCCCAGGATGTCAAAACGATCGGTATGGATGTCCTGCGGCACCGGGTCACCATCACCTACGAGGCAGAGGCCGAGGACAAGACCCCGGAGGCCATCATCCTCCAGATCTTCGACACCGTTGCCGTGCCATGATCGAAAGTGAGTTAGCCCGGCAGATTCGCTTCATCCAGATCTTCACCAACCGCGCCGTCAACGACATCCTGGCAGGAGAGTACCAGAGCGTCTTCAAGGGGCGGGGCATGGAGTTTGATGAAGTACGCGAATATCAGCCCGGTGACGACGTGCGCACCATCGATTGGAACGTCACCGCCCGCAGCGGCCACCCCTTTGTCAAACGCTATGTCGAAGAGCGCGAGTTGACCGTCTTCTTGGCAGTCGATGTCTCGGCCTCAGGGCTTTTCGGCTCGGTTGTCAAACGCAAAAGCGAGGTAGCGGCCGAGCTCTGTGCCCTGCTGGCCTTCTCCGCCATCAAAAACAACGACAAAGTCGGTCTTCTCCTCTTCTCCCATCGCATCGAACAATTTATCCCCCCCCGTAAGGGCGGCTCGCATGTCCTGCGCATCATTCGCGAGGTGCTGGGCTATCAACCGCAAGGACGAGGCACCGACCTGGCCCACGCCTTGGAGTATCTGGGCAAGGTCGCCCGTAAACGAGGGGTGGTCTTTCTGCTCTCCGACTTCCTGGCCCCCGATTTCAAGAAGCCCCTGGCCCTGCTCGCCCGTCGGCATGACCTGATTTCCATCTCGATTAGTGATCGGCGAGAGCTCTCCATCCCTGCCCTGGGCCTGGTGGACTTAGTCGATGCCGAATCGGGCGAGAGCCGGGTGGTCGACAGCTCCGACCCACTCTTTCAGGCCCGTTTTGCCGAGATGGGGCGGCAACGGCAAAAGGGCTTGGCCTCTCTCTTTGGCTCGTTGGCGGTGGATCACATCCCCATTGTCCTTGAGCTTGGCGAGACAAAAGAGGTGGGACATATCAACGAGCTGGTTCGCTTCTTCAAACGGCGGGAGTCACGACGATGATGACGCACCAGAGAGGCGGGGTGCGCGAGGCGTTGCTGATCCTGCTGGTGATGACAAGCGCTTTGTTTGGTGCCTGCCAGCCAACCGCGCCCGAAAAGACACCCACCCCGCCAGCGCTACTCAAGAAGTTTGGCACCCCGCCCTTGACCTTAGAACTCAGTCTTGATCGACAACGACTGACTGTGGCCCAGCGTCTGACGGTAACCCTACGCGCCGAAACCGATGAGGGGCATGCGGTTCGCTGGGGCGAGGTCAAAGAGGTTGCAGGTTTTGTTGTGGCCTCGGCAACTGAAACCAAGGCAGAGCTTGTCGCCCCCGGCCAGGTGGAGTTTGCCTTCCGCCTTGTCCTCGAACCTCTGGCCGCAGGCGATGTCCAGATCCCGGCCTTGCGTGTCGAGGCCTGGGAGAAGTCGCTGGCCGATGCCCCAATCACCACCGTCACCAGCGAGCCAATCACCATCACGGTCGATACCCTCTTGGCCAAGGGCGACACAGGGGAGACAATTAGCGATATCGCCCCCCCGCTGACCAAACAGCTCAACCCCTGGTGGTGGGCGGCTCTGGGGGGGGCGGCGACACTCGCCATAGCCGCCGCCATCTTCTTCGTTCGGCGTTGGCAGCGACGCCCCCAGCCTCAGCCCCCAGCCTTGCCCCCACATCTCCTTGCCTACCAGGCACTCGACCGTCTCGTGGCAGCCGATTTGTTGGGTTGCGGTCAACAGAAGGCCTTCTACGCCTCATTGTCGGATATCCTGCGCCTCTACCTGGAACAGCGCTTTGGCCTCCGGGCCCCAGAACAGACCACCGAGGAGTTTTTAGCCGCCCTTCACCTGCAGAGGCCCGGCTCCCCAGGCCTGCTTGACCCCAATCACCAACGCCTGCTGCGCGACTTCTTGAGTGGCTGCGATCTGGTCAAGTTTGCCGGCCACACCCCGCTCCCGGCAGAGGCGGAAGACAGCATCGAGCGCTGCCGTCGCTTCGTCCGCGAGACTGAGCCCCTTGCCCCGGTCGACGGCAAGTCGGGAGAGAAGACATGAGGTTTGCCAGCCCTTGGGCACTCCTCGCCCTCCTCATCGTGCCACTCCTCATCTGGCTCAAACAACGACGCCAGTCGCAAACCGCCCTACCCTTTTCCGATCTTACCCTCTTGCCAAGCCACCTCTCCTGGCGCAGTCGGGCCCAAGGACTGCCCTTTGCCCTCCGCCTGCTCGCCTTGGCCCTGGTGATCCTTGGACTCGCCCGCCCCCAGGCGGGAACAGAAAAGGTGCAAGAGACCAGTCAAGGAGTGGCCATCGAGATGGTGGTCGATCGTTCCGGCAGCATGGGGGCGGAGATGGAGTTTGATGGCCAGACCATGACCCGCTTGGATGTAGTCAAGCGGGTCTTTACCGAGTTCGTCACCGGCAACCGGGCGGATCTCCCCGGTCGCTTGAGCGACCTGATCGGCATGATCACCTTTGCCCGCTACGCCGATACCGTTTGCCCCCTGACCCTGGCTCACGGGGCACTCTCCAGCTTTCTCGACACCATTCACCTGGTGCCCCAGGATCACCCGGAAAACCGCACCGCCATCGGCGATGCCGTCGCCCTAGCCGCCGCCCGCTTACAGACCGCTGAAGAGACCATGGCGCGACAGACTGGGGGGCAGGCCTCGTCTTACACCATCAAGAGCAAGATCATCATCCTCTTAACCGATGGGCAAAACAACACCGGACGCCATTCACCGGACGAGGCCGCCGCCCTGGCCAAGCAGTGGGGGATCAAGATCTACACCATTGGCGTCGGCGGGGACGACGTGGTGAAGGTGCAAACCCTGCTGGGTACCCGCATGGTGCGCACCGGAGAGGGGGTCGACCGCGACACCCTGGCAAAACTCGCCGAAAGCACCGGCGGCGTTTTCCGCCTGGCGGACGACGCCAAGGCCCTGCGAGCCGTCTACCAAGAAATCGATCAGTTGGAAAAAAGCGAAGTCGAGAGCATCCGCTATGTCGACTATCAAGAATACTTTGCCTACCTTGTCCTGGCAGCGCTAGGCTTGCTGACGCTAGAAGTAGTGCTTGGTTGCACAATATTACGGAGGTTGCCATGACCTTCCCCCACCTCTATGACATGGCCATGCTCTCCCTGCTGGCCCTACCGATTGGCTTGACCGGTTTTTTCTGGTACGCCAGACGGCAACGGCAAGCGGCCCTGCGGCAGTTCATGACCGAGGGGATGCTGGCCAAAATCACCCTGCCGGTCAGCGCGGCGCGACGAGCCTGGAAGGCAGCCCTCCTGCTGTTGGCCATCGCCACGCTGGTCGTGGCCCTGGCTCGGCCAGCGTGGGAGCGCAAAGAGGTGGTTCGCAAAAGCTCTGGCCGTGACCTTGTCTTTCTGCTCGATGTCTCAAAAAGTATGCTGGCCGAAGACCTGGCCCCCAACCGCTTGGAGCAGGCCAAACTTGCCATCCTGGACACCGTCGATCGGTTGCGCGGCGACAGGGTGGGGTTGGTGGTCTTCGCCGGCACGACGGTGGTCAAATGCCCGCTGACCCTCGACTACGGTTTTTTCCGGATGGCCCTGGAGGATGTCAACACCGAAGCCGTCTCCCGTGGCGGCACCTTGATTGGCGACGCCCTGCGCTCCGTACTACGCGACATCTTCGACCATCAAGACAAGCAGTACAAGGATGTTATCCTGATCACCGATGGCGAGGATCATGAAAGCGCACCCCTCGCAGCGGCCCAGACCGCTGGCGAACAAGGGGTACGCCTGATCATCATCGGCTTAGGTGACGAAAAGGAGGGGCAGCGTATCCCCATTCTCGACGAACAGGGCCGCAAGACTTTCCTCAAATATCAGGGACAAGAAGTATGGACTAAGCTCGATGCCGAGCCCTTGCGGGCCATGGCCAAGGCCACCCCCGGCGGACGTTACCTCCCGGTGGCGACCGGGGCCATCAACCTGGGCCAGGTCTACCAAGACCTCATCGCCAGCGCCGACAGGCGCGAGATTGAGTCAAAATCGAGCGAGCAGTATGAGGAGAAATTCCAGATCTTCCTGGCGCTGGCCCTGACACTCCTCCTGTGGTCAGGGGCCATATCAGAACAAAAGCGGCCCTAGCCCTGCCCCCCTGTCGGGCCAGACAAGCTGCCGCAGGCAAGAGTTTATACCTATTGCAATCCGTTCCACAATCCAGTATTTTCCGCCGTCGATTCTCGTAGCCCGTACACCCCCAGCACCTGGGCTGGATAATTCCCTTTTTGATTGATCAATCAACACTAACACCACGGAGGAGACACATGGTTCTTGACCCGACCAAACATGCTGACTGGGAGATCGCCGAAGAGGCGGAAAGCCGGATGAAAACCGTTTATGAGCTAGGCGAGAAACTAGGGCTCAACAAGGAGGAACTCCTCCCCCACGGCCATTACGTCGCCAAACTCGACTACCGGAGCATCCTGAATCGTCTCAAAGACCGACCGGACGGCAAGTACGTCGATGTCACCGCCATTACCCCCACCCCACTCGGCGAGGGTAAGTCAACCTGCGCCATGGGCCTGGTACAGGGTTTGGGCCGTCGTAACAAGAGCGTGGTCGGTGCCATCCGTCAGCCCTCCGGTGGGCCGACCATGAACATCAAGGGTAGCGCCGCCGGTGGTGGTCTGGCCCAGTGCGTGCCGCTCACACCCTTCTCGTTGGGCTTGACCGGCGACATCAACGCCATCATGAACGCCCACAACCTGGCGATGGTGGCCTTGACCTCCCGTATGCAGCACGAGTGCAATTACACCGACGAACAGTTGGCCAAGCGCAACCTCAAGCGGCTCGACATCCACCCCAAGAAGGTGGAAATGGGCTGGGTGATTGATTTTTGTGCCCAATCCCTGCGCAACATCACCATCGGCCAGGGCGGGCCTATGGACGGCATGACCATGCAATCGAAATTTGCCATCGCCGTCAGCTCAGAGGTCATGGCCATCCTCTCAGTGGCCCGTGATCTGAAGGATATGCGCGAACGTATGGGCCGCATCGTGGTGGGCTATGACCGTCAGGATCGCCCAGTGACCACCGAAGACCTCGATGTCGCCGGCGCTATGACCGCCTGGATGGTCGAGGCCTTAAACCCCAACCTCCTGCAGACCATCGAAGGCCAGCCGGTGATCGTCCATGCCGGGCCATTCGCCAATATCGCAATCGGCCAGTCGTCGGTCATCGCCGATCGAGTGGCCTTGAAGTTGGCGGATTATAATGTGACAGAATCAGGCTTTGGTGCCGATATCGGCTTTGAGAAATTCTGGAACCTCAAGTCCCGCTTCTCAGGACTGAAACCCAACTGCGCCGTGGTAGTCGCCACCATCCGGGCCTTGAAGTGCCACGGAGGTGCCCCCATCCCAGTACCGGGCAAACCGATGCCTACAGAGTACGCCAAGGAGAATGTCGGCTGGGTGGAGGCGGGTTGCGTCAACCTCTTGCACCACATCGCCACCGTCAAGAAGGCTGGGATCAATCCAGTGGTCTGCATCAACGCCTTCTACACCGATACCGATAACGAAATCAAGGCCGTGCGCCGCCTGTGCGAGGCCGCTGGCGCCAGGGTGGCCCTCTCCAAGCATTGGCAATATGGTGGCGACGGGGCCTTGGAGTTTGCCGACGCCGTAGTCGATGCCTGCGAAGAACCCAATGACTTTAAGTTCCTTTACGACTTAGACACCCCACTCAGCAAGCGCATTGAGTTGATCGCCACCGAGGTCTATGGCGCCGATGGCGTCAGCTACACGCCAGAAGCCCAAACCAAGTTGAAGCGCATGGAGAGCGACCCAGACATCAAGGAGATGGGCACCTGCATGGTCAAAACCCACTTGAGCCTCACCCACGATCCAACCAAGAAGGGTGCCCCCAAGGGCTGGACCCTGCCAATTCGCGACATTCTGACCTACAAGGGCGCGGGCTTCGTGGTACCGGTGGCCGGGGCCATCAGCCTGATGCCAGGCACCGCCTCCGATCCTGCCTACCGTCGTGTTGATGTCGATGTTGAGACGGGTAAGGTGAAGGGCGTATTCTAATTTCTTCAATTGTCATCAGGCCTCAGGCTTCGGTGACGAGATGCGTCTTCATAAGACAATGGGGCACTGGAATCATTTCCAGTGCCCCATTGCTTTGTACTCACAACACACAATCAATCGACAACCAAGCCAATCCTCACTATGCTACAAATCAATAACTTAAGTCTCCAGTTTGGCAACAAGCACCTCTTCAAGGAGCTCTCGGTACGACTCAATCGGGCCGACCGGGTGGGTCTAGTCGGGGTGAACGGCACCGGCAAGTCGACACTTTTGAAGATGATGGTCGGCGAGATCGAGACTGATTTTGGAGTCATCTCTCGCTCGAAGCAGGCGACCATTGGCTATCTGCCCCAGGAGATCGACCCCTTCCCCCCCGGCCGCACCCTCTATCAAGAGGCGCGCACCGCCTTCGAGCACCTCCTTGCCTTACAAGACGAGTTGCAGCACATCAACCATGCCCTAGGCCACGAAGACCCACAGTCGGCGATCTTTGCCGACCTCTTGGAGCAACAGGGGGAGTTGCAACAGCAACTCGATGCCTCAGACATCTTCCATATCGATGCCCGAATCGAGAAGGTGCTGACGGGCTTGGGCTTTTCCAAGACCGATCAGGAGAAGGACTGCAACGACTTCAGCGGCGGCTGGCAGATGCGGCTGATGTTGGCCAAACTGCTCTTAACCTGCCCCAGTTTCCTCTTCCTCGATGAGCCGACCAATCACCTCGATATTGAGTCGCTCACCTGGCTAGAGGGCTTTTTGCAGAATCACAACGGGGCCTTAGTCATCATCTCCCATGACCGGGTATTCCTCGACAATCTGACCAATCTCACATGGGAACTCAGTCTCGGCAAGTTGACGGTCTACAAGGGAAATTATTCGAGTTATGTCGAAGAGAAGGCAATACGCCAGCAAGTCAACCTTGCCTCCTACAACAACCAGCAGGCCAAGATCGAGCAAACCATGCGATTTGTCACCCGCTTTCGAGCCAAATCGACAAAGTCCAAACAGGTACAGAGCCGGATCAAGCTCTTGAGCAAGATGGATCGAATTGAGATCGAGGATAGCGAAACAGCGATCAGCTTCCGCTTCCCACCGTCGGCCCCCAGTGGCCGCCTGGCGATTTTAGTCGATGGGGTGACCAAGCGTTTTGATGGCCGGACAATTTTTTCACAAATCAAGCTGGAGGTTAACCGGGGCGACAAGGTGGCAATTATCGGCGTCAACGGCGCTGGGAAATCTACCTTAGTCAAACTCTTGGCCGGTATCCATAAACCGGATGCAGGAGAGATCCGGCTTGGCCACAATGTTAAGCTCTCCTATTTTGGCCAGCATCAAGCCAAGGACCTCGACCCGCAATACACCGTTCTGCAGACCATGGAGATGGTCGATGTCGATAAGACAATCACCGGCATCCGCTCATTGCTTGGGGCCTTCCTCTTCCGAGGTGATGAGGTGGACAAAAAGGTGATGGTGCTCTCCGGCGGCGAAAAAAGCCGCCTAGCCTTAGCCAAGATGATCATCAGCCCCGCCAATCTCCTGATCATGGACGAGCCCACCAACCACCTCGACATGATGAGCCAGGAAATCCTGCAAACCGCCATGGCCCAGTACGATGGCTCCATCATGGTGGTCTCCCACAACCGATTCTTCCTCGATGCCTTTGTCAATAAGGTGCTAGAGATCAAGGACGGCCACGCCACCATGTACGATGGTAACCTCTCCTATTATCTGGAGAAGGTCAAGCAAGAAACCAAGGAAGCAGCCCTGCCGCCAACAGCCAAGCTCCCCTCCCCTGTCAATACGACGGCCAACATGAAGGCCGCAGCCCAAGCTGCAGGGTATGAGGGGCCCACGTTGTCCGGCAAGGAGGCCAGACAGGCCAAAGCCAAAGCGAGGGAAGAGAGAAAACGAAAACTCGGGCCCCTGCAAAAGGACATCGCTGAAATAGAAAAAAAGATTGCCGATCTTGAAGCCCAAAAATCCTCACTAGAAACAGAGCTGATGGATCCTGATCTCTACCAAAATCAAAACGCCTTTGCCGAGAAAAGTATCCAACACAAAAAGGCAACAGAGCGACTTGGCCAACTCTATCCGCAGTGGGAATCCATACAGGGGGAGCTAGAGAAACTGGCCGATGACATCGAAAACTAAGAGAGATACATCATCAAACAGGGGATTCCTTAGCCGATCGCAAGAAGAACCGCTTTAGCACATCACTCCATCAAGCTTGAGTGGGCACAGCATGTCCCCAAATGCACGGCCACCGCTTCGGCCACCTTAATGCCATCAACCGCCGAAGACAAAATTCCACCCGCATAGCCAGCCCCCTCCCCCGCCGGGTAGAGACCCTTGATATTGACGCTCTGCAAATCGAAATCATTTCTGAGGATACGAATCGGCGATGAAGTCCTGGTCTCTACCCCTGTCAGGACGGCATCGGCCAGATCAAACCCTTTAATCTTTTTAGCAAAGACAGGAATGGCCTCACGGATAGCATCAATAACGTACTCTGGCAAGGTTGTGTGAAGGTCTCCCATACGAACCCCCGGCGTGTAAGAAGGTTGGACACTCCCCACCGCCGTCGAAGGCCTACCTGCCAGAAAATCACCCACCAACTGACCAGGAGCATGGTAGGTGCCCCCACCCAAGGCGAAGGCGCGGGCCTCCCAGCGTCGTTGAAATTCCATGCCCGCCAACGGGCTACCGGGATAATCGAGAGGGCTAACCCCCACCACAATACCACTATTGGCATTTCGTTCTCTGCGCGAGTACTGACTCATGCCGTTAGTTACTACCCGACCAGCTTCAGAGGTAGCGGCCACCACCGTGCCACCTGGGCACATACAAAAGCTGTAAACCGAACGTCCATTACTGGCGTGATAGACCAGTTTGTAGTCAGCGGCCCCGAGTAGCGGGTGGTTTGCGTGATTTCGATAGCGACTTCTATCGATAAGCGATTGGGGGTGCTCAATACGCAAACCAAGGGAAAAAGGCTTAGCCTCCATGGTCACCCCACGACGATAGAGCATCTCAAAGGTATCGCGAGCACTGTGACCAATGGCCAGGATAACATGATCGGCAACAACTCGTTCGCCTCCTTCGATCACCACGCCACGTATCTGACCATCAAGGAGCTCAATATCCTTTACCCGGCTCTGAAAGCGAATTTCACCACCTAAGGCCAAGATCGTCTCCCGAATCTTCTCGACGATGCCAACCAAGCGGAAGGTGCCAATATGCGGCTTGCTGACATAGAGGATCTCGGGAGGAGCCCCAGCCTTGATCAATTCCTCCAGCACCTTACGCCCGTAGTGTTTAGGGTCTCGAATCTGGGTGTGCAGCTTGCCATCCGAAAAAGTGCCAGCCCCACCCTCACCAAATTGGACATGCGATTCTGGCTGGAGTATCCCTTTCCGCCAAAGATCGAAGGTATCCTTAGTCCGTTCACGCACCGCTTTACCACGTTCCAGGAGCAAAGGACGAAAACCCGACTGAGCCAAAATCAATGCCGCAAAAAGTCCCGCCGGGCCCATACCAATAATGATCGGTCGAGAGGCGACAGTTTGTGGCGCTTGGGCAACATAGTGGTAAGTAGTATCAGGGGCAAGTGAGAGATGAGGATCGTTGCTGTGGCGAGCCAAGACTTCGGCCTCATGCTTCACCTCAACATCGAAGGTGTAGACAAAAAAAATCGTGTGCGTTTTTCGTGCGTCAAGACCACGCCGAACGATCTTCAAACAAATAAGATCATCGGGGGCGAGTTCCAATTTTTCGATCACCAACCTCTGGATAGAATCGTCGTGGTGATCAATGGGAAGTTTACATTCGGTCAATCGGAGCATAGGCTGGCTTTGGTCGATTTTTTTTCAGGTGATGTCAATTAAGAGGATGAAAGAGGGCAGGATTGCCATTCTACAAAAAAAGTAATCAAAGGCCAAGGATGCGTTGACTTCTGCGGACGAACCTCGTAAAAATGCATCTTCGTTAGACAACGTAGCTGACAAACAAATCATGCAGTCGTACCACTCAGGGGAACAGGAAATTACCAAAAGCAATTGTTCCAATTAACCATAACCAAGGACAAAGAAATCATGAGTAGTTCATGTGGCACATGTGACAGCAAAAAATCAGGATGCCCATCATCATCGTCGCAAACTCAGGCACAGGCACATATCGCCCAGCAAGAAGTTGCCATTAAGACCTCATTGGCCAAAATTAAACACAAAATTCTTGTAATGAGCGGCAAAGGCGGAGTTGGCAAGAGCACAGTGTCAACCAATTTAGCCTTGGGGCTTGCCAATCGAGGCTACCAGGTGGGCCTGATGGATGTTGACCTGCACGGGCCGGACATCTGCCGCATGCTCAACCTGAAGCAAAGCCTACACCAAGCTGACAAGGGATCAGGAGACCTCTTGCCTCCAATTCAAGCGACAGACAACCTAAAAGTAGTCTCTCTCGAATACATGATGGAAGATCGAGATGACCCAATCATCTGGCGCGGCCCCTTAAAAATTCAAGCGATCCGTCAATTTATCGCTGACATTGATTGGGGGATCCTCGACTATTTGATTATTGATGCCCCGCCAGGCACAGGTGATGAACCTCTGACCATCGCCAATATGATCCCCGATGCTCAGGCATTGGTGGTGACAACACCACAAGAAATCGCCTTAGCCGATGTCCGTAAATCAATTAACTTCTGTCATCAGGTAAAAATGCGGATCGTTGGCTTAGTCGAGAACATGAGTGGGCTGATTTGCCCACACTGCAACAATGTGGTAGATGTCTTCAAGAGTGGCGGCGGGGAGGAGACAGCTAAAGACTTCAAAATCAACTTCTTAGGCAGGGTACCCATGGACCCACGAGTGGTAATCGGTGGGGATGATGGCAATCCTTATCTCAGTTCTGCGGTAGAGAGTCCGGCCATTGCCGCCTTTTCTGGAGTTATTGACAACGTCGAGCAAAGACAGGCCCCTATCAATCCTATCCCACTCGCGGGCAAGTCAACGTGCGGTTGCGGTAGTGGTGGTTGCGACCCCAAAAAGTGCGATTGTTAACCACAAAAAACGACAAAATTAGTGCCATCCGGCCTATCACCAATTTTGGGAATCGACCTCTTCACCAAAGGCCCCTCTATGATCATTCAACAATTTATTGTTGGCTCGATGGCTGTCTGCTGTTATCTCATAAGTTGCGAAGAGACAAAATTAGCAGCCGTAATTAATCCGGGTGGGAACGAGAAGCAAATCCTAGCAGATGCTAAGCATAAGGGACTGACGATCAAATACATCATCAACACCCATGGCCATGCCGACCATAATTGCGGAAACGGACTGATCAAAGAAGCCACAAGAGCCAAAATCATCACCCACACCAAAGATGCTGATTTTTTTTCCCGACCAGAAATCAAAGAGTACTTTTCCATCCTAAACTTGCCAGACTCACCCTCAGCTGACCAACTTGTCAATGATGGCGACACCATCACTATTGGCAAGGTGAAACTAACCGTTCTGCACACGCCTGGCCATACCCCGGGCGGTATCTGCCTATACTCTTCCCCCAACCTATTTTCGGGCGACACGTTGTTTGTCGGCGGTATCGGTCGGTCTGATTTCCCCGGTGGGGACACCAAGGAGCTCATTCGCTCAATTAATCAAAAACTTCTCACTCTCCCTCCAGATACCAAGGTTTGGCCAGGTCACAGCTACGGAGGAAACTTTTCAACAATTGCTCGAGAGATCGACTCCAACCCCTACCTATCGAAGGTCTTATAAAACAATGCGAGAAATTGTGCTTGGGACTGCTGGACATGTCGACCATGGGAAGACTTCCTTCGTTCATGCCCTCACCGGTATAGATACTGATCGACTCGAAGAAGAGAAGAGGCGAGGTATCACCATTGAACTGGGATTCGCCTTCCTAGACCTGCCCTGTGGTCATCGGCTCGGTATTGTCGACGTTCCGGGGCATGAAAAGTTCGTCAAAAATATGGTCGCAGGCGCTACTGGAATTGATATAGTAGCCTTTGTTGTAGCCGCAGACGAAGGAATCATGCCACAATCCCGTGAACATTTTGACATTTGTTCTCTCCTGGGGATTAAACAGGGCCTGATCATCATCACCAAAGTCGACATGGTGGAACCTGAATGGCTGGAGATGGTTCATGAGGAAATTCGTCAATTTTGCATCGGGAGCTTCTTGGAAGGTGCCCCCATGCTCCCGATCTCCGCCATCAATGGTGTAGGCATATCAGAAGTAAAAAAAGAACTCGACACCATGGTTAAGAACATCCAATTTACTGAGGCATTTGGGCCTTTTCGACTACCAATAGACAGAATTTTCAACATGAAAGGGTTCGGTGCCGTAGTGACAGGCACCGGCATCTCGGGACGTATCAAGGTGGGAGAAAATGTGTGTCTCTATCCAAGTATGCAGACTGCTAAGATCCGCGGAATTCAGGTGCATGGACAAGACGTTGTGGAGGTGGAATCTGGGCGGCGGACTGCAATCAATCTACAGGGCCTAGAAAAAGAATTTGTGAAGAGAGGCAACATGTTGGCCTCACCACAGAGTTTATCCCCATCTTACATGCTAGACGCCGACTTTTTATATCTCGTAAATAACAACAAACCCCTAAAAAATCGAGTCCGAGTTCGAGTTCACATCGGTACAGCGGAGATCATCGCTCGTTTGGTTATTCTGAGCCAAGAGGAAATCCTGCCAGGAGAACGAGTAGACTGCCAAATTCTTTTAGAGGAAGCAATAGGTGTCTGGCCGGGAGATCATTACGTGGTAAGAAGCTATTCTCCGGTAAGAACAATTGGCGGGGGAATTATCTTAAACAACAAACCAAAAAACAAACGGCGCCGTTTCAAAAAAGAAAATATTGAAGCATTTGAACTGTATCGTTCAGGAAATCCAGGAACGATAGCAATTTTCCACCTAAATGAGAGCGGAATTCAAGGAATGACTGTCAATGAGCTCGAGGTATATCTTGGATTATTCGGTCGTCGACTAAAAAAAATCCTTGAAAAACCAATCTCAACCGGCGAAATCCAAGTGGTAGACTCCGACCGACAATGGATGATCAGCGCTCTAACAATCTCCAAGTTAAAAACAAAAACATTAGCAATCCTCGCAAATGCCCATCGCGAAAATCCACTAAAAAAAGGAATAAACAAAGAAGAGCTTCGTTCAAAAATCTCGCAAAAAATTGACCATAAAGTATTTCATCTTGTTCTTAATCAGTTAGAAAAAGACAAAAAAATAACCCAAGAGGACGCAATAATTCGCCTAAGCGGCCATCAAATTTCTTTGAAGGAGAACGAACAGGAAACAAAAAAAATAATAAAAAACCTTTTAAAAAACGGAGGGCTATCCCCCCCAACTAAAAGAGAAATAACGTCAGCACTCGGAAAAGACACAGGGTCTTCAATCGATCAACTACTAGACCTCATGACAAACCAAAATGAAGTTATAAAAGTAAACGACGAACTCTATTTTGACCAACAAGTACTAAACCTCCTCCAAAAAGAAACCGTAGCATTGCTGGTCAAAGAAAAACAAATTAACGCTCAATCCTTTAAACAACTAACTGGAATTTCACGAAAATATTCAATTCCACTACTTGAGTTTTTTGATAAAATAAAACTAACAATGAGAGTCGGAGACAACCGTGTTTTACGAACCCGCCCCCCTCACATCAATCAAGATACAGACTAACAGCGCTTGTAATTAGCGACTGCTATCCCCTCTGGGCATAGGCTTCAACAAATTTTTTATGAGAACAACGTCTTCCGCTTTCAGATGGGGGGAAGCGCCTTCCCCTCTGAGAGTAACTTCTCCCCCGTTAAGATAATGCGAGTAAACCGTTGCGGGGTTTTCGTGCAAACACTAATTATCAGTCTTTGTAGTTAACCAGTTCTAAAATTGCCATTGGCGCAGCATCTCCTAAACGATTACCTGTTGCTATAACTCTTGTATAGCCCCCATTTCTGTCAAGGTAGTCATCTTTTAACACATCAAAAAGTTTAGAGACTATATCATTATTTTGCATGAAAGATAACGCTTGTCTTCGAGCGTGTAAATCGCCACGCTTAGCAAGCGTCATCATTTTATCAACAACCTTACGAGCTTCTTTCGCTTTAGGCACGGTAGTAACAATCCTCTCATGCTCAAAAACAGAAGTTACCATATTACGAATCATTGCCAACCGATGAGATGAGTTACGCCCTAATCTAGTGCCAGATTTTCGATGTCTCATAAAAATATAACCTCTTATTGTAACGGCTCTTCAGCTAAAGCCTGAGTTGAAGGTTGTACCCAACCGTCAACTTTCATTCCAAGCATCAAGCCCATTTCAGACAATAACTGCTTAATTTCATTAAGTGACTTTCTTCCAAAATTCTTAGTCTTCAACATCTCTGATTCAGTTTTCTGCACCAACTCACCTATAAACTGAATATCTGCATTTCTCAAACAATTGGCAGATCGAACGGAAAGCTCAAGATCTTCTACACTTTTGTAGAGATTTTCGTTCACCGATATTACAACACCATCTGAGGGCTGTTCAAGCTCAGGTTGTATGCGCTCTTCATCGAAATTAATAAAAAGCTGAATTTGCTCTTTGAGAATCTTAGCAGCATACGCAAGTGAATTTTCTGGCGATATACTACCGTCTGTTGAAATTTCCAAGGTCAGCTTGTCATAATCAGTTTGTTGGCCGACACGAGCCTGGCTGACAGAAACCTTAACCTTTTGTATCGGAGTAAAAATTGCATCAATAGGAAAAGTATCAACAGACATATCATCAGTCTTATTATACTCAGCCGGAGAATATCCCTTACCCCACTTAACATGAAATTCAGCAGAAAACTTCGCATCTTTCCCTGATATAGTGCAAATGTGATGAGATGGATTCATAACCTCAACCATACCATCCGGACAAACAATATCGGCAGCCGTGACTACACCTTTCTGACACTTATCGATATAAACAACAGTTGGTTTCTGACAATTCAAACTAAAACGAATCTCTTTCAAGTTTAAAATAATCTCCGCAACATCCTCAATAACACCAGGGATTGACGCATACTCATGGTGAGCACCTTCAATCTTTACAGCGAAAATTGAAGCACCCTGTATAGAGGATAACAAAATACGACGTAAGCAGTTACCTACCGTAGTTGCAAAACCACGCTCGAGGGGATAGCATGTAAACTTACCATAATATTTTGAAAGCGATCCCTCATCAACCTCAATGCAATCAGGACTAATAAGCTCCGTCCAATTACGGTACACCGGAACCGACTCTTGTAAATTAGTTAGCTCATTATCTGTCATATTCTGCTTACTTAGAATAAAGTTCAACAATAAGATTTTCCTGAATCGGCATTAAAATATCATCACGATTAGGAAGAGCGTTTACTTTGCCTGTAAACGTATCTTGATTAAGTACCAGCCAACTCGCACCACCACGACGACTTATTGTACCAAGGTTATCTTTTATAGAATCATTCTCTTGGCTTTTAGCTTTAAGAGAAATTTCATCATTAATTGACACTAAAAAAGAGGGTATATTAACTTTATTTCCATTAACAAGAAAATGATTGTGTCGAACGTACTGCCTAGCCTGATTTCTTGATGTTGCAAAACCAAGTCGATAGACGACGTTATCAAGCCGACGTTCAAGCAAAACAAGCAGGTTAACCCCTGTCATCCCTTTCTGGCTTTCAGACTTTTGGAAACACCTGTTAAACTGCCCCTCAAGCATACCATAAATACGTTTAACCTTCTGCTTCTCTCGTAATTGTATGGCATAATCGGACATCTTTTTGACTCTATCTTGCCCATGTTGCCCAGGTGCAAAAGAACGCCTTTCAAACGAACACCTATCAGAATAGCACCTATCACCCTTCAAAAAAAGCTTTACTTTTTCCCTTCGGCATTGCCGACAAAGAGCACCCGTGTATCTTGCCAACCGTCTACCTCCACACTCTTGAGAATATAAACAACATTAAACACGCCTTTTTTTGGGTGGCTTACAACCATTATGAGGAATTGGAGTCACGTCACAAATCTTTGACACCTCCAAACCTACCTGCTGTAAGGCACGCAAGGCAGACTCTCGACCAGGCCCAGGCCCTTTGATGTTAACAAATACTTTTCTCATCCCAGCATCTATCGCTTTCTTTGCAGCAGTCTCAACAGTATTCTGCGCAGCAAAAGGGGTACTTTTACGAGATCCTTTGAATCCTAAGCAACCAGAGCTACACCATGAGACAGCATTTCCTTGCTTGTCTGAAAAAGTAACTAACGTGTTATTAAAAGTAGACTTTATACTCACTATTCCTTCTGGAATATTTTTTTTTTCTTTACGCTTTACCTTCACCTTAGGCCCAGCCATATTCAATCTCCTAAATTATTTAAATACAGAAAATGTTTAAAACAAATATCCCCATATTCACACTACCAATAACGCCTACGGGGCTGATATAACTTAATGACATAACACATAGCGCGCGTTGAGATGTCATTTTGCAAAAATGCTCTGTCATACTATTTATTGGCAGCTCTCCTCGGACCTCTCCTAGTCCTAGCATTAGTACTAGTCCTCTGCCCTCTGCAAGGTAATCCTTTGCGATGTCGGATCCCCCTATAACTTCCCAGATCCATCATTCTCTTAATATCCATCGCAACATTTCTTCGTCTATCCCCTTCAACACTATACTCTGATGACTCAAGTAATTTTCTAATTTCGGCAACCTGATTGTCATCGAGAAGATCTGTGCTCATCGAATGATCAATACCTAACCCGTCCAAAATCTTTTTTGCACTTGTTTTACCGACACCATGAATATAAGTAAGTGCAATAACCATATGTTTGCTCTTTGGTAAATCAACACCAGCTATACGTGCCAAGTTTTATTCTCCTAGGTAAATTATTAAACACAACACTTTACATTCAAACTTACGCAACTTAACAATCATCTACCCTTGACGCTGTTTGTGTTTTTTTACCTTACACGCAACACGTACAACACCATTTCGCTTGAAAATTTTACAATCGCTACATATTTTCTTCACGGAAGACCTAACTTTCATAACACCACCTTGGTAAATTTAACATATATTAAAAATTATCACCACCAGTAAAACCAGCGACTTAAAAGATTGTATGCAGTACGTCCATAATCCAGCTCTGTGGTTATATTAAGCAGAGCTGAAGTGTCCACCTACCATCGCTAACTAAAAGCCGTTCCAACAACAGAGGGGCTTTACGAAGTGGAAACTACGTCGTTTTTCCTTAAAGATCGCCAGACCCATAGGTTAATGCTCCAAGTTGTCCAGCAAAGAGGGGCAATCGCATCGTGCAAATCCTGGTGAAGGTTATTTTTTCTACCAGGAGAAGAAGCCTATCGCGAAACATTTCGTCGTAGGTAGCCGACTCCCTGAATGTTCAAAGTCATGAAGTCAGCCCCCCCTTTAGGAGAAAATGTTTTCGCCACTTAGCGACAGTAGGAGGAGGCAATCCCTAACTCTGCAACAACTTGCTTACTCCCCTTCCCCATCTGCGCAGGCAAGAATAATATCAGTCCGCTTAACCAGACGGAACTCTGGTTAAGCAATCACAGACTACCCCATCCGCTTCGCAGTCTTCAATTAGCTACCGGAAACCTTGCTTGCTCATACAGAGGATAAGCTCACAGAGGGGGCACTTTAGCCGCATCTGGGACGCCCTGCGATCGCCTACAGGGCTGGGGCAGAGTGCCAATGCGGGGGCGGGTTAATCCTGTGATCAGTTACAACTCTGCTGATCAGCTATTGGCAAAACACTGAAGGGGCGACTAAGTCTTCTTGTGCGGTTAACCAACGGCGCATGCCTTGAAATGCCACCACTATTCATAAAGAAAGTAAAGAAGCCGAGCACTGAGGGCAAGGATTGTACCGTCACCGTTGCTAGCATTAAAACAGCTTAAGTTGTTCCGCCAGTCTCTCTTGCACCTCCTTGATACTGCACGCACTTGCGAATCATCGTAGCATCATCGATACACACTGTGTCTACGCAATAATACACTTTGCTCCAAAAATGATTGGCCAGATAGGGCTTTTCCCTCAACTTACAGTACCTGTCCAAAACGTTGAACGCCGTACACCCCTTTACAATCCCTACAAAATTCGACAAAGAGATCTTCTGAGATCATGGCCAGTAAGCGCACACGATCATCAGCTTGTGAACACTTAACTCAATCACTTCCACTTCTGCTCAGCCCGAAAATATTCTTATGCATCGCTCGACTTCCTCTCCAATATCTCCAGTCAGTACCCCACACCAGTGGTTTGGTATCCATATCTAATGGCATTGGCAATGCCAGTAATGCCAGATCGACTTATTGGTAGCTCATAGGTTTGAGGCTATGGGTGATCAACTCTACACAAGACTACCGTTGATCCTATCAGAGTGCATAGGAGCTAAACTTGATCCTTACCCGGAGGGCAAATTTTTTATTCGACGAAAAAAACTAATGCAACTAGCTCCCCCCTTATTTATTTGCCTTACCACGAAAAATTATTCTACCACGTGTTAAATCATAAGGAGACAACTCAACAGTTACTTTATCACCTGGCAAAATTTTAATAAAATGCATTCTCATCTTACCTGATATATGAGCTAGAACTTTATGCTTATTTTCAAGCTCTACACGAAACATCGCATTTGGTAATGGTTCCAATATAATTCCTTCAACTTGAATTGATTCTTCTTTAGACATGGAGCAACAATTCCTTTATCTCAAATCAAAATGAATTATAATGTATTGCTACGCTAAGAATTTCAGGTTCTCCGTCTGTGACAAGCACAGAATGTTCAAAATGAGCAGAATAACTTTTATCAGCGGTAACAACGGTCCATCCATCCTTTAAAACCTTCACATCAGATGTACCGACATTTACCATTGGTTCAATGGCAAAAACCATCCCAGGAAGTATTCTTGGATTCGCACCAGATCGCTTATAATTAGGTATTTCTGGAGGTTCATGTAATTTTTTACCGATACCATGCCCAACAAACTGCCTAACAACATAAAAGCCATTTCCCTCAACACAATTTTGAATCGCCTCTGAAATATCAGAAATCCTATTTCCAAACCTTGCTTGCGCAATTCCCTCTTTAAGAGATTGGTAAGTTACCTTAAGCAACTTCTTTTTTTCAAGATTATCAGTTGCCCCAGCAATAACGGTAACCGCTGCATCACCGAAATAGCCCATGTAGTTAACGCCAAAATCGACACTTACAATATCTTCATTTTTAATGACTACACTGTCAGAGGGAATGCCATGTACAACCTGATCATTAACAGAAACACACAAGCAAGATGGATACCCCTTATACCCCTTAAACGCAGGCAACACATTGAATTGTTTTACATAATCACCAGCAAGTATGTCAAGTTCTTTTGTAGAAACGCCAGGGACTATACTATCGCTAATCAAATTAAGCGTCTCAGCAACAATTTGATTAGCTGTACGTAACTTCTTAACCTCTTCACTAGATTTTATATTAATTGCCACACTAGTGTCCAATCAAACTTCATAACAATGTCGGTAATTAGATAGCGGATCAAACCCGTGATCTGGTGTGAATATGCAACACGAATTCGACCTTATTGACCAAAAGTCCCAAACGCCAACCATGAATCAATTTTGGCCTCCAGAAAACCTAGCTAACATGTTACAAATCGTTTGTTTTTATTTTTTTTGATCTTGGTCTCTAACCCAAACGGTATTGGCCCAAAAGTTATTTTACGAGTAACCAGCACGAGCGCATTGTGTGGGGTGCTTCTAACTAAGGATGACTGTTTCTTTACCTACACTCAATACACATATGAAAGAATGTTCGCCTCCAATTTTACGAAAGCCCCAACAAGCGGCATGCGAACTATAGAACCCATATGTGAAACCAAACTGCTGTGCTGACAAAGCAGATGGTGTGCAATTGTGTTCTTGCTCGCGCTAAAAAAGGCGTAGGAAGCCCATAACCAAATATTATCGACCTTTAATCTTGCCTGTTGTCAAAAAACCATCATAGTTACGCATAACCGTATAAGATTCAATTTGAGAGATGGTGTCAATGGCTACCCCAACAACAATAAGTAATGCCGTGCCACCAAAATAAAATGGCACATTGACTTTTTTGATCAAAATTTCAGGGAGTACACAAACTAATGAGATATAAAAAGACCCTATCACTGTGAGACGTATCATGATTTTGTCAATAAAATCAGACGTATTTTTCCCAGGCCTAACGCCAGGAATAAACCCCCCATTCTTTTTCAAATTCTCACTAATGTCAAAAGGATTAAAGGTTACTGCTGTATAAAAAAAACAAAAGAAAACAATCAACAAAACATACAAAAATGTATGATAAAATGTACCCCACGCCAACGACGCGGAAAGCCGCTTAACCCAATCAATTTGAATAAAGCCACCAATAGTCGCAGGAAACATCATAATAGAAGAAGCGAATATAGGTGGGATTACACCAGACATATTAATTTTTAATGGCAAATGTGATCGCTGACCTCCAAACAACTGCCTGCCGATCATCCTTTTCGCATACTGAATTGGAATACGTCGTTGAGCCGTTTCAAAGAAAATAACAAAAGCGATAACCCCGCCAACCATAACAAGCAGAATAGGCAGCAGAACGACAGACATTTCTCCTGCAGAAGCCATCTTTATGGTATTCACAATGGCAAGGGGCATCCTGGCTACGATCCCTGCAAATATGATTAAAGAAATTCCATTTCCAACTCCACGCTCAGTCATCTGCTCACCCAACCACATGATAAAAGCAGTTCCAGATGTCAACGTGATAACAGTCATCAACCTAAAGCTCCAACCGGGCTCAATTACAATCATCGAACTTCCAGAAGGAGCAGCCATGCTTTCCAGACCAATACTTATAAACAACCCTTGGATAACACTTAACAAAACCGTTGAATACCGTGTATACTGAGTAATCTTTCTTTTTCCGGACTCTCCCTCTTTTGCAATAGACTCAATCTGAGGGACAACAACTTGAAGAAGTTGAAATATGATAGATGCGCTGATGTAAGGCATTATCCCCAAGGCAAAAATCGAAAAATTTTGCAACGCACCACCAGAGAACATATTAAACATTCCAAAAATTGTTCCTGAATTCTTTGCGAAAAAATCAGCCAACGCTTCGCCATTAATCCCCGGGGTTGGGATCTGAACTCCTACCCGATAAACAGCTAACATCAAAACTGTAAAAGTAATCCTTTTTTTAAGCTCAGGAATGTTAGCTGTTCCAAGCAATCCATTTGCCATAATCAGCCCTCAACCCTACCACCAACCGCTTCAATCTTTATTCTTGCTGTTTCGCTAATATAACTTAAATCAATAACCAGTTTTCTTGTTATATCTCCAAATCCAAGCAACTTGATATTTCGGTATTTCTTACCAACCAATCCATTGTCATGCAATAAACTAATATCAACATGTGTACCATCATCGAAGATATTCAAATCTTTAACATTAACAACTCCAAACACTTCTTTTTTAAAGTTAGTAAAACCTCGCTTTGGAAGCCTACGGTGTAAAGGCATCTGACCACCCTCAAACCCAGAACTTATACTACTTCCAGATCTAGCCTTGAAACCTTTATGCCCTCTTCCAGCCTGCTTACCCTGACCCGTTCCTTGTCCACGTCCAATTCGCTTTCGCTGTTTTACTGCACCAGGATATGGCGATAGGTTGCTCAAATTTATCACTTTTTTATTCCTCCACTTCAATAAGATGCTGTACCTTCCTTATCATCCCTTGCAGCTCAATTGTATTTTTTTTTGTCACGACCTTATGCATTCGATTTAATCCCAAACCAATCAATGTTTCACGAATTTTTTTTGTACTTCCAATGTAGCTCTTTATACGTTTAATTTTTATATCGCTTTTCATAAATACTCCTAAATATATGTTACCCTCTTAATATCTCGTCTACAGTTTTTTTTCGTAAGGCAGCAATCTTTTCTGGAGCACGCAAATTACGAAGGCCATTAAGCGTAGCCTTTACAAGATTATGAGGATTATGCGAACCGAGGCATTTAGTCAAAATGTCATGAACCCCTGCTGCCTCAAGTACTGCTCGAACAGCCCCTCCAGCAATAACGCCAGTGCCAGGTGAAGCCGGTTTTAGCATAACTCTACCAGCTCCAAATTTACCATAAATCTCATGTGGAATACTTGTCTCTGCAATCGAAATCATCTTCATATCTTTTTTAGCCTGATCAACACCCTTTCGAATCGCATCAGGGACTTGATTAGCTTTACCTAACCCATAACCAACTTTACCTATTCCATCACCAACAACAACTATAGCACTAAAACTAAACCTTCTACCACCCTTAACAACTTTTGCAACTCTATTAATATAGACAATCTTTTCTATCAACTGGTCATCTTTCTCACTAGTCATATTTGCCAAGTTTATAACCTCCAATTCATCATTGTATGAACTATCAAGTTCAAGCTGCATCCACTTAACGACGGTACCTAAACATCCTAACTATGGGGTACGACAACTAGTGCTTAATTGCGTAAGGTCTTTGCATTATGCATTATGGCACACATTAAACAATATTAGCATGTTGCAATTAACGGAAACGATAACGAACTTCTACAATTAGACAACAGTCGCTCAATTGCATAACTTCGTTGCATTACATTTATGGTATATATTAAGCAATACAATCACGTTGAGCTTATTATAAACGATAACAGGCTTCTACAATTAGAGACTAGTACGTCATGTACTAGTCTGCTATTGCATGTTTAAAAAATATTACAGAGCATACCACCGCAAAAAATTAATAAAATGAAAGAGTTACCAACCCTCTTAAAAAATTAAACCTCCTTCACGAGCACCCTCACACAATGATCTTACTCTTCCGTGATAAATGTAACCACCGCGATCAAAAACAACCCTGAGTATGTTCTTAGATAGAGCATATTCAGCTATCAGCAAACCTACACGTTTTGCTTGCTCAACTTTCCCCTTAAACAATTTATCCTCTGCTACCGAAAAAACCATAGATGATGCTGAGCAAATTGTATTTCCACAAACATCATCAACAAGTTGAACATAGATATGTTTAGAACTCTTGAATACACGCATTCGAGGACGAGCTAAAGATCCATGAATAGATTTTCTTATTCTTTTAACTCTTTTTTGTCTAGCTAGTGATTTATCGCTTGTTTTTGCCATCTTGGTTATCCTGTTTATTTCTTACCTGCAGTTTTACCAGCTTTTCGAATTATATGCTCATTATCATACCGAATTCCCTTGCCTTTGTATGGCTCAGGCTTACGAATATTCCTTATTTTTGCAGCTACTTGCCCGAGCAAACACTTATCTGTTGAAGACAATATAATTTGATTATTAACAACAGTTGCAGAAACAACCTTAGGTAAGAAAAAATCAACAACATTGGAATAACCAACGGATAAACTGATTTTATTTCCTTCAATGTTTACCCGATATCCAACACCTTCAACAACTAATATTTTTTTAAAGCCTGTAGTAGAGCCAATAATCATGTTGTTGATTAGTGACCTTGTTAATCCACGAAATGCATTCGTCCGTTTAGCATCATCAACACCTTTAACCAAAAGAGTATCATTTATACGAACCAATTCAATCTCTGGCGAAATTTGTTGCTCTAGCACGCCATTTATGCCGGTAATTCTAACTGTTTTATCTATTAATTCCAGCGAAATTCCTTCTGGTATCAAAATAGGCTTGTTTCCAATTCTTGACATTTGCTATCTCCAAGCAACAAAATTAAAATTATAAACTTACCAAACTTCACACAGTATCTCTCCACCAACATTCTTCATTCTAGCCTCTTTATCAGTCAAAATCCCCCCCGAAGTAGACAAGATGGAAATCCCAAGTCCACTCAATACAATTGGGATTTCATTCCATTTAGAATAAACACGTCGTCCGGGCTTACTGACCCTTCGAATCCCCATTATCACACTCTCTCTATGTGACGAATCGCTCAGCGTAATACGCAATAATGACTTTATCGCACCATCATTATTTTTTTTTATACAATCGAGCACATAACCTTCTTTCATTAGAATACTGGCAACTTCTTCTTTAATTTTAGAATATGGAATTTCAACGGCCTCATGATTCGCCAAAACTGCATTTCTAATCCTAGTTAACATGTCCGCCAACGGATCACTCATCGACATGGTAATGCCTCACAGGTATATGATTAAACAAATCTAAATAAACTCACCAACTTGACTTTGTTACTCCTACAACTAACCCATTATTAGACATATTCCGAAAACATATACGACATAGATCGAACTTTCTCATAAAGCCATGCGGTCTCCCACAAATTTTACAACGATTATAGGATCGTACACAATATTTGGGAGCAAGTTTACACTTTGCAATCAATGATTTCTTAGCCACAGTTAACCTCTGTTACGAATTTATTTTCTAAAAGGCATCCCCAATGATTTCAATAAAAATAACCCTTCCTTATCTGTCCTAGCTGTCGTGGCAATCACTATGTTCATGCCCTTGATTTTATCTATCTTATCATAATCAATTTCAGGGAAAATAATTTCTTCTTTGACACCTAAAGCATAGTTACCTCTTGTATCAAATGACTTATATGGAACACCTCTAAAATCCCTAACCCTGGGCAACGCAATATGAATAAGCTTAGCAAGAAAATCATACATACGCTCTCTTCTTATAGTCACACAACATCCAATTGGCATTCCCTCTCGCAATTTAAATCCAGCTATGGACTTTTTTGCTCGTGTTATAACCGCCTTCTGCCCACTTATTAAGCTTAATTCATGAACAGCAGCGTCAACTACTTTTGGATTTTGAACAGCTTCGCCTAACCCCATATTCAAAACAATCTTATCTAGTCTGGGAACCTGCATATTAGACTTATAACCAAACTCAGCAATGAGTTGGGGGATGCACTCTTTAAAATAATAATCTTTTAAACTTAGCATTCTCATAGTCCTCTCAAGGTACTCGATAATTATATTTAATCGATAAGTCCATTACATTTTTTACAAATTCTCGCTTTTTCTTCCCCATTAGCAGAAGAAAACCGTAACCTTACCGTTTTTGAACAATTTTTACAAATAATCTGCAAGTTAGATAAATTTAAAGGAGATTCAACCTCAAAAATCCCTCCTTGTTGATTCGTAGAACTTGGCTTAGTATGTTTTTTTACAATATTCACACGTTCGACTATAGCCTTATTACTTTCAGGAAAAACAGCAAGAATCTTCCCAACTCTTCCTTTATCTTTTCCACACAACACTTCAACCTTATCATCTTTCTTCAACATACGCTTATTACGCATAATTATTACCTCAATATCTCGTAAAATGAGAAAACACTCCGAGTGTTATAAAACTTCAGGGGCCAATGATATTATCTTCATATACCCCTTCGCCCGCAGTTCACGTGCAACAGGGCCAAAAATTCTAGTACCAACAGGTTCGCCGTTTCCAGAAATTAATACGGCAGAATTTTCATCAAATCTAACATAAGTGTCATCGCTCCTACGAATCCGTTTGACACTACGAACTATAACCGCCTTCATCACATCACCTTTTTTTACTTTTGAATTAGGTATAGCTTCTTTAATCGATACTACAATGACATCACCAATTCCGGCATATCTGCGTTTTGAACCACCAAGAACTTTGATGCAAAGAACAGACTTAGCACCGGAATTATCTGCAACCCTTAACACACTCTCAGTCTGTATCATATTTAACCTATATCAAATTATGTTTGAAAATTATAACGCAAATTGCCGTATAACTTGCCCCAAAAAAATACAAACTAATCTCAACTCGCTCAATCTTACAGAGAAAAAGTACCCTCGAAACAAACTACAATCAAGTACACTGTGAAGGATTAGCGGAAAATCAACATTCAAGCAGGCTCTTCCTCCTAACAAAAAAATATGTCAAGGTCAGAATTGAATCCAGATCAAAAACTTACCGTTATCGTCATTTTTGAAACAGGATAAGTGCTTCTTGCAAAATGAAACCATATAACATCCTACAGACTAATACGACCCAACTACATACAACATACGACACGATGAGAGTCATTCAGCAGTCTGTCTCATAGGTTTACAAGATTTAACATGCTAAAATTGCGTAAATTTAATTATTGTAACTTGTTGCAGTGAATACATAAAAAAAGGAAACCCTATTAAACTCATATGTGAGGCACTTGTGCCTCGATAGGGGTCACAAACTTTCAAGTTACAGAGCCAATGCTACTTGATAGCACTTCTGATTGAGTTGGCGAGCTAGGTTTTTATGCTCGTAAATTTTGACGAAACAAATATGCAAAAAAGCCAAAACTGGCAAATCTACTAGCAACAAATTTAGGTTTCGAGCAAACACACAGGACACGTTAGTGTCAAAAAAAAATCAAAGTGTCATGCGCTGATCTGAAGCGATGATACTAGCAAATCAACCAACGAAATAATCATGCTTAAATATTTGCCTACAAAATTACACCGCTTTTTTGA
>Ga0172371_10002289_pt1 | contig 30458 bp, 17 predicted proteins | sample Lak12m_FD_114543 | JGI IMG/M metagenome (GOLD analysis project Ga0172371, IMG submission 114543) | Freshwater microbial communities from Kabuno Bay, South-Kivu, Congo - kab_022012_12m | ecosystem: Environmental > Aquatic > Freshwater > Lake | place: Democratic Republic of the Congo: South-Kivu...
CCGGTGACCGCCTCATCGAACGTCACCGTGAAGGTGATGGGGCTGGCGTTGACCGTGGTCCCGCTGGGCGTGATCGCCGCGGCCGGGGCGGTCGAGTCGAAGGCCACCGTGGCCGTGGCGTCGGCGGCCAAGGCGTTGCCCGCCGTGTCCGTGATGCCCGAGTTGGTTGCCGCGAGCGTCAGCGTCACGTTCTCGCCGGAGGCCATGCCGCTCACCTCCACGGTGTAGACCGTGGTCGACACGGCCTCGAAATTCGAGAGGGTCAAGGTCTCGGTCGTCGAGCCCGTGGCCGAGAGATCGTCGACATCGACCCCCGTGACCTCCTCGTCGAACGTCACGGTGAAGGTGATGGGGCTGGCGGTCTCCGTGCTCTCGTCAGGCGTGATCGTTGCCGTCGGCTCGGTCGTGTCGAGCCTGGCGGTGGCGGTGACCTCGTCGCCGGTGTTGCCGTCGGTGTCGGTGAGGGTGACGGTGATCGTGAGGGTGCCGTCGGTCAGCGAGGAGACGTCGATGTCCGTGATGTCCTCGGTGGCGGAGGTCACGGTCCCGCTCCCCGTCACCGACTCCGTGTCGTCGTCGCCGCTGCTGGTGATGGTGTAATTGTACGTTGCCCCGACTTCCGCGCCGGCGAAGGTGAACCCGAACGACGAGGTTTCGTCGGCGTTGATCAAGTCGTCGTCGGCCGTGATCGAATAGCCGGACGGCGTCTCCGACGCTTCGACCGTTAGCGTGCAGACCGCTGTGTTGCTGTCCTTAAAGCCGTCGTTGACCACGACGGTGATCTTGCGGTCGGCGGCGGTGGGCGAGGAGGCCGTGTTGCTGTAGGTGACGGTCGTCAGCACCGTGAGATAGTCATCCAGGCTGGCCGCGCCGGTGATCGTCAGGACGCCGCCGGAATAGGAGGTGGCGAGGTTCGTATCGGACGTATCGGCCTCGAGCACTTCCGAGTCTCCATCCCGACGATTGGTGATGGTGACGATCATCGAACCGATCATCGTGCCGTCGGCATCGGTGATGGTGGCGTCGGAGTCGGCGATGGCGACCGCGTCGCCGTCCGCCTGGTACGTGGTGCTGTAGGCGCCTCCCGTGGTCGACGACAAGGCGACCACGGGCCCGGCGTTGGTGGCGTAGAGCGCCGAGATGGCCCCGGAGCGCGAAAGGGCAGACGCCGAGAAGAACACCAGAGAGAACACCTTCAGCCCGCGCTCGCCGAAGTTATAGTCGCTGCCGCTTTCGCCCGTCGCGAGCGTGACCTCGAACAGGTCGTCGCTGGCCGTGCCCGTGCTCGTGCCGCCGACGGTTCCCAGGGTGTCGATGCCGTCGAAGAAGTTGGAGGGGGAGTCTTCCTTGATTTGGTAGGTCCCGGCGTCCAGTCCCGTGAAGGAGTACGACCCGTGCGAGCCCGTCAGGACCGCCGCCACCTCGGTTCCGTCCTCGTCGAGAAGGTGGACCGTCACGCCCGGAATGCCCACGTGTTCCGTGCCGTCGGATCTGGTGCGCGAGCCGTCGTTGTTGGTGTCGGCGTAGACGTAGCCGGAGATGCTCGCCGTGCCGCCGGCGGAGACCGTCAGCGAGGCGGTGTCGCTGTTGGAGCTGAAGGCCGTGGTGTCGCCGTTGATGGTGGTGTCGGCCGTGTCGCCGGCGGCGCCGCTGGTCTCGTCCCAGGCGCAGTAGGTGATCGTGGCCGTCTCGCTGCTGGTGCTGTCGCTCGGCGTGTAGCGAAGGATGGCGTCGGAGGGCAGAAGGAGGGCTGAATCCGTCGCGATCGAGTCGGCGTCGATGTCCGTGTAGCTTTCGCCGTCGTCGGTGGAGTAGGCCCAGGTCCCGTCGCCGGTGACGCCGGTCAGGGCGATCCCGCCCACCACGTCGTCCGTATCCACATCGGTCACGGTCGTCATGTCCGTGGCGTTGATGAACGACGAGAGAGCGATGGTCTTCGCGGCGCCGTTCGTGATGGTTCCCAGCGAGGGGCTGGCCGCGGTGAGGACCGGCGCGTCGTTGACGTCGGTGACCGTGAGGGACGCCGTGTCGGTATCGGTGCTGAAGGCCGTGTAGTCGCCGTTGGTGGTGGTGTCGGCGGTGCCGCTGGCGGTGCCGCTGGTCGCGTCCCAGGCCCGATAAGTGATCGTGGCCTTTTCGCCGTTGTCCCCGTCGGGCGCGTAGCGAAGGATGGCGTCGGCGGACAGGAGAAGGGCCGAATCCTCCGCGATCGAGTCGGCGTCGATGTCCGTGAAGGTGTCGCCGTCGAGCGAGTACGACCAGGTCCCGTTGCCGGTGACCTGCGTCAGGGCGATCCCGCCCACGTCGGCATCCGTATCCGCATCGGTGATGGTCGTCGTCTCCGAGCCATCGGTGCGATTGATGAAGGTGGAGAGGGCAATGGTCGTTTCGGTGAGGTCCTCATCGATGCCCTCCAGCGTGGGATTGCCCGCGGTGAGCTCCGGCGCGGTGTTGACGGTGAGCGAGGCCGTGTCGCTCTGGGTGCTGAAGGCGGTGTCGTCGCCGGTGTCGGTGGTGTCGGCCGTGTCGCCGGCGTCGCCGCTGCTCGCGTCCCAGGCGAGGTAGGTGATCGTAGCCGTCTCGGTGCTGGTGCTGTCGCTGGGCGTGTAGCGAAGGATCGCGTCGGAGGACAAAAGGAGGGCCGAATCCGTCGCGATCGAGTCGGCGTCGATGTCCGTGTAGGACTCGCCGTCGTCGATCGAGTAGGCCCAGGTCCCGTCGCCGGTAACGCCGGTCAGGGCGATCCCGCCCTTCACCGCGTCCGTATCCACGTCGGTGATGGTCGTCGTTCCCGTGCTGTTGATGAACGTCGAGAGGGCGATGGTCTTGGCGGTGCCCGGTTCGGTGCCTCCGAGCGAGGGGCTGGCCTCGGTGAGGACCGGTGCATCGTTGACGTCGTCGACCGTGAGGGACGCCGTGTCGGTGTCGGTGCTGAAGGCGGTGCTGCCGCCGTTGGAGGTGGTGCTGACCTTGCTCCCGCTGGACCCGCTGGTCTCGTCCCAGGCCCGATAGGTGATCGTGGCCGTCTCGCCGTTATCCCCGTCGGGGGTGTAGCGGAGGAAGGCATCGGCGGACACGAGGAACGCCGAAGACTCCGAAACCGTGCCGATGTCCGTGTAGGTCTCGTCGTCGGTCGAATAGGCCCAAGTCCCGTTGCCGCTCAGGGCGGTCAGGGCGATCCCGCCCACGCTGGCGTCGTCATCCGTATCGGTAATAATCGTCGAGTCGTCCACGCCGTCGTTGTTGATGAACGACGAGACCTCGATGATGACGGCGGTATCCTCGTCGGTGCTCTCCAGCGAGGGGCTGCCCGCCGTGAGTTCCGGCGCGGCGTTGACAGACAGCAACTGCCGCGATTCCAGGGACTCGAAGCACGGGTGGCGGTACTTGCACCCCCCTGAGCGGGCAGAGTTCCGGTTCCAAGCCAAACGACGGGAGCTTTTCTGTGAGCGTGAATGACCCATGGCGACGTCTCGGTATCTCTGTTCCAAAACGCGAAACCCCAGGTGCGGGACTTTCGTCCGCATAGTTCTTTGGGACGAATGGGGCTCGGAGATGTCACATGGTTTATCCCGACACTGCGAATTGCCTAATATGACGCAATTCCCCCCAATAGCATGATTCTCACCCCATCCTTCGGGCGATCCCCCTGAAGTTGGTGGGACAGAAAAGCACACCTCGAAGAGCCTCAAGCATCGTCGGGATAGCGAAAGATGCCGATAGACTCTCCGGAAATCCAACTTTCGGCAACTCGCGTGCAAGACCGGAATGACCGGTCGTCGGGGTTTTGCCGGTTCCAACACGAGGACTAAGGGCATGGCCGGTATCAGCAGTATCAGTGGCTCCGGGTCGGACGCTTATGCTTTGTGGCTCCAACAGATCGCGAGTCGGTTGAGCGAGGAGTCTGCGGCGCTGACAGGCGTTGCCACCACTTCGAGCACCTCGATCGTTTCGACCGGCACGATCTCCTCCGACAGCACGGACTCCTCGACGAGCACGGACTCGACGAGCAGCTTGAGGGATCAGCTCCAATCGGCGATCCTGTCGGCCCTCCAAAACGCCGACGACTCGGGCGATTCGACCGACTTGCTCCAGGCCATCAAGGACGCAATCGACCAGACGCTGCAAGACAACGGCATCGATCCCACTCAGCTCACGCAGGAAGGACAGTCGGCCGCGGGAGGCATGGGCATGAGGATGCCGCCGCCGGGCATGGGACCGCCGCCCAGTGACGCCGCCTCCACCACCGGGACTTCCGGCCAGGAGACGCTGTCCGCCGCGCTCAAGGCTTACGGACTGGCCGACGACGAGGTGAGCGACTTGAATGGGCAGATCGAGTCGGCGATCACTTCGGCGCTTCAAACTGCCGAGCAGTCCGGCGATACGACCGACTTCCAACAGATCATCAACAACGCAGTCGACCAGACGCTGCAAGACAACGGCATCGATCCCACTCAGCTCCTGAAGCAAACGCAGTCGACGACGGACGCCTCGGGCACTACCGTCGACTTGAGCGGCTTGATGGGCACGGGAACGGCGGGGGGGATGATGGGACCGGGCATGGGACCACCGCCCCCCATGGGCCCCCCACCCGCTCAAACGGACTCGACCACCAGCACTTCCACCACGACCGATAGCACGAGCAGCACCGACTCCACGAGCAGCTCAAGCACCGTCACCAACGATCAGCTCATTCAACTGCTCGAACAGTTGTTCGGCGGCTTGGGGAACGGCAGCGGCGGCAACGATCCGCTCTTGGGGCTCCTGGTCGACGCCCAGATGTAAGGCGACCGGCCGGAACAAGCGGACTCTATTGATCCTCAGAGAAGTAGTGCAACAGCGACAAATCCGAGCCGGGCCGTGTCGGCCCGGAAAGACCGGGGCGACACGCCCCGGCTCTGAGAGCCTGTCCGGGAAATTTGCTGCACCGGTCCCCTCTCCCTTCGGGAGAGGGTTAGGGTGAGGGCAGTTTGGTGGCGAGACGACTTCTTCGCCTTTGCAGGTTCCTCATGCCCTCCCCCCCTGCCCCTCTCCCAAAGGGAGAGGGGAGACTTTCCGGACAGGCTCTGAGAGAGACTGTTGCACTCCTTTTCTGAACCTCAGCAGGACGGCCTTGCTAGGCCGTCACGACCGGCAAGCGAAGAGCCTGTCCCAAGACTCCCGATTCCATTGCCCCACGGCGGGAAGAACGATCGAGCGACTACGACTGCCTCGCCGTCGGCGCCGCCGTGTCCGTTCGGGCGCCGACGCTTCCCGCTGAGGAATCGTGGAGGAGGAGTCGATACGTCCCCGGCGACACGCCGCTCCATCGCCTGAATGCGTTGCTGAAGGCGGTTCTCGTCGTGTAACCGATCTGTGCGGCGATTTCCTTGATCTCGCACCGGCCTTCGGCGAGCAAGGCGCATGCCTTCTGCATGCGACACTCCAGAAGATACTGGAGGGGCGGTTTCGATACCATAGTCTTGAACCGCGCGGCGAACGTCGATCGCGACAGGCACACGTGATCGGCCAACCCGGCGACCGTCCACGGCCAGTCGAGGCGGGTGTGCATGAGTTTCAAGGCCGGCCCGATGTCCGGGTCCCCGAGCGCCGTGAGCCAATGGCCGTTGCTCGACTGCTGCGTCGCCATCCACTCGCGAATCGACTGGATGAAGATCACTTGGGCCAGGTGATCCACGATCGCCTGTCTCCCCGGCCGACTCGGGTCGGACTCGCGCAACATGAGCCGTAACGTCTCGGCCAGCCAGGGCACAACCTTCCCATCCACCCCCTTGACGACGATGAACGGCGGAAGCGCAGGCAGCAGCAGGCTAACCAGGTGCTTGTCGGTCAGGGTATAGCCGCACACCAGTCTGGTCGGGGTCTGCCCCCCCTCCGTCACGACTTGCTGGGGCATCTGCGCCAGGCTGATTCGAAGGACTTCTGCGAGGGGCAGCGTGGGGCTGCCCTGGGGGTCGCAGAGGCTGTGTTCATGCCCCGGAAGGACGACGATCAGGTCTCCGGGACCGAGGCCTACGGCGGTTTCGGTCTCGTCGATCTCCAGCCGGCACTGGCCTTGAAGGGTGCAGTAGAACGCCGCCGAACGACCGTCACCGCACAGGCCCCAGGGCGACACGAAACTCGACTCCCCCGCAACCCAGCCTCGTAGCGGGACGGTTTGAAGCACATCGCTCAGCACGTCGAACGGCTCGGCCACGGTGGCAGTACGCTCTCTGGGGGAATCGGATGTCGAGAAGCCCCGCCGATTTCCATCGGAGTGACTTGGCGGGCGCGCGGCGACATCGGGGTCATCATCTTGTCCGCTGGTTTGTCAGGACGAATGCGACTCGGAAATGTCACAAGATTCACAAGAAGAACGCGATTGCCCCCGAAGAGACGGTATTTCGAACCACCAGAAATGGGTGTTAACACGACCGCCCACCGTATCTGGGAGTAAGAATTGGCGTTTCTTGTAGGGGCGGCCCTTTCAGGCCGTCAACAAAACCCCCACAGAAGATGGCCTGGAGAGGCCGTTCTATCCCTGGAAACGGAAGACCGAAACCGGCACATCCGCAGCCCTTGCCTGGAGCAGCGAGGGTAGCGGTGGAGTGAAGTCCGCCTATGGCGGGAAAGACGTCCGCTTGGAAGAGCGAACGATCAGCCGGTCCGTTCGTCGCGGGTCAGACGTTGGGCCCGGTCTGGCCGCGCCGCCGGCGTTCCGCGAACCTCTCTTCCTGGTGGACTCTGTCGAGGGCGGCCAGGAACGAAGCGACGGCAATCGCTTGCAGAACTCCGGCTCGTTGAACGGGTTGGCCCTCCGGCTTCTTCTCCGCGGACGCAGCCTCCGCCCCCGCGGCGGAATCGGGATTCGCCGGGGGCGCAGTCGTTTCCAGCGGACCGGACTGGCTCCCTTCTGTCCACGCCGAGTTGGGTCGATCCCCCTGTAGGTTCGGCGCGGTCGCCAGTTCGAATGCATGGAACAGAGCGACCCCGTTGTCCATGCGTATTTCCTTGTCGCCCGTGAACTGGTCCCCGCCGGCCGCCCCAGACGAAGGCCCGGAAACGCGGGACGATCCGTCCGTGGGGAGAAATGCCGCGGCCAATTCAATCATTCCCCCTTCCGGGGACTTTGATGACCCTCCGGATCCTTCCGTGGCATCTTCCAACGCATCACTCCCGGAGGATCGCTTGCTCGCCTGCGGATCATCATCCTTCGCGATGCGCGCTGCATCGCGAGACTCGGCCTCCTCGCCAAGCCCGCTCCGAGCAGGGTCTCCCGTGTCCCACGGCTCCGAACTGCGCGACGGTGTCTCTGCATCCGGGGCGATGTCGATGAAACCGCCCTCCGAGGCACTCGTCGATCCGGCGCGTGAGGCAACGCCCGAGCCGAGATTCCGCTCCGCCGCGAGGCCCGACTCTCCACTTGACGAGGGGCCCGAGCCACCCCCGTTGGACGCGGTGATTTCCTTCGATGTCCGAGGCAGATCCGGCGTCGAACCGGCGGCGTCGACTCCCCCGTCGGCGAAGACCAACGAACTGGGCCGAGCGCTCGCCACGAGTGCGAAGTCGCTCGCAACGTTCAGTGTTGCCGGGGACGCCGACGTCCGAAGGGCCGTCGACGCCTCAACCGTCGCCAGGGATTGGCTGCTCAGCCGGTAGCGTCGTGCAGCAGGGAGGGATCCCAGCTCGATCAGGCCGCCTTCCAACGGCGCGACCGTCGCCGGGAATCTGGGGGCCTGGTCGGACCTCAGACCGTCCGGCGTGTTCTGCCCCTCAAGGACACCCAAGACACCGACCCGATGATCTCCGAACAACAGGACGTCTTGCGGGGCGATCGATCCGCCGGAGTCCGTCGACAGGCGGAGCGACATCGACGAGTCAAGAACGGCAAGGGCTCCGTCGGCTGGCCGGTCGTGCCACGCCGAAGGCGCGATTCCGAGATCGACAACGCCCCCTTCCGCCTCCGCCCCTGCCGCGAGAGCGAAATTGCCGCCAACGGCTGGCTGCGCCCTCTCGATCCCCGGCGTCACGGCAAGAGAGAGCCCGGCGGCAGGCGCCGCCGCTCCCTGCGGCAGCTCGGACCCGGCCTCGCCGAGTGCTGCCCCGGGAGCCGCGTCGAGCAGCCCCGACAACAATTCCGGCAGGGGCGGGCCCGCGACCAACTCCGGCGCGGCTAGTCCGAGGGCCGAGAGCACGGTCCGCGACTCCAAGCGCTCAACCTGCAAGCGGCGTCGCGCCTTGGACTTCGCTCTTTGCCGGCGGGTGATCGCCCTTCTTGAACTTGTCGCCATCGCGTCAACTCCCCTCCGATGTCACCTCTTCACCAGGGCCGCGAACCCCGGGTGGTCCTTGATCGCGGCAAATGATTGGGTCCAATCGGAATCCGGCGCCGGCTTCCAACCCGCGGCCATCGCCTGTTTCAGCGTCTCGACGGCGAGATCCGCACACTGGCTCGCCGAGATGCCGGTCCGCTTGGAGCCGGCCAGCAGCCTGGTCGCCGACGCCAGCTCCTCGGCAACGGCAACCAGGTGCTGGGGATCCTTGGGCCAGAGCTGTCTCCGGGCCAACGCGGCCTGGGCCGCTTCGTCGGGGCGTCCCAGCCGCCGCAGCACGCGACCGTAATTATAGTAATGTTTGCTAAGAAACACGCGGTAGCGCGACACTTTGGGCGCCTGCGAATTGGCGACCTTCTGGTGCTCGATCGCTTGTTTGTAACTCGCGGCCGCGTCGCCGAGCTTCCGAAGCTCTTCCTGAACGATCGCCAGATTATTATAGATACCGCCCAGACTGCTGTGCAGATCGAGGTCGTTCGGGTTCTGCCGCACGAGCGCTTCCTGCAAGTCGAGCGCTTGCCGGAACGACCGCTCCGCATCCGGCGTCTGCCGAAGGCTGCTTTGCGTCAACCCGAGGTTGTTGAAGCTCACGGCAAGATCGTGCCGGTAGCATTTCTGGGCGGGGGCGGCGCGAGCCAGCTCCCGCTGGATCTCGACCGCGCGAGCGTAGGAGGCCGCCGCCTCGGCGAGCCGCCCGTCGCGCGACTGCACCGCGCCCAGGTTGTTGTGGGTGAGCGCAACGTCGCTTTGGTACTTCAACTCGCCGGGTCGCAGCGAGGCGGCTTTGGTTTGATGCGCGAGCGCCTTCTGGTACAGCTCGGCCGCCCGGCCCGGCTGGCGTCCCACATAGAGTGCCCCGAGATTGTTCAACGACGCGGCGAGGTTCCGCTGGCACTCCGGGTTGTTGGGATCGAGGTCCAGGAGGCGCTCTTGGAGCCGGATCGCTTCAAGAAACGAGGCTTCCGCCTCCTTCACCTCGCCCGTCTCGCTTTGCAGCAGTCCCAAGTTGGTGTGCGACAAGGCCAGATCGCCCGCATACGGTCCGCTGCCGGGGAAGCGATCGGCGAGATCCTTTTGCAGGCGGATCGCGTCGCGATAGGCATTCCGGGCGGCGTCGGTCCGCCCCGAGCGGCTGAGCGCCAGAGCGAGGTTGTTTCGAGAAACGCCCAGTTCTCGCCGGTAATCCGGATCGTCCGGGTTCTCCGCGGCCAGTTGCTCCAACAGTCCGATCGCGCTGGTGTGGGCCTGGATCGCCTCGTCGTTGGAACCGATCTCGGCAGTCAGCGTTCCGATCTTGCTGTAGGTGAGGGCGAGATCCGCACGGAGCGTCGGATCCTCCTTGGCCTGGCTCACAAAATCGCGGTAGTACCGCAGGGTCTGGAGCAGCAGGTCCCTGCGGACCTGGTCGGCCCCCGGCACGTCGGCCAGTCGCTCGGCCAACTGGATACCGAACCGGTCCACCGCCTCCCGGGCTTCGCGGAAGTGCTGCTCGGCGAGGGCGTAGTTGTGCTCGGTCTTGGCCTTCTCGCGGAGGATGAGCAGCGTGCTCGCCGCCATCCCCAACACGGCCAACAGGCCGACGGCGGCCGCGGCGGCGACGACGCGCCGGTGGCGGCGGGCCCACTTCCCCATCCGGTCGGGGAGCGACGGGGGCCTGGCGATCGTCGGCTTGCCTTCCAGCACGCGACGCAGATCGTCGGCAAGATCCCGGGCCGTCGCGTAGCGATCCTCCCGCCGTTTCGCCATGGCCTTCTGGACGACGGTCTCCAAGTCCACCGGCACCCGGGGCTGCAACTGCCGCAGACGCACGGGCTCCTGCTGATCGATCCGCCGCACCAGCGCGGCCCCGTCGTCGCCGGGAAACGCCGGCTGGAGAGCGAGCAACTCGTACAGGGTGGCTCCGAGCGAATAGACGTCGGTGCGATGGTCCACCAAAGCCGATTGCCCCAGCGCCTGCTCGGGACTCATGTACCGGACCGTCCCCACGACGTCGCCGGTGCGGGTTACGGCGGCGTCGGTCTGGCACCGGGCCAATCCGAAGTCCGTCACCCAGAGCTTCCCGTCGCCGTCGATCAACAAATTCGACGGTTTGACGTCGCGGTGCACGACACCGTGTTCGTGCGCTGCGTGAAGCGCCTCCGCCGCCTCGATGCCCAAACGTGCCACCGTGCGGATGTACTCGGACGGATTGGTGGACCTTTCGGTCAAGAGCGAGGTTCGCGTGGACGGGCAAACGTCCGCCTCCTCCCCCGCCTTCGCCTCTTCCTCTGCGGCCGACGCCTCGCCGGGTGCGTGCTCATATCCCACGTCCGGCGCCGACGCCGCCTTGCGCAACTCCGCAACCGCCCGGTCCAGCGGCTGGCCGTCGATGAACTGCATCGCGTAGTAATGGACCCCCCGCTCGACGCCGACGGCGAACACCGGGACGATATTCGGATGGTTCAACTGTGCGGCGGCCTGCGCTTCGTGCTTGAAGCGCGCGATCTGCCTGGAATCCAAGACGGCGGCGAAGGGGAGCACTTTCAACGCCACGCGCCGTCCGAGAGAAATCTGCCGCGCCTCGTAAACGACCCCCATGCCCCCGCGGCCGATCTCGCGGAGAAGCCGGAAGTCGCCCAGCCGTTTCTCGTCGCTTCCCGGCGCCTCGGCCTCCGCCTCCGGGCTGCGGGGCGAACCGCCGAATCCGGCCGCCATGTCGTGCAACTCGTCGAGACCCTTGAGGTAGGCCTCCAACGGCCCGGCCAGGTCGGGGTGCGACTCCAACAACGCCTCCTTGGCCGCGGGCACGCCGCCCGCCAGCGACGAGAGATATCGATCGAGGATCTCCGTCAGCCGGTCTTTCTGCTCCGGCGTCAACCGCTGGATGGCCGGGGGCTCGGCGCTGAGGTCAGAGGAATCGAACGACTGCATACCTAGAAAATGGGCTCGTAGACTAGCCTGAATTTGTCGATCGCCCGAAGCCACAGCATTCGGACCGCGCCGGGCTTGCGGCCCATGCGATCGGCGATCTCCTCGAACGACAATCCTTGCAGGTTCCGCAGAACAATCACGTCGCGGTACGGCGCCCGGAGCTTGGCAAGCTGATCGGCCAAGGCGACCGCACGCTCGCGCTGCCGCAACGGCGCGCTGGGCGATGGCCCACGGTCGGCAAGCACCTGCACGAAGTTGACCACCGACCGGTCCAGCACCGCGCTGACCTGCTCCACCGAGATCTCGCGGCGAACGTCGCGCCTCTTTGCGTCCAAGTGGGTCTCCATCGCATGGTGGAGGCAGTTGATCAGGATCTGGCGAAGCCACGCCAAGAGCTCGCGCTCGCTGGAGCCGCGGAACTTCCCGAAGTCACAGTGAGCGGCCAGCATGGTCTCCTGCACGAGGTCCGACGGGTTCATCCGCCGCCGGAGCCTTCGGTCGAGCTGCGTCGTGGCAAGGATCGTCAGATAGTTCCTGTACGTTTGCAGAAGCTGGCCCAAGGGCTCGGTTTCTCCTTGGCGGGCCTTAGCCACCAGGTGTTCGATCGAGGGGCCGTCCATGGAGTCTTCCGCAATCGGAGTGCCGGTCATCGCTCTGGCCTCTGTCCCCTCTACCTGTCAGACACACCTAGACTGCGGCTGGGCCCGGACCCACGCAGGCGCAAGACGGGCGAACGCCCCAAGTGGCCCTACCGAAGGTTGTATACGGGACAACACCGTCGCCGACTACTCGGCGGCCTTCCACGAAACCCCCGGTGGAGGGATAGATCCCCTCCGCCCGCCCGCACCGGCGGCTTCTCTCGAAACAGAGTACCTCTTGGCCTGCCCCTATTTCTATGCTACTTGAGCCCGCGCAATTCCGCCAGCGATTGTCACACGCCAGCCTCCCCGTCTACACGAGCCATCGCGCTTTGTGCTCAATTCGACGGTGATACGAGCGATGTTCTGCCCAAACATCTCACGATCTGACTGTTCGACAGGTGGATGACCATGCCCCTCCGTCGAATGCGATTACGCCAGAGTCCCAGCGTCAGGTGGATTGACATACCACCCAGAGGACGTCATTGCCGAGCCTTTCCACTCAATCAAGTTGAATCTCGAACTCGGCACGCCCTACAATGTGGCCGAGGCGCCGGTGGCTGAGCGAACACCAAAGCGCCGGGTTCACGAGAAGAAATGGGGACGGGCTCCGTGGCGCAAACCAGTGTGGCATGAGCCGAGACCTTGCTGCCACGGTGCCTGTCCCCTTTTTCGCACTCGACGAGACCAGAACAAGGGGATACGAAGATGTTGCGCAACATGACCGTGCTCCTAGCCTTGGTCGCGGGAGGTATGCCTGCGACGAGTTCGGTTCCCGCCGCGGAGAACATCACCCCGGCTGTCGTGCTTCTCTCGCCCGGCAAGGGAACCTCCTTCGCCGAGCGATTGGCGGCCCAGGAGATCCGCCGCTACTACTACCTGCGGACCGGGCGTCTGCTGCCGGTGGCCGAGAGCCTGGATGCCCGGGCCGACGGGGCTGCGATCGTGATCGGCGAGAAGTCGCGGCCCGTGGTTGTGGCCGTGCTCGCCGGCAACGCGTTGAAAGCCGCGGTGCAGGGCCTGGGCGTCGATCAATATCTCATCCGCGTCCTCCGGCACCACGAGCGGCCGGTGGTTCTGGTCGTCGGCGGCGATCCGACCGGCACGCTCTACGGGGCGTATCGTCTGGCGGAGCAGATGGGCGTGCGGTTCTTTATGCACGGCGACGTGATCCCCGACAAGCCCATACCAGCGGCCCTGGCCGTGACCGACGAGTCGGGGAATCCGCTCTTCGATCGCCGCGGCATCCAGCCGTTCCACGATTTCCCCGAGGGGCCCGACTGGTGGAACGTCGATGGCTACAGGGCCATCCTCGGCCAACTGGCCAAGATGCGGATGAATTTCTTCGGCCTGCACACGTACCCCGAAGGGGGCGTGGGGCCGGAGCCGGTCGTGTGGATCGGCCCGCCGGAAGACGCCTGGTACGACGTGTTCGTCAAGCACGCCTACCCCTCGCGGCACTTCACCACGGTCAACGGCACCTGGGGCTACAAGCCGACGAAGACCAGCGACTACCTCTTCGGCGCGGCGGCGATGTACGACCGCGACGATTTTGGCGTCGACTACATGCGCGGCATGGCCCCCTGGCCCAAAACGCCCGAGGCCCAGAACGAGTTGTTTCACCGGATGGGCGTGGTGCTCAAGGATTCCTTCCGCTGGGCCCATCGCTTGGGCATCAAGACCTGCGTGGGAACGGAGACGCCGCTGGTCATCCCCGGGCCGGTCAAGGCGCGGCTCAAGGCGCAGGGGAAGAACCCGACCGATCCGGTGGTCGTGCAAGAGGTCTACGAGGGGATGTTCAAGCGGATTATGAACGCCTATCCGCTGGATTACTACTGGTTCTGGACGCCCGAAGGCTGGACCTGGTCGAAGGTCAGCCAGGAGCAGATCGACAGCACGCTGGCCGACATCCGCGCGGCCATGGCGGCGGCCAAGAAGGTCAAGGCCCCGTGTACGCTGGCCACCTGCGGCTGGGTGCTCGGGCCGCCCCAGCAGCCCGCCCTGTTCGACAATTTCCTGCCCAAGGACATGCCCATGAGCTGCATCAACCGGCAGGTGGGCCACACGCCGGTGGAGCCCGGGTTCGCCAAGGTTGTGGGCCGGCCGAAGTGGGCCATCCCGTGGATGGAAGACGACCCGGCGCTCGCCTCCGTGCAACTCTGGGCGGGGCGCATGCGCAAAGACGCGGCCGACGCGCTGGCCTACGGCTGCACGGGCCTGCTGGGCATCCACTGGCGCACCCGCATCCTCGCCCCCAACGTGGCCGCCTTGGCCGCCGCGGCGTGGGATCAAAAGGCTTGGAATCCCGCCGTCAACAAGGCGATCCCGCCCGTAAAACTGCCCGAAGGGCCGATCGGCGGGCAGATTGCCGCGTTCCCCAATAGCCCCATGGCCGGCACCGAGGACGTGCCGCTCTATCAAGCCGTGCGATACAACACGGGCGGCTACCTGCTCGACGTGCCCAACGGCGCCTACACCGTCGCGCTCAAGTTCTGCGAGCCGGCCTACGACAAGAACCTCGCCCGCGTGTTCGGCGCCAAGATCCAGGGGAAGCAGGTGATCGACAGCCTCGACATCTTCGCCACGGTCGGCAAGAACAAGGCCCTCGACCGAGTCTTCAAGGACATCGCGGTAACGGACGGACGGCTGAAGATCGAGTTCACCTACCAGATCGAGCTTCCCTGCATTGCGGCGATCGTCGTCGAGGGGCCGGTCACGCGCAAGATCAACTGCGGCGGACCGGCGTACAAGGATTTCCAGGCCGATTGGCCCCCCTCGACCGTGGGCGGACAACCGGACCGCTATCTCTCCACCGCCGATTTCTACGCCGACTGGTGCCGGGCCGAATTCGGGCCCGAAGTAGCCGATGCGGCGGCCAAGTGGTTCGCCAAGATCGACTGCCACGTGCCGCGGCCGATCGACTGGACCGACGGGCCCGGCGGCATCCGTCCCGATACCCGGCCGTGGGAGACCGTGAGCAAGGATTACGCCTTTGTCGACGAGTTCTGCATTCTCTCGGCGAAAGTGAAAGGCCCCGGCCATCGCGAGCGGTTCGACTACTGGCTGAACAACTTCCGCTACCTGCGGGCCGCGGCCGAAACGAACTGCACCTGGGCCCGGTTCAACGCCGCCATGGCCAAAGTGAAGGCCGAGAAGGACCCGGCCAAACAGAAGCAACTCGCCCGGGAAACGGCCCTCCCGATCCGCAAGGAGTTGATCGCCCAGGTGACCGAGGCCCAGCGGTGTCTTCTCGACACCGTCAGCAACATGGGCGAGCTGGGCACGGTCACCAACTGGCAGCAGCACAACTTCCCGGTCCTGCTCACGCAACCCGGCGAGGAGCTGGCCAAGCTCCTCGGCCAAAACCTCCCGGCCGACGCCATGCCGGCCAAGACGTATCCAGGCGTCGAGCCGCACCTGTTCGTGCCCTACGTCCGCACCGCGATCGCGGCGGGCGAGTTGTTCCATATCACGGCAATCCTCGTGGGCGTGCCCGAGGGCGGGGCGGCCGGAAGCGTGACCGTCCACTGGCGTGCGCTGGGCACAGGCCAGTTCACGGAGAAGCCCTTGCGGCACGTGGCCCGGGCCGTGTACGAGATAACGTTCCCCCTCGAGGCGACCCAGGCCGATTTGGAATACTACATCGAGGCAAGCACGGACAAAGGCGTCTCGCTCCACTTCCCGCCGACCGCCCCGGCCATGAATCAGACCGTGGTCGTGGTGAAGGCGGAGTGAGAAAGGATGAAGGACGAAGTTGCCCCTTGCGCGAGGTGGTACGGTCTCGGTGGAATTCCTCGACGGAGACCAGATCGTCGGCAACGCGGTTTGGATTGGCCATTACTCCTCACCTCTGGAACAGAAGGCAAGATGAACACGCCTTCAGCGTGAGGGCTAGACCTATCTTAGCCGAACGCCTCGGGTTAACCAACCCCCATGCGGCGGGGACAATGAACCTGCGTTCCTTGTCGCGCGAGAGTCAGCTAGAATCTATGAGAGAGGGATCGTGCCGCTCGGGCGTGCCACGGCGGGATCTCTAGAAGTGCTGGGGAGTGAAGAGCCGATGGCTGCGATCACGATTGAGTTGCCGGATACGATCGTCAGAGATCTGGGGCAGACCCCCGGCGAAATCACGCGCCGCGTTCTTGAGGCCGTGGTTCTTGAGGCCTACAGGAGCGAGCGGCTGTCTCGCGGCCAAGTGAGCCGAGTCCTCGGACTGAGTTGGCAGGAGACGGAAGACTTCCTCGCCAAGCATGGAATTCCATACCACTACACGATCGATGACCTGAACGCGGATCGGGCGAACCTCGACAGGGTTCTCGGACCTCCGTGAGTGTCGTCGTCTCGGATACCAGCCCGCTGAATTACCTGATTCTCTGTGGGACCATCGACGTCCTGGCGCCGCTGTTCCAGAGGGTCGTCGTGCCGCCCGCGGTATTGACCGAACTTCGCAGCCGCGATGCTCCGTCGCTCGTCCGAGCCTGGGCCGATGCTCTGCCTTCATGGATTGAAGTCCGGAGGCCCGCGCGCCACGATCCTTCCCTCACCTTGCATCCCGGCGAATGGGAGGCCATCTGCTTGGCGCTTGAGATCGGTGCCGATTTCGTGCTGATCGATGATCGTGCTGCGCGAACGGCAGCGACAGAGCGCGGCCTCACGGTGGTTGGCACCCTGGGGATTCTCGAGAGAGCGGCCGCCATGAACTTGCTGCATCTGCCGACAGTGCTCGACGCACTTGGGCAGACGACGTTCAAGATCGCCCCTTCGCTGATCGCAGCTTTACGAGAGCGAGACGCACAGAGAAGACGCTAGCGGGTCGGATGGCGCGCCTGGGCGTGTCGCCCCGGTGTTTCCGGGGCGACACGGCCCGGCTCGGATTTGTCGCTGTTGCATCGCTTCTCTGAGGATCAATAGGTCATCCTCGCTTTTCGCCAAAGCAGACGAGTTGCCCGTTGCGGAGGCTGACCAGCGTGCGGCCTTGGGCGTCGACGGCGGTGCCCCAGCGGACCGGCTCGCCAGGGAGCGGCTGGCGCCAGAGGTCTTTGTTACCTTGGATACTTCGGGCGATGAGTTCCCATCGCGGCGGGTCTTGCGGGTTGCCCTGGCGCCGCAAGGCGGCGCACGTTAGTTGGGCGTTTTGCGTGACCACCACGGGGTTCGTCCACTGAACTGACTGGTCGTACACCGGCGTGCTGGGAAGCGAGTAGAGCGGCTGGCCGGTGACGCGGAGTTGCGCGCCGGTGAGGATCAGCTCGCGGCCGCGCGGGGCGTGGGAGCCCATGCCGGTCGGCGGTGGGTTCAGGCAGCGGCCGCTTTGCGCGTCGAATACGCCGGGCGACACCGTGTTGCCGCCCGCCAGGTAGAGCTTGCCGTCGTGTAACAGCATTTCGCCCTGGCAGGTCACGCCGCGCCGGCTCTCGGGATCGAGGTGCCCGCTCGTGCTGTTCTGCCAGCGGATACGGCCGGTCGCGGCGTCCAGGGCGTAGACGTGGGTGCCGTCGGCATCGTTCAGTCCGGCGGCGAAGTAGGCCACTCCCTCGTGTACCAGCACACCGCTGGCTACCGGCCAGGTGGAGATGAGTGCGCCGTAGATGGGGATTCTTCGCTCGATCGGCGCGGCGCGGAACCGCCACAAGAGCCGCCCCGTGGCGGCCTCAAAGGCGTAGACCCAGCCGTCGGCGGACCCGACCAACGCGCGGGAGTCGGCGATGCTCGGCGGATAATGGACCGCCCCGCCGGTGTAGGCCGTCCAGCGCACCTTGCCCGTGGCGGCGTCCCGCGCCCGCACAATGCCGTCCGAGCCGGCGGTGAAAACCAGACCGCCGGCCGCCACCGGCGCGGTCGGCTCGACGCCTTCCTGGGCCGGAGTTTGCCAGAGGAGTTGGACCCGTTCGGGGACGGCCGCCTGCGTGTGGGCAGTGCGGGCGGGATTGGCGCGGTACGTCGGCCAATCGTTTGGCGAATTCGTGGAGACCTGACGGTCAGCGGTTTCGGCGGGGTCGGGAGACCCGCGCCGAGCGCACACCTCCAGCCGCTCGGCCTCGACCGCCTGCTGGTTGAACACGAAATCGCCCGCCGGGGCGACGGCCATGGCCCCGAACATCTGCAAGGTGCAGTCGCAGACCCAGGGAAGCCAGTACAGGTGCCCGTTGGCGATCACTACGCCCACGTGGCAGGAAGGCCGCATCGTGGAGATCCACTGGGTGCGCCCGGTGGCCAGGTCGAGCCGGCCGGTTCCTTCGTGGCCGCGGAAGAAGACGGCGTCGCAACTGCCGGTCGACCGGGTGCAGGCCCTTCGTTGGGTCGCGGCAAAGGTGACCTCGACGTGTCCCGTCTGCGGATCGAGCCGCTTGGTCTGCTCGGTCGGCGAATTCTGCGGACCCGTGACGATGAGCCCTTCATCGCGGATGACCAGGTGCAAGTCCTTGACCGGATGCCGCCACAACAAGCCCCCGTCGGCGGCCGACAGCGCCGTGAGCCACTGCACTTGCGGTCCGAGCACATACAGGTTCTTCTCGGTGCACTTCAGATACACGGTGCTCTTCCAGCCGCCGACATATCCGTGCCCGGGCCGGTAGGGGCCGATGGCCTGGAAGACCTCGGGGTCTTTTTCGGCCGTGCGACGCCAGAGCGCTTGTCCGGTCTTGGCGTCGAGGCACATCAGGTAGCGCCCGAAGTGGGCGAGGTAGATGCGCCCGCCGGTCATGCACAGGGAGCGGCTGTCGATGGGCAGGTCTTCTTGGTGCTTCCAGAGGATGTTCTTGGTCTTGGGGTCGATCGCCAGGAGCGTCTTGGCGAAGCCCCAGGGGTACTCGGCCTCGTTGTAGCCCTTGGAGATGCGATCCCACGGCCAGCCGTGATGGGTGAACCGCCAGCGGGCGTCGGGGTCCTGGCCCTCCCCCTCGCCCACCAGGCCGTAGAGCGTGCCGGCGTCGAGGGCCATCCATTTCCAGAATGTGCCGCCGGTGAGGTCGACGGGCGGGACGATCTCGTCGCGGACCTTGCCGCTGGCCGCGTCGAGCAGTTTGCAGGATTTGTCGTCGGCCAAATAGAGGATCTCGGGCGTGGCCACCATGGTGCTCCGATCGACCATCACGCCCGGCGTGAGCGACCGTTTCCAGAGCATGGTGCCGTTGAAGGCGTTCAGCGCGACGAGGGTGTTCATCATCGGCTCTTCGCGCTGGTGCCAGGCGACGTGCCCGAAGGCCATGAACAGCCTTCCGGCCGAGGAGACGGCCGCCTGCGGGGCCGGGGCGTAGCGCGGCTCGGCGATGAACTGCGTGAGGTAAGGGGCCCGGGCCACCCGGTCGCGCGACTGGGGATTATTGTCCGGGCCGTGATAGTGGTGCGACCAATCGTCGACACCCTCCGGAACCGGCTTGCTCCACACCTCGTGAGCGACCAGCGCTTTGCCTTGGGGACGCAGCACGCGGAGCACTTCCGCCTTCGCCACCGACGCGGGGCCGAGCACGACCGCGGCGTCGGCGACGTTGTCGGCCAGCCCGATCCGCGCCGGGGCGCCTTGGGCCACGAAGATCCGCCGGCCGAAAAGGCCCGCCGCGTCTGCGGCCTTGCACGTCGAGGCATACTCCTCGGCAGTGGAAACTTGGACGAACAGCGTCCATTCACTGGCCCGGGCCAAGCCCAGGGCAAGTTGGCACGGTTGGTCGCCGAGTACGAGACAGATACCGCGAGTCGCCCCGATTTGATCGAGCACTCCCTTGGCTTTCTCCTGCTCGGCGGAGAGATTGGTGCACCAAAGGACCGCCGCCAGCCACCCTGCCGCCACAACCGACGCACACCGCGAATGTAACATGGCTTGTTCCTCCCCTTGGTAAAGCCCGACGTGCCGAAAGGCCGCTCAACATGGGTCCCGGTCGTTTCCCGCTGACCGGTGATCGCCGGCCACACGACTTTAACGCGCCCGGCCGGGTTTGAGAACAAGGTGCGGGAATCCGGGCGGTCGGCGTGATCACCGGAGGGGGAGGTACTCGACGCGGCCGCGGTTCAGTGCGGCAGGATGCTCGCGGCCGTCTGGATGGCGGCCCCCGGAGCGGCGTTGGGGAACGCGCGGAGGTCGGCCAGGTGCTGGAGCAGGATCCGCCGCACTTCCAGCACGGCCAGAGGATGCGTGTGCACCGAAGAGTGGTCGGCCGGCACGACCAGCTCGCTGGCCACGTCGTCCATGTGGGCGCTCTCGTAGCTCACCACGCCGTCGCCGTTGGTGAGCTTGCCGAGAAGTCCCTGGTGCGGCACCATGCCGATGATGTTGTGGTAGGTGACCCAGGGGGGCCGCGGACTGGAAACCAGCACCGGGAAGATCGGCGCTTTCGGCGACAGGGCGTCGATGCTGTTGGTGATCCTCAAGAGCGATTTCTCGGGGAAAAGGTCCTTGTTGTCGCGGAAGAGGGCCTCCTGGCTCTGAAGGAGCATGGTGGGGAGGCGGATCAGCTTGGCGGCCAGCCATTGCGTGGTCTGGTTGGAGAAACTGCTGCCGCGACAGGGCGTGCCGATCGTCACCACCCGGCGAATCGACGGGTTCGGCTGGAAGAAGAAACACTCCGCCAGCCGGTTGAGGACGGCGGAATCGGCCTTGACTGCCTCCAGCGGCTTGTTGCTCACCGTGTTCCAGTAGGCGTCGCCGCTGGGCACGGTCTGCAAGCGCGACAGCAGCCCCCCCATGCTGTGGCCGATCAAGACCATCTGGTCCAACGCCGGCTCGCGATGCTCGGGATCCAGCACCCGGCGCACGTCGGCCAGATCGTGACGCAACTGCGAGGCGCTGAGCCAGAACGGCTGGGCGCTCGGGTAGAGGTAGAACCAGAACTGATAGTGGTCGCGAATCTCCGGGATGCTCCGCAGGTCGTTGAACATGGCCATCCAGGTCATCGGGCTGGACCACAGCCCGTGTACCATCAGGACCGGAATCTTTCCTCGCTGGTACGGCTGCACCATGTACAGGCCCATGAGCGGCCGGGTGCCGTTGGCGGCCCGGGCGATGAGCGTGTCGGGCCGCAACAGCCCGGCCGTGGGGACGTCGAAGGCCGGATCGCGGAGGAAATAGGCCAGAGGCGTGGTGAAATCGCTCTCCAGTGGAATCGTCACGCCACTTTCCGTAATGTCGCTCACGGCCAGCGTGTCGTACAACTCCAACACCCCTCGGTGCCGCACGCCTGCCACGGCCTGGGAGCCGGGTTGCGTTGCGTCGATCTCCGGGCGGAGAAAGGCGGTGATGGGGAAACTCAAGTCTTTCGGGTAGTAGGCGGCCGCCGACGGCTCGCCCTTGTAGCTCTGCCGCACCGCAATCAGCGGCACGCCCAGCCCATAGGTCTGGTAGTGATTCTTCAGGCCGGTGATCTCGTAGTCGGAAACGAACTCGAAGCGGCTGAAGTCCTCGCTCCGCCAGGCGCCGCCCCGGGCCTCGCAGGTAATGTCCCAGTTGCCGCTCGGGGTGCGAATGGTCACGGTGTGGCCGGGCAGCAGCTTCTGGTCCTTGCGCACCAGACGCAGCCCTGCCTCCAAGCCGGCGTTGTAGAGATCGCACGCGGAGCGGAAATGGGGATCGTAAGGGTTGCGTGTGGCCCGGAAACGGTCGTCGAACAGGTACTGATACGCGCTGAGCACCGTGGCCCCGTAGAAATTCATCGCCAACTGCGGCTGCGTCGCCTCGACCCGCTTCGCCTGAAGGTAGCTCAACTCCGCGATGGCGTAGACCTTGTCGGCCGAGGGCTCCCGCTCGATGACGCTCTGGACCTTCTGCATCAGGGCCTGAGGATCCCCTTGCAGGTCTTCGACAAGGTCGTAGACACGAAGGAACTGGAGGGTGCGGTCGCTGGGCTTGGGCCCGCCGCGGGCCGTGAGTCGGAGCTGCTCGACCAGCGCGCCCCGGGGCGTCTCCCGCAACGACACCATCTTGTTCGAGGCGCATCCCGATGCCGCTGCGAGGACGATCCCGGCGAGCACCACGGCCCAGGCAGCCAACCCGGCTCGCAACCACGGTTCTCGGCGATGACCTCGATGCCAAACCATGAAACCGCGTGGAACAGTGCTCGGTAAAGTACGGCGGATGCAAAACCCAGACAATTTGCGCTCCGGTGGCGCAATAACCCGATAATGGGGGCGGGAGGATAGGGGTTTCCCGCCGAACGGTCAACACCAGTTCGGGGGAGGAGACGCGCGGCTGCGCAGTCACGCAGTCACGGGCGTCCTTCCATTCCAGCCGGTGGCCGGGCAGGATAGAATCAATCGAATGGATTTAGCCGATCTACTGCCCGAGGAGTTGCGGAATCTGGCCGATCCCCAGACCGACTTGCCCCGTATCGCAAAGAATCGGAAGCTAACGGCTCTGATTGAATCCGTGGTGAAGGAGGTTCCCACTCACCACGATTTACGGCAAGAGGATGCTCGGAGCCTGCAAGCTGATTGCGTTCACCTTGTCCTCACGTCTCCTCCCTACTGGACGTTGAAGGAGTACCGAAAGAGCGAGGGGCAGCTTGGCTTCGTTGAAGACTACGAAGCCTTCCTTGGCGAGTTAGACAAGGTTTGGGAGCGGTGCCACAAGGCCCTCGTTCCCGGCGGGCGGCTGATATGCGTGGTGGGAGACGTTTGCCTGTCACGAAGGAAGAACGGGGGGCGGCACATGGTCATGCCGCTTCACGCTTCTATTCAAGAGCACTGCCGTCGCATTGGGTTCGACAATCTTGCCCCGATCATTTGGCACAAGATTGCCAACGCCGTCTACGAAGTCGAGAACGGGTCTAGCTTTCTTGGCAAGCCCTACGAACCCAACGCCGTCGTCAAGAATGACATCGAGTTCATCTTGATGCAGCGGAAGCCGGGCGGCTACCGCACCCCGTCCGTCGCTACCCGGGTGCTGAGCGTGATTCCCGAGGAATCACACCGGGAGTGGTTCCAGCAGATCTGGACCGGACTGCCCGGGGCATCGACGAAACACCATCCGGCCCCCTACCCGATTGAACTGGCTGAGCGGCTGATTCGGATGTTCAGTTTTGTGGGAGACACCGTGCTGGACCCCTTCATGGGCACGGGCACGACGAATATCGCGGCGAGCAGGTGGGGCAGGAACAGCATCGGCGTGGAAGTCGATCCCCACTACTTCCAGTACGCCCGGAAGCGGCTGGAAGACTCACGAGGGCTGTTCGGGGCGGCTACAATCCCTCCATGGAAGGCGGGATCATTGCGAACATAGGCGATTTGGTCAAGACCAGATATTGCGGCGGGCCTCACTCCGTTCGGTCCGCCCTACGGCTCTCCGAGACGCCCACGTGGGCATTCTGTTCCACGCCCGGCCTCTACCGCCCCAAGGACCGCTCCTCGTCCACGAGGCGAAGTTGGTCCTCGACCCAATGGATAACCCCGGACCGGGTCGGCGTATGGGCGGCGATAACCAGGATGAGCACGACCGCTGCTGCCAGGACCGGCGCGTAACGCTCGATCATGTACGCGATCAGCATAAAGAAGGTCACGCCCTCGATGAGGGCCGCCCCCACGATGGTCTTTGCCTGGAACAACGTGAGGAGCATGGCCGCGTCGCGCTCGGGCGACGGCGACTGCTGCGACTCGTCCCGGGCTGAGGCTTGCGTTGAGGAGAACGTTCCTTGGGCGATGTTACGCCGCCCGACACGCACGACGACCACGGGCACGATGCCCCGAGCAGCGATCGCGGCGACGAGCAACGCCAAGGCCACGTAGCTGATGATCAACGGGCATTCGTTGCCGACATTCCCGGGCGCCGTCCCGCCCGTGACGAGTACGATCACCAGGAAGAAAACGCACCCGGCAACCAGGGCGCCCACAATGATCTGCAGGACCCGAACGTGCTTCGCCACTTTTTCTTCCCAGGGCGCGTCGTTCATGGTCTTGCCTTCGTCGCTGCTGCGGTTTGCGATTCCTGCCAAGTCTCGGTCCAGGTGCAGCCGGCCCAGGAGAGTCCCACGCCGAAACCGATCATCACGGTCCGCGTCCCCGGCTTGAGCTGCCCCGAGCGACGCAAGCGATCGATCAGGATGGGAATGGTCGACGACACCGTGTTGCCGTATTCTTCGAGGTCCACCGGCATGCTGTCGCCGTTGAGCTCCATCCTTTCCCGCAGATGGCTGAGCAAGAAGGCGGTGGCCTGGTGCATGAGGTAGACGTCGACATTCTTGCGGGTCCAGCCGGCGGCGGCAAGGGCCTGATCGACGGTCGGGGGAACCACGTCGAGGGAGAACTTTACCAGTTCCGGGCCGTCCATCACCAGGCTGCTCGGCCACCGCTTTCGCTTGCGCGGCTGGATGGCCGATTCCCTGGGCCGGGCCCCGCCTTCGGTCACGATGAGCGTGTCGGCCCCCCGGCCGTCGGTCCCGAACACGAACGGGCCCAGGCACGGCTCGTCGGCGGCCTCGACCAGCGTGGCGGCGGCGCCGTCGCCGAAGATCGTGCGGAGCGAGCGGTCGGTCGGGTGGATGTACTTGGAATACGTCTCCGACGTGATCAGCAGCACCCGGCGGGCAGCCTCGCTGCGGATCAGGCCGTCGGCCAGCGACAGCCCGTAAACGAAACCCGAACAACCCAGGTTGAAGTCCAACGCCCCGATCGAGGTCCGCAGCCCGAGCCGGTCTTGCACGAGGCAGGCGGTGGTGGGCAGGGGATAGTCGGGCGTTTGGGTGCAGAAGAGGAGAAAGTCGATCGAGCCGGGGTCGATCCCGTTGGTCTCGAAGAGCCTCCGAGCGGCCGCCACCCCGAGGTCCGAAACGCATTCGTCGCGATCAGCGATGTGCCGGACCCGCACGCCCGTCTTGGCGTAAATTAACTCCATGTCCCAGTGGGGGAACTTGTTGCTGAGATACTCGTTGTCTTCGACGGCGTCGGGGAAGTAGGTGGCAATCGGGCCCACCGAAGCGTATTTCATCGCGGATTCCTCCGCCGGTCGCGCACCAGGGAGAACCTACAACGGTTCGCAAAGAGAGTGCAATTCTGGGGCACTTGGGCAAAGACAGTAAGCGTACCCATGGGCCTGGGGCAGGTCAACCGCACTTCCCCTTCAATGTCTCCCTAATATGGAGGGTCTGGCCGCATTGTGGCTCTTCCGGTCTCAGTTGCAAAACGCGCGGAACGCGGCCGTGAATGAAGCGGCGAATTCCCTCGATTCGCTGCCGATGGCCAGCCGAAACCTTATGTAGGCCAGGCTTTCCGGCCTGACAGTTCAGCCGTCAGGCTGGAAAGCCTGACCTACGGGTCCAAACGCTTCTACTTCCCAAAACCGTTCGATTGTTTCGATCTGGCGTGTGCGTCTGTGATGGAGGACGGCGTTGGCCATCAATACCCGCTTGAGGTTGCTCTATCTTCTCCATCTCTCCAACCCATCTTCCGACCGCGCAATCTATCAAGCGGTCTACCGGAGGCGCATCCAGCGGATCATCGAACTCGGCGTAGGAACGGGTGAGCGCGCCGTGCGCCTGATCGAAGTGGCCGGCCAGCATCTCCCTGTCAGCCAGGTCTTGTACACCGGGATCGATCCCTTCGAGGCCCGCAACCCCGACGATGGGCCCGGGATCACCCTGAAACGGGCTTACCGATTGCTCCACGCCACGGGGGCGAGGGTCCGACTCGTCCCCGGCGACCCGCTCTCGGTCTTCTCTGCCATGGCCAATGACCTGGGAGTAGCCGATTTAGTGCTCATCGGGTGGCCGGTGGACCGCAGGCTGCTGCCTCGCGCCACGTACTATCTCCGCCGGATGCTCCACGACAGCTCGTTGGTGCTGTTGGAGGAAGAACCGCAACCCGGGGCGGCCAAAACGGTTAAGGTGCTCTCTCTGGACCGCATCGAGTCGCTGGCCGCCACCTACCGCAAGGCCGCGTGAGAAACGGCGGGCACAGTCGCGAACTTGGTCGTCGTCTCGCCCCTCTTCCTTGAGTCGCCGTTGATCGTGCCTCGAGCCATTTCCGAGCCGGGCCGTGTCGGCCCGGCTGAACGGGGCGACACGCCCCGGCTCGGAGTTGCGTTCTCCGCGAGGGGCTCAATCGTAAGGCGTCGCCGAGCGTGGCTCGGCAGGCTATAATGCAATGTTTCACGCTCCCCGAAGGGGGGCGAGTTGGCCCTTTCGCCCTTGTTTCAGCCCGTTTGCTTTCTTGCCATGAGCCCCGAAGACAAACCCCGGACGATGTTCGAGAAGATATGGGACGACCATATCGTTCACTCGGAAGAGGGGAAACAGACCCTCCTCTATATCGACCTCCAGTTGGTCCATGAGGTCACCAGTCCCCAGGCGTTCGAGGGGCTCCGGATCTCCGAGCGCAAGGTCCGCAGGCCCGAGCGGACCGTGGCCACGGTCGATCACAACATCCCCACGACCGACCGGCGTCTGCCGATCACCGACCCGATCTCCAAGCAGCAGATCGACACCCTGCGGGAGAATTGCCGGCAGTTTGGGATCCGCCTGTTCGATCTGATGGACCGGGACCAGGGGATCGTCCACGTGATCGGGCCGGAATTGGGCCTGACACAGCCCGGCATGACGATCGTCTGCGGCGACAGCCACACCGCCACCCACGGGGCCTTCGGCGCGTTGGCGTTCGGCGTCGGCACCAGCGAGGTCGAGCACGTGCTGGCCGCGCAGACGCTCCTGCAATACAAGCCCAAGACCATGGAAGTCCGCGTCGACGGCCGGCTGGCCTTCGGCGTGACCGCCAAGGACCTGATCCTTTACCTCATCGGCCGGCTGACGACCCAGGGCGGGGTGGGCTATTGCCTCGAATACACCGGCGAAGCGATCCGGGCCCTGAGCATGGAAGAGCGGATGACGGTGTGCAACATGACCATCGAAGCGGGGGCCCGCTCGGGGCTGATCGCGCCCGATGAGAAGACGTACCATTACCTCCGCGGCCGCCGCTTCGTCCCCAAGGATTTCGAGGCCGCCGTCGAGCGATGGGAGCGACTGCCGAGCGATCCGGCGGCCCGTTTCGATCGCGTCGTCGAGTTCGCCGCCGCGGACGTTCAGCCGCAGGTCACCTGGGGCACGAATCCCGGCCAGGTCGTTGACATCGGCGGTGCGGTGCCCCGCCCGGCCGATCTGCCCGACGAAAGCGACCGCAAGTCGGCCCAAAAAGCCCTGGACTACATGGGCCTGGAGCCCGGCACGCCGATCGCCTCGATTCCGGTCGATCGGGTGTTCATCGGTTCGTGTACCAACGGGCGGATCGAGGACCTTCGGGCCGCGGCCACGGTGGTCCGCGGCCATCGCGTGGCCGAGAGGGTGCAGGCCATGGTCGTGCCCGGGAGCGGCCTGGTGAAACGCCAGGCCGAGGCCGAAGGGCTCCACACCATTTTCCAGAACGCCGGCTTGGAGTGGCGCGAGCCCGGTTGCAGCATGTGCCTGGCCATGAACCCCGACAAACTCGAACCCGGCGAGCGGTGCGCAGCCACCAGCAACCGGAATTTCGAGGGCCGGCAGGGAAAGGGCGGACGCACCCACCTGGTCTCCCCGGCCATGGCCGCCGCGGCCGCCATCGCCGGACATTTCGTCGACATTCGCCAATGGGAGTATCGTTGACCATGCGAGCCTTCACCGTACACACCGGGCTGGTCCTCCCGCTTGACCGCTCCGACGTGGACACCGATCAGGTCATCCCGAAGCAGTTCCTCAAGCGGATCGAGCGGACCGGCTTCGGCCCGTTCCTCTTCTTTGACTGGCGGTACCTCGACAACGGCTCGCCGAACCCCGAGTTCATCTTGAACCGGCCCGCGTACCGCGGCGCCAGCGTGCTTCTGGCGCGGCGTAATTTCGGCTGCGGCTCCAGCCGCGAGCACGCCCCCTGGGCCCTGGAGGACTACGGGTTCCGTGTGCTGATCGCCCCCAGTTTCGCCGACATCTTCTACAACAACTGCTTCAAGAACGCAGTGCTCCCGATCCGCTTCGACGAGAAGACGATCGCCGACCTGTTTGCCCGCACCCTCCAGCACCCGGGCTACCAGCTCACGGTCGATCTGGAACGATTGACCGTGACCGATGCCTTCGGCCTGGAGCTTCGCTTCGAGGTCGACGCCTTCCGCCGCCACTGTCTGCTGAACGGCCTGGATGACATCGGCCTGACGCTCCAGCACGAATCCCAAATCGCGGCCTACGAGCAGGCGCACGGGATCGCATAAGCCCAGGGGTTGCAACCCCCGGGCTTGGCGGGGCGACTCGCTCCACAACGAGTCCAGGATTCAACCGAAGCCCGTTCACGAAGTCCCGTCAGAGTTCCCTCCCCTATACACCGCGTCCGATCGCGGATCAAGCACCGAGGCGCATTTGCTTGGCGCGACTCGCCGAGGTAAGATGATCGCCGACGATCGTAGTATGGGATGTCCGCGAGCGATCTGTGTGCCCAGAGAGTATAATGCCTCTTCTCTGTTCCGGCCGCACTCTCACCGCTCGGGCGGTTTCGCCGGGATCAGACGAGGACCGTATTGACAAGCGTTGGCAACGACGCAGGGGACAGAAGAGAAGAGGCATCATACTTCCATTCTATGGCTTGCACGTTGTTTCTGGACGACTGATACTCGTTTGGGCAACGCGAAAATCGGTCAATGACAGAACTGGCCTTGTGGAGCAAATCGCCATGAAGAACCATCCTCCGACAGCACACGTTCGAGCATTCCTCCGGAGCAGTCTCCTCGCCGCACCTTTCCTTGCGCTCGTAGCCTCCAGCCTCATCGCCTCCGTGGCCAGCGGCCAGGAGAAGCGGGATCCGAAGCTGATCGAGCGGGAAAACACCAGGCCGGGCGCGACCGATTGGCAGTTGACCCGCGTGCGCCTCGACAAGATGGACGGCTTCCGCTGCCCGTGGATCGAAGGCTACTGCTCCAAGCAGAGCGTGAAGGCCGGCGAGCCGATCGACATCATGGTCTCGACCAATCCGTCACAGCGGTTTAAGATCGAGGTCTTCCGCATGGGCTACTACGGCGGTCGCGGGGCGCGGCTGATGACCACGCTCGGGCCGTTTGAGGGAAAGGCCCAGCCCACCCCGCCGGTCGGCCCTCGGGCCATCCGCGAGTGCCGCTGGCAGCGCACGACCCAACTGGTGATCCCCAAGGATTGGATCAGCGGCGTGTACCTGGGCCGGATGACGCTGCTGCCGCCCGACGAGAACACCGGGCCGTGGCAGAGCTACGTGGTCTTCATCGTGAAGGACGACCGGCCCGCCGACATCCTCTTCCAATGCTCCGACAACACCTGGCAGGCCTACAACCGCTGGCCCGACAACTTCTCGATCTACACGCATCCCAAGGGCAACCAGGGACCGTGGGCCGACGCGAGCTTCGACCGCCCCTACGGGCGCGAGGCCCAATTCCTGGGCATCGTAAACGACCCGCTCACGGTCGGCTCCGGCGAGTTCCTCCCCTTTGAATTCCCGCTCTCGTACTTCCTCGAGCAGCACGGCTACGATGTGACGTACTGCGCCAATAGCGACATGACCGACGCTGCCCACGGGCTAAAGTGCAAGTGCTTCATCAGCGTGGGGCACGACGAGTATTGGGACATCCGCCAGTACGAAAGCGCGGTGAAGATGCGCGACGCGGGCGTGAACCTCTTTTTCCTCTCGGGCAACGCGGTCTGCTGGGTAACGCCGCTGAAACCCTCCAGCGACGGCCGGCCGATGCGCGTGATGTTCCGCGGCGGCCCCTACGGCGGCCAGTACAAGTACGCGGTGGACCGCGAGAAGCAGTGCGGGCCGTTCCCGCACCGGGGGCCCGACGAAGGCTATCTCGTGGGCGCCCGGAACGTCGATCCGGTCAACGGCGGCGGCGACTGGGTCTGCGCCAAGCCTGACCACTGGATCTTCCAAGGCACAGGCATGAAGAAGGGAGACCGCATCCCCGGCCTGATCGGCTGGGAATACCACGGCGACCCGCCCAAGGACCTCCCCGGGCTGGAGGTGGTGGGCGAGGGGACCGCCCTGTCGGGCGGCGTGAAGCCGCAGCACTGGACGGCCACGATTTACCCCGGGCCGAAGGGGAACTTCGTGTTCAACGCGGCCACGATCTTCTGGGCCCAGGGCCTCAGCTCCCCGCCCGGCCACACCCTCCCCTGGACCCACTGGACCCGCCCCCATGGCCCCGACGAGCGCGTCCAAAAAATCACCCACAACCTGCTCCGACGGGCAATCGGACAATAGCCTTTGGCTTCATTTCCGAGGCGTAGCCGCGTAGCGCGGCCGAGCCGCAACCAAGACTTCCGAAGTCTTGGAGACTTCGGAAGTCTGCGCAGCGCGCGATGATTCCTACGAATAACGGTATAGGGCGGCTTCATGAGAGCATAGGGCAGGCGGCTTTTCAACCGGCGGTGGTGGGATTCCGCTTGTGGTCGCGGAGGATCTCGGCCAGGAAGCGGCCGGTGATCGAGTTGGGGTTGTTGGCGACCATCTCGGGCGTGCCATGGACGAGGACTTGGCCGCCCTCGTCGGCTGCGCCCGGGCCGAGGTCGATCACGTAGTCGGCCGACTTGATGAGCTGGAGGTTGTGCTCGACCACGATCAGCGAATGGCCCACGGCCAGCAGGGCGTCGAAACAATCCAAGAGTTGCACGATGTCGGCGAAGTGGAGGCCCGTGGTCGGCTC
>Ga0172371_10002292_pt1 | contig 30438 bp, 18 predicted proteins | sample Lak12m_FD_114543 | JGI IMG/M metagenome (GOLD analysis project Ga0172371, IMG submission 114543) | Freshwater microbial communities from Kabuno Bay, South-Kivu, Congo - kab_022012_12m | ecosystem: Environmental > Aquatic > Freshwater > Lake | place: Democratic Republic of the Congo: South-Kivu...
GACGACATCGATGTCCTTGTCGGCCAGGAGCTCGCGGTAGTCGGCATAGGCGCGGGCCATGCCGAACTCCTTCTGGCGCTGTTCGCGGCGGGGCCGGTAGACATCGCAGACCGCCACGAGGTCGACGGGGGCATTCTCGTTGTCGCGCAGATGCTTGACCATGCCCATGTGGGCCCCGGCCCTGCCGCCGGCGCCGATGAAGCCCACGCCGAGGCGCTCATTGGCCGCCTGGGCCCGCGCCAGCCGCACCGCCGACAAGGCGGCCACCCCCGCCGCCGCCCGCCCCACGAACTCCCGGCGCGTGATGCCTGATGCTTCCGTGCCCATGGTTGGCTCCTTGGTCTGTGCCGGTCCGTGCCGGCGAAGCGTCCGTGGCCGTCCGTTGCCCTCGGTGTCTGTCCATGGCCGTCCGTGGCCGTCCGTGTCTGTCCGTGGCCTCACCTCCGCAACGGCCCGAGTCGGCGCTGCTCCCTTGGCCACGGCCGCCGGCTACGGCCCTGGCTTGGCGGCCGCCTCTCCGAGCGTCGTCTTCGGGCTGAAGACCTCCATCTCGAAGATGCGGCCATAGGCATCGCCGCCGTTCTGCTCGCCGGTCTCGATCAGGAGGCGGATGAACCGGGTCTGGGTGGGCTGGAAGAGGTGCTCGGTGACGCCCTCGCGGTTGTGCCGGACGGGGGCGGTCAGGTCCTCCCAGGGCCCCCAGGGCTGCAGGGAGCCCTGCAGGCGGAAGTCGGCGGTGGTGAAGGGGTCGCCGTCGGGCAGGAGCCCCTCGTGGTAGAGGCGGATACGGTCGACGGTGCGTACCTGGCCGAGGTCCAGCCGCAGGTAGTGCGGGGTGATGTTCTCGGCCGAGTTCCACTTGTCGGTGTCGCGCACGGCCCACTTGCCGTCGAAGGCCTTGGCGGGCTCGTAGGCGGGACCATAAGAGCTCGAGGCGGTCGCCGTGGTGCCGAACTCCGGCCGGGCGATGTTGGCGTGGGTCGCGCTCCAGTCGTCCCAGGGCTCCGGTGCTGGCGTTGCCTCCGCCCAGCGCTGGTAGGCCGCCTCGATGGCGGCCACCTCCAGCGCGCCATCCCAGACCGCCACCCCGTAGGTCACCTCCAGGACCTTGCCAGCCCGCAGGAGCAGCGGTTGCCGGTAGAGGTCCAGCGTGGCGCCGAGGTAGGCGAACGGCTCGGCCATGGTGAACCAGTGCGTCGGATGGCGCGGGTTCGCCGGATGGGAGAACATGGCCACGGTCACCCCCTTGCCGTCGACCGGGCCAGTGCAGGCGGCCCAGCGGTCCGGAGTCACCCTCTCGGCGGCATTCACGGCGGTCCCTTCGTTGCCGGAGGGCAGCCGGAACGTCGCCACGTGGTCGAACGAGCGCACCGGCCGTAGGCCAAGCCCAACATAGTGTCTGTTGGTGTACAGGCGCACGGCCTCGCGACCCGGCGCGACGCTGAGCCGCGAGGTCCAGGTCAGCAGTGTCGGCTGGCCCGCGTCGGCCGCGGGCAGGACGCCGATCTGCCGGCGTTCCTCCAGCAGGGCCGTCCCCTCGGGCGGTGTCCAGGCGAGGGCTTGCACGAGGGTCCCCTGGGCGCCTCCACCGGCGGCCGGCGTGAACCCCATCGCGCCCTGGGGCACCTGGGTCCCGGCGCCCTCGCCATCGACCCAGAAGCTGGTCTTCTCGAGGTCGAGCCCCAGCATCAGGCCGTGATGGTGAACATGGTCTTCAGGAGCGTCTAGTAGTACCTGTAACCCACTAGGCGAGAATATCTTATACAGATACACCTTCTGGGGGTTCGGGGTCTCCCGGTACGCCAGCACAGTCCGGTCGGCGCAGGCCAGGCTGACCACGCCGTCCGCGCGCCCGAGCGTGAGTTCCGCCGCGGCGGCGGCTCCCGCCAGTGCGGGCGCAAGCCACGCCATCCGCCCTGCCATCCTCTGCCGGGTCATGGGTCGTGACTCCTTCTGCCATGGAGAGCAAGACGTGCGCCGGAGGACCGCCACCCATCCGCAGGGAGGAAGATACTGTCCCGGTGAACGGCGGGCAAGAGGGGTGTTGACCCGATCAGGGCTGGCCCAGGGCCCTGGCTTCTGGTGCTGGTGAGCGCGTGAAGGCGTGAGCGCGTGGCATCGTGGGGCCCGGCCGGCGCTCCGCGGCGAGACGTAGGGCCGCGGGCCCGCATGCGGTCCTGTCCGGCCAGCTAGGGTGCTCGCGCGGTCGCGCGTGTGCACCAGAGCTTGGCGCCCTTGGGCATGACAGTCCTGGTTCAGAGCGGTGACCTGTCACCGGCAGTCCAAAGAGTCCCGCCCGACGCGGGACTCGGTATGCACACACTGCGCGGGCCGTAGGCCGAGCTCTGGACTGCGGCGGCATGGCGCCGCTTTGTCTTGGGTTGGCGCCGATGCGCGGCTGCGGGACACCCGTATGCCGGATCCGGCGGCACGCACCGGGTGCGACCCCCCAGTCCAGTGACCGAGTTCAGGCTGCTTCCTCCCCGGCGCAAGGCATTGCCGGGAGAGCAGACTACATTAGGGCCCATTCGATCCGGTAGCGTATTCAGGAACGCAGACAAGACGGAGCCCGCACTCATGCCTGACGGCGCCCCCTCCGAGAGCGTCGCGACGGCCATCGAGCCGGCCCCGCTGGCGACGATCCGTGCCGCCCGCGGTGCGGTCCTGGCCGAGCTGGGCAAGGCCATCGTCGGCCAGGCGGCGGCGGTGGAGCAGATCCTGGCAGCGCTCTTCGCCGGTGGGCACTGCCTGATCCAGGGCCCGCCGGCAACCGCCAAGACGACTCTGGCCGCGACCGTGGCCCGAGTGCTGGACCTCTCGTTCAAGCGCATTCAGTTCACGCCCGACCTGATGCCCTCGGACATCAGCGGTACGGAAGTACTCGAAGAGGACGCCGGCACCGGGCATCGGACGGCCACGTTCGTGCGCGGGCCTGTGTTCTGCAACCTGTTGATGGCCGATGAGATCAACCGCACGCCACCGAAGACGCAGTCGGCCCTGCTGGAGGCCATGCAGGAACGCCAGGTGACCCTGGGCGGCCGCACCTATCCCCTGCCTGAGCCGTTCTTCGTCCTGGCCACCCAGATCGCCAACGAGCAGGACGGGACCTACCCTCTGCCGGAGGCCCAGCAGGACCGCTTCATGTTCAGTGTCCTGATGGACTACCTGAGCGAGGATGAGGAGTTGGCGGTGGCCCGTCAGTCCACGGGGGCGGTGGTGCCGACCTTCCGGCAGGTGACGACGGCCCGGGAGCTCCTGGGGTTTGCCGCCGCGATCCGGCAGGTGGCGCTGCCGGCCCCCCTGGCGCAGTACATCGTGACGCTGGTGGACTCCAGCCGGCCGACGCGCTCCGACGGTCCCGACTTCATCCGCGAGTATGTGACCTGGGGCGCCGGGCTGCGCGCCAGTCAGAATATCGCTCTGGGTGCCAAGGCCTTCGCCGCCATGGACGGCCGTGAGACGGTGGCCGTGGGCGACGTCCGCCGCGCCCTGCAACCCGTGCTCCGCCATCGGCTCGGGCTGTCGTTCAAAGCCGACGTGGACCGGGTCACGGTCAGCGACCTGGTCACGCGGCTGGCCGCCGCCGTCCCCGAGCCCTGAGCCGGCCCGGGACCCGGGTGGGCAACTCCTGCCAGAAACGTCAGGTGCACATGACACAGACCGAGCCCCAGACCGCGGTCGCCGCCCTGGCCCGCATCGGCGACGCGAGGCAGCGGGTGCTGAGGGAGATCCGCAAGGTCATCGTCGGCCAGGAGCAGGTCGTCGACGATGTCCTGACCGCCTTCTTCGCCGGCGGCAACTGCCTGCTGACCAGCGTGCCCGGCCTGGCCAAGACGCTGCTCATCTCCAGCCTGGGCCGAGCCATCGACCTGCAGTTTCGCCGGGTCCAGTTCACCCCGGACCTCATGCCCTCGGATATCACCGGCACCGAGATCCTCGAGGAGGACCGCACCACCGGCCGGCGCAGCATGGCCTTCCGGCCTGGACCGCTGTTCACCAACATCCTGCTCGCGGACGAAGTCAACCGCACGCCGCCCAAGACCCAGGCGGCCCTGATCGAGGCCATGCAGGAGCAACAGGTCACCGTGGCCGGGGCGACCTACCGCCTGCCGGAGCCGTTCCTGGTCCTGGCCACGCAGAACCCCATCGAGCAGGAGGGTACCTACCCGCTGCCCACCGTGCAGCAGGACCGGTTCATGTTCAGCCTCTACCTCGACTACCTGCCCCGGGCCCAGGAGATCGAAGTTATCCAGACCACCACCGGCGACGGGGCCGCCCGTATCACCCAGTGCATGGACGGCGCCGAGCTGCTGCAGTGCCAGCGGCTGATCCGCGAGACGCCGGTGGCGGAGGTGGTCCTGCGCTACGCGGTATCGCTGGTAGCCCGGAGCCGGCCGGTGAACCCGGAGGCCCCCGACGTGGTGCGCGAGTACGTCTCCTGGGGGTCATCATTCCGCGGGGCCCATTTCCTGGTGCTGGGGGCCAAGACTCGGGCTTTGCTGGCCGGCCGCCCGCATGTGTCGATCCAGGATGTGCAGAGCGTGGCGCTGCCCGTGCTGCGCCACCGTATCCAGTGCAACTTCCATGCCGAGTCGGCGGGGATTCGGCCCGAGGAGATCGTCGCCCGGCTCCTCGAGGCGGTGAAGCCCCCTGCCTCGGGGTTGTGACCGAGCACTGTGACCCGAAACCTGTAACCCGAGAGCCGTGACCATGCCGTCGCCGAGCCGCCTGGACGTCGATGTCCTGGCCCGCATCAGCAGCATGCAACTGCTGGCCAAGACGGTCGTCGAAGGCTTCATGCTGGGCCTCCATCGCAGCCCCTTCCGCGGCTTCTCGGTCGAGTTCGCCGAGTACCGGCAGTACACCCCCGGCGACGAGATCCGGCACATCGACTGGAAGGTCTTCGCCAAGACGGACCGCTACTACGTCAAGCAGTTCGAGGAAGAGACCAACCTGGCCTGCACCATCCTGCTGGACGCCTCGGCCTCCATGGGCTACAGCTCCCGGCCGGAGGGCCCCACCAAGCTGCAGTATGGCGCCAGCCTGGCGGCGTGCCTGGCCTACTTCATGGCCGGCCAGCGGGATGCCACCGGCCTGACCGTGTTCGATGACCACATCCGGCTCATGCTCCCGCCGCGCCTGCGGCCCTCGCACCTCAAACGGCTCCTCTCCGAGCTGGACGACCTCGCCCCAGGCGGCGACACCGACATCGCGGCCCCCCTGCACCAGCTCGCGGAAACCCTGCGCCGCCGTGGCATGATCGTGCTGGTCTCGGACCTTCTCGACGAACCGGAGAAGGTGCTCTCTGCCCTGCAGCACTTCCGCTTCGCCGGCCACGACGTGCTCGTCTTCCACATCCTCGACGAGGCGGAGATCGGCTTCACGTTCGACGCCATGACCGAGTTCACCGACCTGGAGACCGGCGAGCGTCTCCTGGTCAGCGCCGGGGGCATGCGGGAGGCCTACCTGGAGGAGATGCGCCGCTTCCTGACCGCCTGCGAGAAAGGCTGCGCCGGCATCCGGGCGGACTATGCTCTGCTCAACACGGCCACGCCGCTGGAGCAGGCCCTGAGTGAGTACCTCTACCGCAGGAGCCTGCTGGGATGATCCGCCTCGCCAATCCCGGCTTCGCCCTTGGGCTCCTGGCGGCCCTGCTGCCGCTCCTGGTGCACTGGCTGTGGCGCGACCGTATCCGCCGGGTGGCCTTCAGCAGCCTGCGGTTCCTGCGCAAGGCGCCCAAGCACGTGCTGCGGCGGAAGGTCGTCTCGGAGGCCTTGCTGGTGCTGTTGCGGGTCACTGCCTGCGTGCTGGCGGCGCTGGTGTTCTGCCGGCCAGTGGTGGCGCCGCGGGACGACCTCGGCGGCCTGCGGGCAGACCGGGCCGTGGTGATCGCGGTGGACGTCTCGGCCTCCGTCCGTCGGGTGGCCGACCCCGTGCGCCTGCAGGAGGAGGTGACCGCGGTGCTCGATGGCCTGCAACGTGGCGACGCGGGGGCTCTTCTCGCCTTCGACCGCTACCCGGTGGTGCTCGCGCCCATGGCCACCGACCAGACCGACCTGCGCGCCGCGGTCCGCAGCCTGGCCCCGGGACACGCCGGCACCGATATCGCCGCCGCGCTGCAACGGGCCGATGTCCTGCTCCGCGACGTGGCCGCTCCCCGCCGCGAGGTGATCCTGGTGTCAGACCTGCAGCGCAGCGGCTGGCGGGACTTCCGCGGCGACTGGCGGCTGTCGCCGGGGGTCGAGCTGACCATCCATCCGCTCCCCGCACCGGCGCCGGCCGCCGACCTGGCCATCGTGCGCGCCGACGTGCCCCGATCCGTCGTCCGGGACGCCACCGACCACCCCCTTGCCGTACGCCTTGCCAACCACGGCCAGGAGGACGCCACCGACCTCCCCGTCATCTTGACCGTGAACGAGCGCGAGGTCTCCCGCCAGAACGTCAAAGTCCCGGCGGGAGGCGCCGTCAGCGTCCGTTTCCGCACCCCCTTCGACCAGGCAGGCGACAACCTGGGCACCCTCCAGATCGGGCGGGCAGACCTGTGTCCCGACGATGACCGGATCTACTTCAACACCCGCGTCATCCCCCGCCTGCCGGTGCTTGTGGTCGGCGGCGCCACGGGGGGCGCGGGCCGGCCCCTCGACACGCTGCTGTGCACGGCCCTGGCCCCGACGCCCGAGTCGCCCTTCGAAGTCCGCCGGGTGAGCGCCACCGCGGTGACGCCCACTGACGTCGCCGCGGCGCGGGTGGTGATCCTGGCGGATGTCCCCGGGCTGGCGCCGGCGGTGACCGCCGAGATCGGGGTCCTGCTGCGGCAGCGCGGCGGCGGGCTGCTGGCCCTGCCCGGGGCCCAGGCGGTCCCCGAATCCCTGGCCGCACCTGGGGCGGAGGACGTCTCGCCCTGCCGGCTGCGGCGCGTCGTGGCCAACACCGGACGCGACGGCCAGACGCGCGAGGTCGGCCTGGCGCAGGTCGACTTCAGCCACCCGGCCCTCGAGATGTTCCAGCGCCCGCACCATGGCGACTTCACCACCTTCCGCATCCGCCGCTACTGGGAGGTCACCGGCTCGCAGCTCAGCCGGGTGCTGGCCCGCTTCGAGGACGGCCGGCCGGCCATCCTCGAACGCGAGGCCGGCGCCGGCGTGGCCATGGCCTGGCTGTCGCCCCCCGACCCGGAGTGGGGAAATCTGCCGGGCCGGGCGCTGTTCCTGCCACTCCTGCACCAGACGGTCCGCTATCTGTCCCTGCGAACGGAGATCCCGGCTGACTTCGCCGTGGGCGACCGGCTGCCCACGACGGCCGACGAGACGGTCGCACTGCCGGATGGCACCACGGCCGCCGGCAGCGATCTGACGGCGCTCCTGCCCGGCTTCTACCGAGCCAGCAAGCCCGGCGGGCCGACCCGGGTCCTGACCGTCAACCTGCCGCTGGCGGAAGCGGAAGCGGCCACCGTCGCGGCGGACGAACTGCGCGCGGCCCTGGTGACCCCGGTCGACGCCGGAGGCAACAGCGACCGTGCCGGTCTGCCTGGCGGGCCGGTCACGGACCGGGGGCTGTGGCAAGCCCTGCTCGGCGTCCTGCTCCTGGTCCTGGTCTCCGAGCTGCTCGTGGCCAACCGGGTCCTGCGGAACTGATGAAGTACGGAGTACGATGGTCATGTCGGACTACCGCTCAATCGCCGGGGAACTGCACCGGGTGCGCCGGGCCTGGAGACGGACCGCGGTGCTCACGGGCATGGCCCTGGTCGCGGCGGAGGCGGTGGGGCTCTTCTCCGTCGCCATCCTCCTGGACGTGCTCTTCCAACTGGGCCTCGCCGGCCGGGTGGGCCTGCTGGCCGGGCTGGTCGGCACCACGGCCTGGCTGCTGGCCCGCCACGTGCTCGCGCCGTGGCTGCGCCGGCTGCCGGATGCGCAGGTTGCCCTCTTCGTCGAAGAGCACTGCCCAGGCTTCGAGGGCGCGCTCATCGCCGCGGTGGAGTTCGGCACGACGGCGGCCCCTGACCGGCAACGTCGGGAGCTGGTGGCAGCCATCCTCGCCGAGGCCGAGGCCAGGGCCCGGCGCATCGAGACCCGCAAGGCCGTGGACCTCACCCGCCTGCGCAAATACGGCCTCGCCGGGATCGCCGTGCTGGTGGCGTACGCCCTGCTGGGGGTTGCCTTCCCTGCCGGCTTGGCCCGCCATGCGAGCCGCCTGGTGACTCCCTGGCACCCCGAGGAGGCCCCCCCGCCGCCGCCGCCCGGGATCGCCGAGAAGCCCCCCATCGAGTTCACCCTCTCCTGTGGCGATACCGACCTGCTCCGTGGGGCCCCGTTCAGCCTCGACGCCGTGCTTTCGCGCGAGCCGGATGGCCCCGTCAGCTTCCACTTCCGCAGCCTTGCCGAGGCGGCCCAGGACGACGGCGGTTGGCTGCTCCTGGCGATGCAGCCCGCGGAGAGACTGCACGCCTACGCCCTCCAGGTGCCTGACGTCAACGAGCCGCTGGCCTTCTTCGTCACGGCCGAGGACGACCGGACCCCGACCTACCAGATCCGCGTCTACGATCCCCTCGCGGTCGAAGACCTGGAGATCACCACCCACTACCCCGAGTACCTCTCCCTGCCGGACCGCGTCATCCTGACTCCGACCGGCGACGTGACCGTGCCAGAGGGCGCGAGCCTGGCCATCAAGGTGACCGCCAACCGGCCCCTGGTCGCGGGCGGGGCCCTCCTCCTGGAGGACGGGACCGAGTGCCCCCTGGTCGTCTGTGCGGACGCCGCCACGGCCGCCGTCGCCACCCTGGCGCCCGCCGCCAGCACGACCTACCGTTACCGGGTTGCCGATGACCGGAACCAACGCTTCGAGAGCCCCGCCCCAGGCCGTCTGACCGTGGTCGCCGACCAGCCCCCGACCGTCACCCTCCGCCAGCCACAGCCGGGCAGCGCGCCGCTGCCCATCGACGAGGTGACCTTTGCCGTCGACGCCGGCGACGACTTCGGAGTGGCCGGCATCGCCCTGGTCTACCGCCGGGCCCTGGCGCCGGAACCGGTCCGGGTGCCGTTTGCGCTGACCGCTGCCCCCGGCGCCGCCGGCAACAGCAGCGCCGCCGCCGCCCTGGTGCTGGCCCTGGAGTCGCTGCAGCCGCCAGTCCTGCCCAAGGAGGTGTTCACCTACCATGTGGAAGTCGTCGATCGCAAGGGCCAGACCGCGGTCACCCCCATCGGGATCCTGCCGGTCCGCTACCTGGATGTGTGGACGGTCGAGGAGGCCGGCACCGGCGAGCCGCCCGAGCCCCTGTCGGCAAAGCCGGACCTGCCGCAGGTGCTGAACGCCGCCTGGCAGATCCATAGCCAGCGCGGACGCGTCCCGGACGCCGAGACGACACGCCAGGCCGAGGAGCTCGCCCGCACTATGATCGACCCGGCCACGGGGGCGGTCTGGATCTACGCCGAGCCTAGGCCGGGCGAGAGGCCCTCCCGCGAGACCCTGGAGCAGTACCAGCGCATCAACGCCCTGGCCGCCGAAGGCCGGCAGGAACTCGTCCGCCATGACACCGGCGCCGCGGTCGAGAAACTGCGCGAGGCGGTCGTGATCATGGTCGCCTTGGGCCTGGTCGAGGACCTCGAACAACTCCTGGCGGCCACCGCCGCGGCCGGAGCGGGCACCGCGGCCGAATTCCAGCCGCAGGCCCAGGCCCTGGCACAGCTCGAGGCCCAGGCCCCCGCGGTCAAGCCGCCGGACGCTGGGACCGTGCGCGAGGTGGACCGCGCCGAACAGGTCCGCCGCCAGAGCCTCGAGGTGGAGCAGATCGAGGCCGCCCAGCAGCAGATCGTCGAGCGCCTGGCCGAACAGGCCCGCCCAGCCGCGGAGGACACGGCCCAACCGCAGCGGGACCGCCGACGACTGGCCGACGAGCAACAGCGCCTGGCCCAACAGACCCAGGATGCCGCACAGGCCCTGCGCCAGGCCTCCGCCACCCCCGACCAACGCCTCGAGGATGCCGCCGACCGGCTGCGCGAGGCGGCCCACCGCATGCGCACCGCAGCCCAGGAGCTGGCGCAGGCCAGACCTGACCGGGCGACGCAGCCGGCCCGGGAAGCCAGAGAACAGCTCACCGGCGTCCGCGAGCAGCTCACGGGCCTGGCCCAGGACCAACTCGTCCAGGCCCTGAACCAGGCCGAACAGCAGGCCGACCGCCTCCTCCGGCGCGAGGACGACATCCGCCGCCGCACGGGACCCCTGGCCACCGAGATGAGCGAGACCCCCACGGCCCGCCAGCAGCGCGATGCCCGCATCCTGGCGGCGGACCAGGCCCGCAACCAGCCTGAGCTGGCTCACCTCGAGAGCGTGCTCGGGGCCCTGCAGACCGCCGCCTCCGCAAGCGCCGTACCCCGCGACACGGCCCGCTTCGTCCAGGGAGCCGCCCGGGACCTGCGGCGCGGACGCGTGGCCGATAGGATGACCAACTCCGCCGTCGAACTGGCAGCCTTGCGGCCTGCGGCCGCCGCCCCCGAACAGCAGGAGGCCGTCCGCAGCCTGCAACGGACCCTGGAGAACGTGCGCGCGGCGAACGATAGCCTGGTCGCTGACGAGGGCTCCGAGCTGCGCCGCGCTCGGCGCGAAGCCCAGACCCTGGATGCGGCCCTGGGCCGCCTGACGCCCGCGGCCGCCGCCACCGTCGACCGCGTGAACCGCCCGCCCCAGGAACGACCGGCGGACAAGGCACCCCTCACCCCCGCCGATCGCGAGACGCTGACCGCCGAGGCGGGTGTCACCCTCGACCAGCTCCGCCGCCATAGCCAGGCCCGCAAGTTCCTCAGCGAGCCGGTCCAGCGTCGGCTCGAGACCTACGTGACCGAGCAGGCCGTACCCCGGGTCGTGGCCCAGGACGATGCCCAGGCCGTGGACCTGCTCGACACCGTGCGCAAGGCCCACATCGAGCTGGAGACCGCCTACCAGAGCCACCTCGCCGCCCGGCGACTGTTCTCAGCCCAGCGCGAGGAGTGCCCGCCGCAGTACCGGCACCTGGTCAACCGCTACTTCGAGGCGTTGTCGACCGCGAACCCATGAGGCCCCGGCATACCCCGTGGACTGGCTGACCAAGTACCCTCTGAGCGACTACCGGATCGGCGATCTGCAGTTCCTGAGCCGGGTCCCGGGTGAACTGCGCCTGTTGCTGTTCCTGGCGGCGATCGGCGTCTCGGTCTACGCCTATGCGGGCGTCCGGCAACGGCTTCCCCGGCCCGTCTACCTGCGCGTGCTGGGGCTGCGCCTGGGCATCCTGGCGTTGCTGCTGCTGATCCTGGGAGTCCCGACGCTGCGCCGCCTCGATCCGCAGGACAGCCCGGCGTTCGTGGCCGTGCTGGCGGACACCTCGCGCTCGATGGGCATTGCCGACGCCGCCACTCCCGAGGGGCCCGCACCCCGCATCGAGGCCGCCCGCCGGCTCCTGGCAGGTCGCGGCCAAGAGCCCGGGCTGCTCGCAGCCCTGTCGGAGAGCGTGCGCGTAGCGGTCTACGGGTTCGACCTGGATGCCCGCCGCCTGAAGGACCCGGCCGGGCTGGAGGCCACGGGCCCGTTCACCAACCCCTTCCGCTCCGCCCGTACCGCCGAGGCCGAGCTGCGGGCCGTGCCGCTGGCCTCGGTGATCCTGGTCAGCGACGGCTGCCGCAACGAGGGTGGGCCGCTCGCGGAGGCAGCCCGCCTCTTCCAAGGCCGGGGCGTGCCCCTGCACGTCGTCGGCGTCGGCAACGCGTCCCCGCCCCGCGATGTCGAGGTCGTCAGCGTCGTGGCCCCGCGCCGGGTCCGCCGAAACACCGCCGCCGAGATCGTGGTCACCCTCCGCCACACCGACATCGCCGGACCCATGGAGCTGCGCATCGTGCGGGGCGAGACCGTCGTCCTCTCGCAGTCGGTGACGCCCACTCCCGACACGGACCTAGAGCGGCTCTCGCTGCAGTTCACGCCCGACCACGATGGCCTGGCCGTCTACCGGGCCGAGGTCCCGGTCGCCGAGGGCGAAACGGTGACCGAGAACAACGCCCGCGAGTTCACGGTCGAGATCCAGGATGACCGCCTGCCGGTCCTCTATGCCGAGGGCAGCCCACGCCTGGAGTACCGCTTCCTGCGGCGGGCCCTGTTCCGGGACCCGAACTTCCGGGTGGTGGGACTCCTGCGCCTGGCTTCGGACCGCTTCTACGTCCAGGGCGCCGACGAGTCGGAGAAGTGGCTCACGGAGGGATTCCCGCGCACCCCGGAACACCTCTTCGGTTTCCAGGCGGTGATTCTGGGCGACGTCGAGGCTGCCATGTTCACCCCCGAGCAGCTCGCCCTGCTGGAGGAGTTCGTCAAGACCCGTGGCGGCGGCCTGCTGATGCTCGGCGGGGTCAACTCGTTCGGCCTGGGTGGCTATGCGGGGACGCCCGTGGCGCGGCTCCTGCCCGTCCGTGTCGGGGCCGGCGACGCGGCCTACTCCGACGAGACCCTCCAGGCCCAGCCCACGGCCGAAGCCCTGGCGCACCCGGTCATGCAGCTCCTGCCGGACCCCGAGCAGAACCGCCGGCTCTGGTCGTCGGTCCCGGACCTCATTGGCATCACGCCCGTCAGCGGCGTCAAGCCGGATGCGGCGCTGCTGCTGGCGGACCGCCGGGCCGGCCGGCCGGTCTTCGCCGTGCAGAACTACGGCGCCGGCCGGGTGGGGGCCTTCACCTCGGGGGGGTCCTGGTACTGGCAGGTGTCCATGCCCGCCAGCGACGAAACCCACGAACGCTTCTGGAAGCAGGTCATCCGCTGGCTCGTGCTCGGCGCCCGCGACCACCTGACCGTGGAGACCGACGCCGAGATCTACGCGCGCCTCAGCCCGGTCCTCATCCGCGCCACCGTGCTCCACCAGGACCTCCGCCCCAACAACGACGCGGAGGTCGCCGCCAGCGTCCGCGACCCGCTCGGTAACACCACCGACATCCCGCTGGAGTGGACCCTCAGCGAGGAGGGTGTCTACGAGTGTACCTATACCCCGGAGACCGAGGGGAACTACGAGGTCAGTGTCCGCGTTGAGGCGGCGAAGACCGACAAGGCCGTCACCGGTTTCCTGGTCAGCGAGCCGGTCCAGGAGTTCAGCGATGCCGGGCTCAAGCGCGAGGCCCTGGAGGCAGCCGCCCGGCTGACCGGGGGCGCCTACTTCGGCACCGACGAGGCGGCCGCCCTGGCACAGCGCGTCCGCCAGGATGTCCGGGCCCTGCAGCGCAGCGGGCGCGTCGGGGGCCGCAGCCCCATCTGGGACATGCCGCTGCTGTTCCTGCTGCTGATCGGGCTCATGGTCGCCGAATGGGTCATCCGCCGGCGCAATGGACTGGCATGACGCCGAGCACGCACCAAAGGTGGAGGCGCGGTTCTGCGTAACCGCGCGGCAGGATGCGGCCATCCTGCCCTCCAGATGCATGTCAACACTCTGCGACGGACGCGCAACGGGTATGACACGATGAAAGAGAACCACCACGGGCACGGCAGTGACCGGGTCCTGGGGCGGACGGCCGAGCACCTGGCCGGCGCCCTGGAGACCATCGACCGGCTCTCGCGCCGCCGCTTCCTGGCGCGGGGAGGCTATGCCGCCGCCGGCCTCGCCGCAGGCGCCCTGACGCTGCTCGGAGACCGGCCCGCAGCCGCCGCCGAAAAGGCCGACCGGACGGGCCAGTTCGTCTTCCCCCGCCTGCGCTTCGCCGTCAACGACAACACCACCGACCTCTGGGATGCGCACCCGACCGGCGATGTCATCCTGCGCCAGAAACTGGCCGAGCTGACCAACATCAACGTCAGCCAGGAACCCCGGGTCGTGACCCTGGCCAACGTCGACGAGATGTGCCGGAACCCCTTCGTGTTCATGACTTCGGAGGGCAGCTTCGCGCTCATCGAGCAGGAGGAACGCAACCTGCGCGAGTTCCTCGAACGGGGTGGGTTCATCCATGCCGACGACTGTGTCTTCAACGCCCGCGAAGACCGCTTCTTCAGGAACTATAACTCATTGATCAACAAGCTTTTCCCGGACAACCCGATGCGCCTGATCGCGCACGACCACGAGCTCTACCACGTCTACTTCGATTTCCCCGATGGCTGCCCGCACCTGCAGGGCGTGAAGCACGGCGCCTACGGGCTGTTCGAGCCTGGCACCGGCCGCATCATGACCATCAGCACCCCAGGCGACCTGCACTGCGGCTGGGTGAACCGCTTCTTCCCCGCCGAGAGCAACCTGCAGGCCATGAAGATGGGCGTGAACATCATCATCTACTTCCTGACCCACTGACCGCCGGAGTCGGACCCGAGAGCGCGCATGAACGACCTGGAGAGCAGCACGTACCGTGCCCCTGAAGAGACCCGGATGTCCGTCCTGAGACCCGGCGACGTGCCCCGCGTCGCCATGGCGTGCGGCATCCCCATAGGCCGCCGCCGGGCCATGGCGTGCGGCATCTCCGTAGGCCGCCGCCGGGCCATGGCGTGCGGCATCTCCGTAGGCCGCCGCCCGGCTCTGGAGATCCCGGCCTCCACAGCCAGCCCGGCGCCCGGCACCGCCGCCAGGACCGGGAGACCCCCGCCGCGGTGCCGCCGCCGCGCCGCCGGCCTGGCTGCGCTGCTGTTGGGGTTCGCGCTGGCGCTCCCGGCCGCCGAGCCAAGCGCCGCCGGCGCCTGCCACGCCCTGATCGCGGTGGGGCTGCCGGGGACCCCTGTCCATGCGCGCCGCTTCGCAGACTGGGCCGGCCGCTTCCATGCCTGGTTCACGGCGAAGGCGGGATTACCGACGGCCAACGTGACGCTTCTGGGGACGGCCCCAGTGGGGGCGGCCGCTCCGGTCCCGGCGACGGCCGAGGCGATACTGGGCGAAGTCCGGCGGCTGGCCACGGCCGTACGGCCCGAGGACCAGTTTGTGCTGGTCCTCCTCGGGCACGGGTCTGTCGTGGACGGCCCCCCGAAGTTCCTCCTGACCGGACCGGACCTCCCGGTGGCCGACCTGGCCGTTGCCCTCGAGCCGCTGCGCGCCGGCAACCAGGTCGTCCTGATGCTCACGAGCGCCTCCGGCGATGCCGTCTCGGCGCTGGCGCACGCGGGTCGCGCGACCATCGCCGCCACGAGTCCCGGCGAGACCGCCGAACCGGTCTTCGCCGAGTTCTTCCTGCGGGGCCTGGAAGAGGGTACCGCCGATGGCGCCGGCGGTGCCGCCGGGACCGTCGATGGCACCGTGACGCTGCTGGAGGCCTTCCACCACGCCGCGCTGGAGACGCCGCGCTGGATCCGCCGCGTCTGGAGAGACGGCGAGAACGACGAGTGGCTCGTCTCAGGCCGGGCTTCGGTGGCGCTCTTCCAGGCGTTGTGCGAGGCCCCGCCGGGGAGCGCCGGCGGCCGCCGCCTGTCCCCGCGGAGCCGTGCCGATGTCCCCGATCCTGAGGTGCCTCTGGCGACCCCTGCCAAGGAGCTGGCGACGTTCGCCGGGGTCCGCGTGGTCAGCGAGCATGCCGTGCTGGAAGACGCCGGCACTGCCATCGGTGCGGCGGCGCTCCAGGGCGGCCAGTTCCGCCCCCTGGCCGGCACTGCCCCCGGCGAACCCGGCGCCCGGGCCCGCCGGATCGTGCTCGGACGCGCCACGGTCCTGCCCGGAGGGCCCCCATGAGGCCTCCAAGCTGGCACCGCGACAGGCCGGTTGCTGCAAGGGCCATGGTCCGGCTCCTCCCCGCCGTGGCGCTGGCCCTGGCGTGGGCCACGGCCGGGGGCGAGGTGGCCGTCGACGCCGGGGTGCCCCCCTTCGAGACGGTCAACAACCTGCCGCGGCACACGGGCACCTACGCGGCACTGGAGCTGGTCTGGACCCCCGTGCCGGAACTGGAGGATGTGCGGGCCGTGTTCCCGCACCCGACCCGCAGCGCGACCGCCCTCGTCACGACGGGTACGGGCGCCTGGTGCACCGACGATGCCGGCGCCAACTGGCGGGAACTGCCCGCCTTGCGGGTGGCGGCCATCGGCCCGCTGGCCGACCTCGCCTTCCGCCCCGCCTACCCGGACACGCTCCTGCTCGCGTCGGCGACCCGGGGCCTGTGGCTCAGCCCCGACGCCGGCGTCAGCGCCAACCCGTTGGCGTCGGCCGCAACAGGCTTGGCCGACGACGCCCTTTCCACGGCCTGCTTCTACCCGGCCGACCCGACCCAGCGCACCCTCCTGGTCGGCTACGGTCGCGCCCGCAAGGGCCTGGCACGCAGCACGGACTTGGGAAAGACATGGACCGCGCTCTACCCCGAGTGCCACATCCAGCGGCTCCTGTCCGGACGCCCCGGCACTCGAGGACTCTTCGCCCTGGCAGCCCCCGCCAGCGACCCGGACCGCACGGACCTCTACTTCACGGCGTCAGTGGGGCAGTTCTGGCGCGACCTTCTCACCGATGTCCTGGCCGCAGACGCGGCGGTGGCGGCCAATACCGGCGACCTCTACCTGGCCACCCTCGACACGGGCCTCTACCGACTCGACCGCGGCGGCACGCGCTCCCGGCCGCTCACCCCGGACGTCGCGCGCTGGGACAGCGTCGAGGTGGCCTGGGGCGCGCATGCCGACGACGAACGGCTCTACGCCTACGACCCACGGCGGGAGGGACTGGTCCAGGCGCCGCTGCCCTTCGAGGCCTACCGCTCGGCGGGGCGCGGACTGGCCACCGGCCCGTTCATCCGCGATGGCGCCCGACTCCGCGCCAATGCCGGCGGCAGCCGCTTCTACGCGGCCCTCAATGGCACGCTCTACACCGCCCGCAACCGGGCCGCCTTCCGCATCGACGACGTCGTGGTCACCCCAGACACCCTCACCGTCGCCGCTTACCTCTTCCGAGACGGCCTCTGGCAGCGTTTCGACACCGATCTCCAGGCGTTCTGCCGGGCCCCGGCGGCCGGGCACGAAGCCGCGGCCCTGGCCGGGCAACTGGCGGCGTTCCGCGAGGCCGTCTCCACGGACTGTGTGCGCATCGCGGCCCGGGTCGTTGGACCTGCCGACGCGCTGCCCCCAACCGCCGTCACGGTTGACCTGAGCCGCCTCGGCCAGTCGCCGCGCACCCCCATGCTCGACGACGGCCAGCACCAGGACGGCGCCGCGGGCGATGGGGTCTATGGGGTCTCCCTGCCCCTGGAGCGGGAATCCCTGAAACGCCGCGATGGCGACTGGCGCAGTGGCGCGCCCGGCCGCGTGCCGCTGACGGTCTCGGCCGTAGCCCCGGGCGGAGGCCTGGCCGGCACCGTCGGGGTCCTGGGTCTGTACCTGATTCCCGACACGTTGGCCCTGTTCTCGGAGTGGGAGGGCCTGTCCCTGCAGGACGCCCAGGGCGAGGTGCACCTCGAAGCGGTCCGCGACCGGGCCGTGGCCGCCACCGGCGAACGGTGCCTGCGGCTGACGGTCGGGCCGGGGCCGTGGGTGGCACCCATTGGCCTGAGCTGGGACCCCGTGAATCTGGCCGGTTTCCACGCCCTGGGCTTCTCGATCCGGGCCGGCGACCGCACCGCGAGCGGGCTCCGCGTCCACCTCCAGGACGCCCCCGCCTACGCCCTGCCGACCCTGACGCCGGGCCTCGACCTGGTGGCCGAGGAGCTCGTCCCCGGCGGTTGCATCCCGGATGACCGCTATGTTCGCGTCACCATCCCCCTGTCACGGCTCATCGACCCGTCAGGACCGTTCCTGCCGGAGTGCGTGGGCTGCCTCGTGTTCTCGGGGAACAGCCAGGGCCCGTGCAGCTTTACCCTCGATGATCTGCGCGTCTACCTCACGCCCGAGGAGGCCGCGGCCGATCCCATGGGAGCCGGAGTCCCATGAAGACCCTCCTGCGACATGCCACGTGTGTGGCCATGGTCCTGGCGCTGGCGGCCCCTTGCCTCTGCGCCGCGGACAAGGACCCCAACGACGAGCGCCTGGCCCGCGCCACATCCCTGCGCGGCGACGCCTCGCCCGAACAGCAGGACGAGGCCCTGAACCTATGCCGCGAGGTCCTGACCGACCCCAACGCGACCCGGCCCCAGCAGTTCAGCGCCTTCAAGACGCGGGTCGACATCCTCTGGTACCGGCGCCGCGATGCCCCGGCCGCGGCAGCGGTCCTGGACGAGATGCGGGCTCACTTCCCGGGCGATGCCGAGGCGGACCGCACCGCCAGCTTCCGCGCTGCGGATGTCCTGTGGGAGTCGGGGAAAGACCTGGAGAAGGCCGTCGACCTGCTGGCCGCTTTCGCCGAACGCTCGGCCGCGGACCCGGCCGCCCTGGCCCAGGCACGCCTGAGGCGGTCCCGTTTCCTCCTGCGGCTACGCCGGTTCGACGAAGCCTATGCGGCGGCTAGCCAGGCCATCGACGGGACCCCCGACGACCCCGAGCTGGCCGCGGCGGCCCTCTGGGAGATGCAGAATGCCGCCGAGGGCATGAAGGACCCCGAACGCCGCTACCAGGCCCTGCGCCGGGCTCTGGAGCCGCGCTACCTCAACCCCCTGGACCCCGGGGGCCGCGCCTGGCGCTTGGCGGTCTTTGGACAGGTCCTCCTGGGGACCCGCCGCTTCGACGAACTGCGGACCCTCTTCGGGCCGCTGGAGCAGGCCGCCGACCAGGACCCGGGCCATCGCCAGGAGTGGTGCCTGCTGCTCGCCGAAGCCCTCGTGCAGGAGGAACGCCTGGACGCTGCCTTGCCGGTCTACGAACGGGTCATCGCCGGCCACCCCGAGACCCACAACCACTGGTGGACCGCCCAGGTCCGCATCGTCGATATCCTCCGCCGCCAGAACCGCTTCGAGGAGGCGCTCCGGGCCACCCGGGTGCTGCTCGATGCGGCTTGGGACCACAATACCCTCACGCACGCGTCCGAGCAGGCGGTGGCCCTCCTGGTAGCCATCGACGACCTGCCGGACCGCGCCAACCCGTTCATCGCCTGGCAGACCTATGGCCCGGCGGGAAAGGACGCTATCCCGGGCACCGCCGACGACCCCGCCGACCCCATGGCCGCCTGTCCGTACCCCGACCTCACCGCCCGGGCCGAGGCCTTCGACCGCGCCAGCGCCGGCCTCGGCGACACGGCCACGGCGGCGCGCCAGCGGGCGTTCATGGCCCTCTATAGCGGCAAGCCCCGCGAGGCCCTGGCGCACCTGGCCGACGCCATGGCCCGGTCCGGCATCGAGGACCTCGACTGGCTGGGTCCCGAGCTGGTCCACCAGGCCCTGCGGGCCGCGGTCGGCCACACCGGGCGCACCGAGGAGTTCGCCGCCTTCGTGGCCTGGGGGCCGGCGGGTCCCGATCGGGTCGCTGGCACCGCCGATGACCGGCGCGACCCGTTCGCAGAGTTCGCCCTGCCGCCCGCGCCGGTCCCCGGGGGCCTCGCCCGGCTCCCGGCCGCCGAGGTGACCGCCCTCGAGCAACTCGGCGCGGCGCTCCAGGCCCTGTTCGCCAGCACCACCGAACAGCGCCATCGCCGGACCGCCTGCGCCCGCGGCCTGGCCCGCGTCCAGGAAGCCCTCGCCTCCTGGCAGCCGGAACCCCTCCGGGACCTGGCCCGCGACATCGCGCTCTCGACCGACGACCGCGAACTGACCCGCGTGGGGCTGCTCCTCGGCGCCCAGTGCGCCAAGGGCCGAGACCTCCATCTCGGCGGGGTCCACGCTTTCGTCAAGGCCGTTGACGCCGACTGCCAGGCCCGGGGCGTGACCCTCGGCGAGGGGGTGGCCGACCTGCTGCCCAAGCGCCTGGAACGGCTCACCGACAACCTCACGCGCCAGAAGCCCATCATCCCGCGGCTGAAGCCGATCCCGGTCATCCTGGGCGACAGCACCGCGCTCCCGCCGCAGCCGCCGGCGACGCCAGCCCCCGGCCTCAAGGTGGCCTTCTATGAACTCGACCCCAAGGCGAAGCCGCGCGAACTGCCGGACTTCGCCACCCTCACGCCGAAGGGCGAAGCCATCACCGAGACCATCGGCACCCAGCGGGCCCCGCGGGGTGAGCATGTCGCCCTCCGCTTCAGCGGCTACCTGCAGGTGCCACGCTCCACGGGCTACCGTTTCCACCTGCGGTCGAAGGACGGCAGCCGGCTGCTGATCGGCGAGACCGAGGTCATCAACTACGATGGCCTGCACGGAGCCGGCGAGCGCGCGGGGGTGATCAACCTCCAGGCCGGCTACCACCCTCTGACGCTGCTCTACTTCTGCGGCCAGGGCGGCGCCGAGGTGCGCCTGAACTGGGAAAGCTACGGCATCGAGAAACAGGAAGTCCCCGCCACCGCCCTCTTCCACGACGGGCCGTAGGACGGGCGCAAGGAGATGCCTGTGAAGGCCCCTGACTGGCAGACGGTGACCGACCAGACCTTCGCCTTCATCGAGGCTTGCCTGCGCCCGGACGGCGGCTACGCGGCCTCGCCCGACCCGAGCTACCCCGGCAACTCGGACACGGGCCTCAGCGACCTCGCGGCGGTGACCTACGCGGCAGTCCTGGCCAGGACCCTCGGGCGCACACTGCCACGCGCCGCCGACTCGCTGGCGTTCGTCCACCGCCACCAGCAACCCGATGGCGGTTTCGCGAACCTCGGCGGCACCATGGACCCGAAGGGGCCCCTCGCCGTCCTCTACAACACCACCCAGGGCGTCGTCTCCCTGCGCGCCCTGGGCGGGCAGCCCAGGATTGACCCGGAGCCCGTGGTGGCGCGTTTCCTCGAAGGCGACGGCTACCAGCGCCTGCCCTGGTACACGACGAGCTTCTTCCCCCTCTTCTACGCCGCCCTGGACCGGCCCTTCCCCGACGCCTACCGGGAGGCCCTCTCCGGGCACATCATCGCCCACCAGGCCGCCGATGGGTACCTGCAGAACCACGTCGCGGCCGCTTTCCACGCCGCCCACTTCTACCGCCTGCTCGGACTGCCGACGCCGCGGGCCGCCGAGATGGTGTCACGCACCCTGCGCGACCAGCAGCGTGACGGCGGCTGGCACCTCTGCGAGCCGGATTGGGACGTCCACGCCTGCTTTGACGCGGTCTTCGTTCTGCGCCAACTGCGCGGGGACCTCGACCTGCCGGACCCGCAGAGGGCCCGGGTGGCGGCGGAGTGCGAGATGGCCATCACCCGCGCGGCCGCCTGGGCCGTGGGCTGCCGGAACGCCGACGGCGGCTTCGGCCACTTCCCCGGCTGGCACTCCGACATGGACGCGGTCTACTTCCAGTTCGGGACCCTCATCCAGGCGGACGTCGTCCCCGGCGTGCGTCCGGACTTGCCCGACGCGCACACCCTCTCATGGGGCCATGCCATGCGGCCGCCGGGATCGCCGCGCTGTGCGCCGCCGCAAGCCGCCAAGAGCTCCCAGCGGTCTGGAGGCCGGGATCTCCGCATCCCGGCGGCGGGTTACGGAGAACCCGCCCTCCTGGCGTTCGCGGCTTGGCCGGGAACTTGCCTCAACGGTGCTGTATGTTGCCTCACCTAGCGCAGCCAGGACCTAGCCATGGGTTTACGGCAGACGTGAGACGGGTATGAGAGCCGGCGACCGCAACGGGCGCTATGGAGCGTGGTCCATGGTCGGTGATCACCACGGTAGGCTGGGCCGAGGGGCGGGCGCGGTCCTGCGCTGGGTGTTTCCGGTTGCCGTCAACGGCCTGCTCACGGCCGCGCAGGACCCGCCGGCCCCGGCGGCGCTGCCGCCGAACCTGGCCCTGCAGGCGACGGCTACGGCCTCCTCCGAGTACAACCCCCAGAACTACGGAGCGCGCCTCGCCATCGACGGCCAGATCCCTGGCCCCGGAAGCCAGGCAGAGGACGTCGGCCGGGCCTGGTGTGTCCAGGGCGATACCCACCGCAACGGGGCCGAGTTCACCCTCGAGTGGCCAGCGCCGGTCACCGTCGCATCGCTGGTCTACTGGGGCCGGACGGCCTGGTTCGCGGAGGAGTGCTGGAAGGGCTACGAACTCCGCCTCGATGACGGCCCGGAGCCGGTCGCCCGGGGCGAGTTCCGCCGGGGCCACGGCCCGCAGGGGGTCAGCCTCCCCGCCCCGGCCGCGGTACGCCGGCTCACCCTCACCTTCACCAGCTCCTACGGCGGCGCCAACCCCGGTGCGAGCGAGATCCAGGTCTATGGCGAGGCCCTGGCGGCGGAGCGGCTGCCGGCGTTCCACCCCCTGGAGAATGGTCCCCCCTCGATGCTGGAACTGCTGGAGGTCAAGGAGACCCCCGAGATGCGGCGCCGGCTCCTGGCGGCCGAGTTGGGGTTCCGGCGGCTGGTGCTGATCCGGCGGCACGAGCTCAATCCATCGCACGTCTACACGCAGCATGTGGAGGGTTTCCAGCCCGGCGGCGGGCTGTACGCCTGGCAGCCCACCCCCGAGGGCGGCACGCTCACGCGCCTGGTCGACTCCCCGGAGGGCGAGATCCTCGACTGCGATGTCTCCTACGACGGGACGGAGATCCTCTTCAGTTGGCGGCAGAACCCGGCCCTCGGCTACCAGCTCTTCCGCATCCGGGCCGACGGCACCGGCCTGACCCGCATCACCGACGGCCCGCACCACAACTACAACGCCTGCTGGCTCCCCGACGGCGGCATCGCCTTCCTCTCCACGCGCCGGCCGCAGTTCGCTTACTGCTGGGTCTCGCCGGTCGGGACCCTGTGCCGTATCCAGGCTGATGGCAGCGCTTTCCGCGAGCTTTCGGCGAACTACCTCAATGACTTCACGCCCAGCGTCCTGAACGATGGTCGTATCGTCTACGGCCGCTGGGAGTACGTCGACCGACCCGCCATCCCCATCCAGAGCCTGTGGAGCATCAACCCGGACGGCACCGGCCTGGCGGTGTACTACGGCAACCGGGTGCTGAGCCCGGCCACCTTCCTGGAACCAAGGGCTATCCCGGGAGCCACCCGTGTGATGTGCATCCTGACGGCTCACAACGGGCCCTGCCGCGGCGGCCTGGGCGTCCTCGACCGCCGCTATGGCGTCAATGCCCAGGAGGCCATCCTCAACCTGACGCCTGAAGTCGATATCGGCCGCGTCGACCAGGGCAGCGGCAACCACGTGCGGGGGCCCTGGGAGAACCCCTGGCCCCTCGACGAACGGCACCTCCTCATCTCGTTCCGCGGCACGGCCGTGGTGCGCGACTGGAGCGGCTCGGAGCAGGCCGTCATCGCCCGGCCCAACGGCGGCTGCGGCTACTACAGCCCCCAGCCCCTGCAGCCCCGGGCCCGGCCGCCGGTCATCCCCAGCGCCCTCCCCGACGACGTGGCGAGCGCTGCCGACGGGACCCGCTGGGCCACGCTCGTGCTGCAGGACGTCTACCGCGGTCTGGAGCCCCAGGTGCGCCGCGGCGAGGTGGCCCGGCTGCGCATCGTCGAGGAGATGGGCAAGGCCGTGCGCGCCGATGTCAGCCACCGGGCCTTCGGCTTCCAGTTCCCGGTGATCTCCTGCGGGGCCACGTATGCCTGCAAGAAGGTCTGGGGGGAAGTGGCCGTAGCCGCCGACGGCTCGGCCTGCTTCCAGGTGCCGGCCGGCGTGCCGATCTACTTCGAGGCCCTCGACGCCGACGGCCAGGCGGTGCAGCGCATGCGCAGCTTCACCCACCTGATGCCCGGGGAATCGCAGAGCTGCATCGGCTGCCATGAGCCGCGCCACGGCACCGCGGCCCCGGGAAGGCCCTCGACAGCCACCGCTCCGGCCGTTCGCCCTACGGCCCCCGAGTGGGGTGGCCCCAAGGGCTTCAGCTACGCCGAGGTGGTGCAACCCGTCCTGGACCGTCACTGCACCTCCTGCCACGCGCCGCCGACCCCCGCGGGCAAGGTCGACCTGACCGGCGACCGCACCGACTTCTTCAATGTCTCCTACGAGTCCCTCGCCAGGGGCCGCGAAGGAGGCCAGTTCGGCTACGGCAGCCCCTACGTGAGTTGGGTCCCGACCTACAACGGCCACGAAGCCAACATCCTCCAGATCACGCCCAAGGCCTGGGGGTCCCCCGCCAGCCGCCTGGCCGACATCCTCCTCCGCCATCACCCCGATAAGGACGGGAAGCCCCGCGTGCAACTGGCGGAGGCGGAGCGCCGCCGCCTGCTGGCCTGGATGGACCTCAATGTCCCCTACTACGGTACCTCCGAGACCTCCCACCCCGACCGCGAAGGCTGCCGCCGCCTCTATCCCGCGGAACTCGACACCGTCCTGGCCGACGTTGCCCGGCGCCGCTGCGGCGAATGCCACCCCAACGGCACGCTGCCACGCCCGGTCTGGACCCGCATCACCAACCCGCAGTGGAACACGTTCCTCACCGCACCCCTGGCCAAGGCAGCCGGTGGCAGCGAAGCCTGTGGCCGGGCCGTCTTCGCCACCGCCGAGGACCCGGACTACCGCGCCATCCTGCGCACCTTCGAGCCCGTCGCCGAAGACCTCAAGGCCCGCCCCCGCACCGACATGCCCGGGGCCACCGCCGACACCAGCGTCAGCCGCTCGTGCCTGTGAGTCGGGTCGGCCTGCGGCTGGCAATGACGCTATGTATGGGCTATTAGATGATAGTGTTTAGCAGGTGGCGCTGACTCGCGGGTGCCCGCCAGCGCCACAGCGGCGAATGCCGCCTCGCCTCGGCGAGCGCCAGCGAGTCGAGGCCCCCCAGCCGAGGACGCCCGCATGAAGTCTCACATGCTGCCGGCCGAGCACCACGCCGCCGTGCAGCGAGCCCTGGCGTTGGGCCGCACCGGCGATCCGGCGGCGCTCTCAGAGCTGGTGGCATTGTCGGCACGGCCCGCCAACGAGGTGCAGCGCCTGGCGGCCTCGGCCATCGGCAAGCTCGCGAGCTTTGGCGCCGATGCCGAGGCCGCGGTGGCGGCGCTGGTGCCCCTGGCCCTGCGCGGGCGGCACCCGCAGACTCAGCCGTACGCTCTCCGGGCGCTCAAGGCCTACGCCAACGCCGCCGAGGCGCACCTGCACAACCTCCGCGACCTGCGCCTGGTGCGCCGCATCTACTGGCCCATGCTGCGGGGCCGTGCCGATGACGTGCGCGGCTACCTCCGGCGCGAGTTCGGCGATCTGGCGGAACCCGCCATCCTGTCCGGCGGCAGCGAGGACCGCGGTTGCCTGGCACAGCTCGATCGGGCCCGCTTCGACGGCGTGCTCACCTTCGAGCATGACCCCCACCGCGGGGTGCAGTTGACACGACGGCTCTTCCCCAGCCCGGATGAGCCGGCCGTCGTGGAGCACTGGCGGGGCTCAATGCCTACCGCATCTCCGCCCGCGCCATGACGGCGGAGTACACGCCCATCCCCTCGTCGTTCGAGGTCGAGGGTGACAAGGCCTGGACCCACTGCGGCGACCGTGGCGACGCCGCCATGTACCTCTATGGCGGTAGCCGCTACCTGCTTGCCCTGGGTGATCGCGCCGTGGCGACCCAGCTCTGGCCGGCCCTTGAGTGGTGTGCGGAGTACTGTCGGCGCCGGACGAACGCCGCCGGCTGCTGGGGGACCACGTGCCCTACATGGTCGAGGCCTGGCCCGAAGGCGGTCAGGCGCACCTCGCGGCCGAGAGCGCCCTTTACGCCCGCGTCTTCCCCGAAGGCCTTTTCGGCATCACGCCCACGGGCATCGACTCCTTCACCTGCCAGCCACGCCTGCCGGCCGAGTGGGAGCGCATGGCCCTGCGCGGCGTCCATGCCTTCGGGCACGCCTTCGACCTGGAGGTGGAACGGATCGGGGCCGCGCAGCTCCGGCTCATGACGGCCGTTGCGGGAGGCGCTCGACAGGTCAGCGACCTGGCCCCCGGCCAGGTCGCTGAGGTCGCTTTCGCCTGAGCGCGGCCCCGGGCGCAGGACGGCTGCGCTCGGCGGCAGAGCCGTGGTCCTGTAGGGACCGGATCCACGGGAATCGCTGGCGCAGCCCAAGCAAGTCCCGGTCCGCGGTGTACAGCTCACAGGCCTCTGCCTGGGCCGCATGCAGGTATGCAGCGTCGTAGGCGCTCAGGCGGTGCCCCAGGGCCAGGTCGAGGATCTCCAGCGCGCCTTCCCCGGCCCACGGCAGCACGATCACCGGCAACCGGCGCAGGGCTCCCACCGCCAGCCGAGCGTCCGACTCACTGAGGCGCCCACGCAGCACGGCGCTGCGCACCAGGTTGGTGCACTCGTACCACCACAAGGACGGCACCTCCGCACGCACCGCGCCCCGGGCGATGTCGCGGAGCAGCTCGCCGCCAGCGCGTCTGCCGCGCGGCGGTTGCTGCATCACAGCGCACCCGGGCGGGGCGCCCGGCGGAGGGCCTCAGTCCAGGACCGGCAGGCCGGGGTGTCGGGACCATAGTAGTACAACGCGCAGGAACGACCCTGCAACGTCAGGGTCAGAATCCCGTCCGGTGCGGCGACCACGTGCTCCTGCTGCTCGAGCCAGTCGAAGACCCGGCACGGCCCGGTTGGCGCCGCGATGCGCACGGCGAGGTCGGTGGCCGGGTCGCGGTACGACAGGCGTTGCTCGATGTCGCCCCGATACTCGAACCGGAACCGTTCGCAGGCGCCGAGGCTCCAGAGCAGGACGACGGTCCCCGGCCCGGCCTTGTAGGCATGGCAGTAGACCCCTGGCGTGGGCGTCACCGGAACGACGCCGGCGGTCGCCAATGCGGCGCGCAGGAGCTGCCGATCCAGGTCCCGCGTCTCGGCCTGTCCCGCCGCGTAGTTGAGGTAGATCACCCGGCTGCCATTGGGGCGGGTCGCCTGCGTCACGAGCGGCTGCTCTCCGACTCTCGCCAAGACGGTGCCGGCGCTGCACGCAAAGGCCGCTCCCGGTAGGCTCACCGGAGTCCCCGCGGTCACCGCCCCCGCCGTCCAGCCCTCGGCCGCCGTCACCTGGCCGACCAGCGCCGGGGCCGTGCTGATCGTGCCCAGACCGAGCCCCTGGCCGCCCGCCGCCGAGCCCACGTCGGCACTCGGGAGGTAGCCGCGGCCGTCGGCGACACGGGTGGGAACGGCCCCATGGGTGATGAGCAGCCGCCCCGGCTTGGCGTCCAGCCAGGCGGGCAGGGCCTGCAGATGCCGCGCCGACGACTCCCAGGGAGTGTAGACCATGACGCCGTAGTCTTCCCACTGGGCCGAGGCGAGGGCCAGGTCGGCGGCGGTGTAATCGAGGTTCATGCCCGCCAGCGCGCCGCGCGTCAACAGGTACGACGGCTGGGAGCCCACCGCATGGACCACGCAGCGATGGTGGATGGCCAGGACCCTCGGCCGCGTGAGCTGCGCTCCGTCTGCCTTGGCCTGGTTGAAGGCCCGGGCGGTCGCCAGCCAGGCGTCCAGGCGGTCACGGTGGTAGCCCTCCTGAGACTGGGCCCAGTCGCCCTCGCCCAGCCACTCGTTCTGCAGGTCGTCGAACTGCCCCGCGGCCACCACGTCATACGCCCAGCAGTAGGCCACCTGCGGATCGAGGTAGGGCTTGCCGTGCCCACCGACCCCCACCTCGAAGATCACCCCCAGGCGCTTGCCCGCCTGCGTGGCAACGTCACGCAGGTAAGGCAGGCCGTAACGCCAGCTCGCGGACTGGGCCGGGTTGCCGAAACACTCGTAGTAGGCCGTCCCGGTGTCCTCCAGACGGTTCCAGAAGAGGTAGTCGCCACCGTTGCTCACGTCCTCCGGGTTCATCGTGGCCATGAAGGCGCCGCCCCAGGAACGCGCTTCGGCTCCCATGGCCTGGGCGAACTTCAGCCACTCGTAGTGCGTCAGCGCCGTGAACACGAACTGCCACCGGGCGGCCTGCTCGGCGGGCAGGCCATCCGGCGCCCTGGCCTGGAACTGGTCCCAGGCCGTCAGCCCGAGCGCGGCCGGGAGAAGCCGCTCGGTCCCGTAGGCAAGCAGGTAGTCCCAGAAACGGCAGCGTGGGCCGTTCGCCAGCCGGAGCCCTTCGTCCAGGCCATCGAGGTCCGTGCGGAAGGCGGCCGTATCCCATTCCCCGTAGCCCCACGGGCCGCCGAACCACGGCCAGACGTAGTCGACCTGCTCGTAGTCGAGGATGCCGACGCCGCGCTGCCCGGCCATGAGACGCCGCACGGCTTCCCGGGTGGCTGGGTGGCAGTAGCTCACCCCGTGCATGCCGTTCTCAAAGCCTGGGGTCGTGTTCCGCGACTGCCCCGAGGGGGCGGTCCCCCAGGCTGCCGCGCGGGTGATGAGGCCCCGCATCCCTTCGGCGCCGGCGTTCTGCGTCCTCACGTCGATACCCGCCTGGCGGGCGGCCGCGATGACGGCCTGGTCCCCGGGGCGCCATCCGGAGGCCATGCAGGCGACGCCAAGGTTCGGCACCTGTTCCCGGGCGCGGGCCACGAACTCCTGCCCGGCCGCACTCACGAACCAGTTCATGCCCAAGCCCATGTAGACGCGCGGCAGCACCGGTAGCCGCAGCGCCGGGACGGCTGCCGTGGGTGGCAGGCTGTCCGTATCCTGCATCAGGGGAAGCAGGTCGCGCAGTCCGGTCGCCGTATGGATCTGGAGGTTGGCCAGCCAATAGACCGCCTTGCTCTCGTGCCCCGAGGCCTCGACCGTGATGCCCGTGATCGCCCCCGGCTGCCGCTCACCGTCCCCGAACCGCCACAGCCTGAGCGCTTCACCCCGGAGATCCACGTGCTGCCAGCCCTGGGCGGCAAGGGCAACGGGGACCGTGCTGACCCAGCGGTCGCCATCGGTCTCCGTCAGGTAGACCGCCAGAGCCGCCGGGCCGCTGCAACTCTCGACCCAGACGTCGAAGACGTAGCCCTCGGGCTGGTCGACACGCAGCGGCAGGCCCATGACTCCCCAGTCAGGGCATCCCGGCGCCTGTTCCCACTCGAGCCGGATCGCCCAGGGGGCTTGGCCGCCTGGCGGCAGGCTGACCTCGACCCCCTTCAGGTAGAGAGAGGTGTGGAGGTTGAGCAGATTCCGGCGGGCCTCCTCGAGAACGCCCGCAGAAGCCCTACTGGCAAGCGCCAGCAGGACGATGCCAAGCCACAGACGGGAATGCCAGCCCATCGCTACGCCCTCGCCACCGGATACGCCCTTGGACCGTCCCTATACACTCCAGTCGAACACCGTGCCCAGCAACGAGTTGGGGTCGTCGCGGAGGCGGTCGTAGAGGGCCACGGCCTGGGCGATGGGGACCACATCCTGCAGCAACGGCCCGACCTTGACGAGGCCCTCCGCCACCAACCGGCAGAGCTCCTCCAGGTCGCTGCGCTCGAAGTGCGAGGCCTGGAACACCTCCAACTCGGCCCCCTGGCCGGCGTTGAAGCTGTAGTCGACGCGCCCGCGGCCGGCGATCAGCACCACCTTGCCCCGGTGGCGCACCAGGCCCTGGCCCCAGGTGCAGCCAATCACCCGGTCGAGGACCGGCGCGCCGCTGTCCTCGAAGACGACGTCGAAGGGCCCCCGCTGCGCCTTCAGCGCCTGCCAGGCGGTCTCGTCGACCGTGGCGACCGTGTGGTGCGCCCCGAGCTGCCGGGAAATGGCCAGGCGCCGTTCGTCCAGGTCGCAGACCGTCACCTTCGCTCCCGCTGCCCGGGCACACTGGGCGGTGAACTGGCCGATGCAGCCGGCGCCGACGACGAGGACCTTGTCGCCCAGTCGCACTCCCGCCCGGCGCACGTCGTGCATAGCGACAGAGGCCATCCCGAAGAGGGCGGCGTGCCGGGGATCGGTGCCCGGGGGCAGCCTCAACACCAGGTTGTTGGGGTCCGTGGGCACGCCGACGTTGGCGGCGAAGAAGGCCACGTGCTGGTGGAAGCTCCCGGAGTAGACCAGGTCACCCACGTCGAAACCCCGGACGCCCGGGCCGGTGTCGATGACCCGGCCCACGGTCTGGTAGCCGCAACGCCCCGGCCACGTGCCGCCGTAGTTGCCACCCGTGAGCACGTTGCGCTCGGTGCCGTTGGTCAGGCCGCTGAAGAGGGTCCGACAGAGGACCTGGCCCGGGCCGCAGGTGGGGGCGGGCTCCTCCTGCAGGACTGCCTGGCCTTTGGCGACGAACAGGACGCCACGCATGCTGGGGCCAGGCCTCTGGAGCTTCCCCTTGACCTCCTCGGCGCTGGCTTCCATGCGGCTGATCGCCTCGATGCGGGCCGCGACATCCGCCGGCAGGGGCCCGCGGACCGCGGCAGCCAGGTTCTCCCGCAGGTGCTCCACCCGCTGCGCGCCGGGGATGACCGTGTGGATGTCCTTGTCGCCGAGGATGAAGCGAAGGGCCATCTCAGTGAGCGAGAGACCTGCCGCGTCGCACAGGTCGTAGATGGCCAGGAGCCGCTTCACCAGGGTGGGAGTCAGCCGACCGCCGTAGTTCCCCAGGCGCTGGATCTGCTCGAGGCGGGACCGCTGCTGCACGGCCAGGAGGCCCTGCAGGAAGGTGCCGCCCATGATCAGGCGGATGTTCCACCCGCCTGGTAACCGAAACCCATGGTCTGTAATGTGTTATGGGTATTGTGGCTAGTATATGTAGTCACTAATCCTGGTTTTATTTGCATGCGTAAGTTGTATTTGCGCAA
>Ga0172371_10002294_pt1 | contig 30420 bp, 25 predicted proteins | sample Lak12m_FD_114543 | JGI IMG/M metagenome (GOLD analysis project Ga0172371, IMG submission 114543) | Freshwater microbial communities from Kabuno Bay, South-Kivu, Congo - kab_022012_12m | ecosystem: Environmental > Aquatic > Freshwater > Lake | place: Democratic Republic of the Congo: South-Kivu...
GATCACGGCCCAATTGACCGATGTGGATAATTCCGCTGTCGAAATTGGAATGCCCGTGGAAATGGTCACCCGCAAGATTCGGAATGATGGCGATGAACGGGGAGTGATTGTATACGGGTATAAATTTAGGAAACGAGCGTAGGCGGCACATAGGCATTAGGCAGCGAAGAATTCTCCGCTGCCATTTTTTTGCTCCTACCTGAGTGTTTGGTAGGAAGCCAGCAGCATGATTTAAAGCAAATCCAAGCGGACGAAATCAAAGCCAAGACGCTGAAGAGGATCCTGTGGATGGCGTGGTGGTCGGATGTCCCAATTCTACTGAGCCTCATGGATTTTTATCAATTTTCATTCAGGGCAGTAACTTGAGTTAAGTTAATCTGCTAACATATGATGTTTTGAACCGTCACAGTTTTATCTCGAATTTTCCTATATGCTTCCGGCTGGGGATGGGATATACGCCGGTAAAAATCGGATTGGTGATTGCCAGCATTTGACCATTGTCATCCATCACGTCGAGCCGATACCAAACGGATTCGTCGAGAGAGAGTAGATCGTCGCATTGCAAATCACACCTGTCAGTTGAGACGCGTTTTTCTGCGAGCGGTTTGCCATTTTTCACGACATGGACAAGCGCTGGGCGCGGACATTCCGACACGCTGGCAGACAATTTGATTGCGCCGCTCATCGTGCCAACGTCTGCGCCAATGTCATAAGTTACACCGTTGACTTCCGCACTGAATGAAGCTTTCGCGCCCATACTGACCCAGACCCTGCGCTGGCGCAGCCCGTCGAGAATCGCCGCCGCGGAAAGATTCTCCGCGAAGACATACGTGCCGGGCAAGCCGAGTCGTTCCGCGGGTTTGTTCTGATGAGCGGGCGGTTTCGGGCGGTGAAAATCGCTGCCGCCAATGCCAGTAACGCGGTAGCCTTCATTGAGCAGGTCTGTCCACAGCGCAATCGCGCGTGGATTTTCAATTTGATTTTCTGGGTAACTTGGGTCATTCCAAATTTCAAGGCAATGTACATATTCCAGATTCGTTGCGCCGTCATTCCATTCCCAGGGCTTGAGGAACGGGTGATTGATTGAATTGAGCAAGCCGCGCTGCGCCGTCCCGCGCATGATCTCGCTCGGCGGGAAATTTTCCAAATGTTTGGCGGCTTCTTTCCAAGACTTCCCTTGCATGAATTCATTCAGCCAGTCGTCGGTCTCTTGCAGTCCAAAGACGTTGAAATGCCCCGATGTGTTATACGTGACCTCAATGCCGGGCAGGATCAGCAAATCGCCAGTCTCGCCGAAATGCGGAAACGCAGTCGCCCTGTTATGGTCAGTGACTGCGCAAAAATCCAAACCTTCCGATTTTGCCAATTGAACAAATTCAACCGGCGAGAGCGCCCCATCGGAATAATTCGTATGGGCGTGAAAATCGCCGCGATACCAGCCGCGGCGCGGATTGAAAATTTTTGTCAGGGAGAGAGGCATAGCGAAGTCCTTTTAGGCAAAATAGTGTGTCTGTGATTTTACACAATATCCTGTTGTACAATAGCGGGGATTTTTTGACTGAAAAAAAGGAGAGTCCATGAAAACTATTCACGAAACTGTAGATGTGCTCGTCGCGGGCGGTGGAACGGCGGGGCACATCGCCGCTATTCAAGCCGGACGACTTGGCGGGAAGACCGCCGTCATCGAGGCAGGAACCATGCTCGGCGGGACAATGACTTCCGGCGGTGTGTATATGCCGAATCATTTTTTCAGTCCAAAGGGTGCAGTTGTTCAAGGCATTCCATGGGAACTATACGCCAAGTCAAAAGAAATCGAAGGGTTGCCAATTCCCGATTATCGAAGACGCCGCCCTGTCGAATCGCCGGGGTATTACAGCTATATCAACATTCCCGTATATGCAGCGCTTGCAGAAGAAGAAGCGTTGAAGGCGGGTGTTATTTTACATTACCATGAATTCATCTCCGAAGTTAAAGCCGTTGGCGATTGGTGGGAGGTGACTTCGCTTGGGCGCGGCGTGAAGCGCATTACGAAAACAAAGGAAATCATTGATTGTTCCGGCGACTCGGATGTTGTCCGCATGTTGGATTTGAAAGTATTGAAGTCGAAAGTCTCCCAACCCGGCACGTTGCAATACAAAATCGAGGGGATTGAGTATGAGCAAATCTGGAAAGAGGAAGCGCAAACAATTTACGAAGATGCCATGCGGGATGGGACACTGCAAAAAGGGGATTGGGCATACGCCAACATGGAGCCTTTCATTTATTATCTCCGTCACGGCGGGCATAACGGCACGCACATTTACGACGCGGACACATCCGATGCAGACGGGCAAACCCGCGCCAACATTGAAGGACGCGCGCGCATGTTGCGCATGTTCCAATTCGTGCGCAATTCCATTCCCGGCTGCGAGCGCGCCTCGATTAAGATGATGGCTTCCCATGCGCTGGCACGAGAGACCTATCACACGGTGGGCGAGTATCTCATCACGCGCGATGATTTCTATAAGGCAGTGGACTTTGAAGATAAAATCTGCAATGCCTTCAACTACGTGGACATGCACAGCCAGGATGTCGGCTGTGAAGTGGAATTCATCGAAGCGCGAGACCACGTGCCGACCGTGCCCTTCCGCGCGCTGATTCCCAAGGGCAGTAGAAGAATCACCGTGGCAGGCAGGAACATCTCCGCCAATCGAATCGCGTTTGCGGGAATCCGCGCGCAGTGTACCTGTATGGCAATGGGGCAGGCAATGGGCGCGGCGGCGGCATTGGCTGTCCAACGCGGAGTCGCTTCGCGCGAGATTAACACAAAAGATATTGTCGCTTTGACCGTCGAGCATGGCGCGGTTCCGTTATAAAGGAAAAAACATGAAAACAGTAAATATCCCCTCGCAAAATATTCCTGTAATTGCAGAGACAGATGTGCTGGTCGTCGGCAGCGGACCAGGTGGACTCGCCGCGGCAGTCAGTTCTGCGCGGGCGGGCGTAGAGACCATGCTGGTTGAGCGTTACGGCTGTTTTGGCGGCAACCTGACTCACGTTGGCGTGGAAGGCATTGCGTGGTATCGCCGCGAAGAGACAGTGGACGTCGAGGGAATTGGGATTGAATTCGAGCAGCGCGCAAAGGCTCAACATGCAAGTTATGACGAACCGCAGTCCATCAGCCAGGGAATCAACGCGGAGTTGTTCAAAGTCGTTGCCGATAATTGGATTGAGGAAGCGGATATCAAGCCATTGCTCCATACCACTGCCGTGGATGTTTTACGCGATGGAAATATGTTGACAGGCATCGTTGTGCAAACCAAATCGGGACGCGGCGCGATTCTCGCCAAGCGAATTATTGACGCAACTGGCGACGCGGACATTGCGCTGCTGGCTGGCGCGCCGACGCGCAAAACTCCCAAAGAAGAGATGATGTCAGTGACTGTGATGTTCTCCTGTTCGGGAGTCAACCGCGCCAAGTTCATGGAATACGTGAGCGAGAATCCCATGCGTTACAAAGATTGGGGCAAGGAGTGGTCAATTCAAACCGACGGCAAGGAAGATGATTTATTCAGCCCGTACCTCGATAAGCCGTTCGAAAAAGCGCGCGCCGAAGGAATCATTCCGCCGGGGTTGAAGAGCATCGGCGGCACGTGGAGCGGAATCAGCGACGCGGGCGACGCGACCTATCTCAACATGGTTCACATGAGTGGTTATGACGGCACGGACGTTTTTGATTTGACCCGCGCGGAAATCGAAGGACGCAAGCAGGCGATGATGGCAATCCGTGCATTGCAAAGATTCGCTCCAGGCTTTGAGAATGCCGGATTGCGCAACTTCGGCATGACCGTGGGAATCCGCGACACGCGCAAAATCATCGGGCGCTATAACCTGACCGAGAACGACGTCCGCGAGCAGGGGCGATTCGAATCCGCAATCGGAATCTTCCCCGAATTTATTGACGGCTACGGTGTGTTGATTCTCCCGACTACGGGGCGCTATTTCCACGTGCCGTATGACGCGCTGATTCCGCAGGGCGTGGAGAATCTGCTGGTGGCGGGCAGATCCATCGCAGGTGATAAGATTTCGCATGCGTCTGTCAGAAACATGATGTGCTGTACGGTGACGGGGCAGGGCGCGGGCGTCGCGGCGGCGGTTTCGGTCAAGCAGGGAAAATCAACTTCCGATGTGGAAATTGAGCAGGTGCAGGCGGAACTGAAACGGCAGGGGGTACGGTATCGGTAAGGAAGTTTCCTTAAAATTTCAAAAATGCCTTGACAAACCTTTCAAAATTGTGATATTTTAATGCCAGACAGACCGACTGGTCTGTCTGTAAGTCTACGAAAAGCCATTCATCAGACAGACCGACCAGTCTGTCTCAAACTTGCCAAAGGAAATGATATGACGCTTCGAGACAAAATCATTCTTGAATCCATGAAGCTCTTCTCGTTGAAAGGCTTCCTGAGCGCTTCCATCAGTGATATTTTGGAAGCAAGTGGAACATCGAAAGGCGGGTTTTACAATCACTTCTCCAGCAAGGAAGATTTATTTTTGGCAGTGTTAGAAGAAGCGCAAAAAATTTGGCGGGAAAAAGTGCTATATAGCTTGGAGCAAACCGACAGCCCGCTTGAAAAGATCAAGATCATTTTACAAAACTACAAAAACCGTTATTTGAAGGATTCCGAAACCTTTCCCGGCGGATGTATCTTCATCACTTTTTCAGTGGAGCTGGATGATCAAATTCCGCACCTGTCCGAAGAAGTAAATAAAGGGTTCGTCGGTTTCAAGTCTTTGCTCAAACGTTTATTGGATAAAGCTCAGGAGCGGGGGGAATTGAATCTGGAAGTAAATACCGAGACCATGGCAGAAATGCTTTTTTCGGGCATGGTCGGTTCTTCCGTTTTGTACGGCGTGGGCAAGTCTGCCGAACGCCTCGATAAATCCATCAATTCACTGATCGAATTCCTCGAACAGAAACGCAACATGCAAGTCGTTGAGAAAATTTAGTTTTAAGGAAATGTCCCTGTTACATTCGGCTCTTTCCAGTTTGCAACGTTCACGAATGTTCATTGGCGGTAAAAGTTTTATGCAAAGGAGGTTCCGCGCTGCAAATAATAATTTCTTTTTGTCCTTGCGTCGTTTCAAAAAATAAAATCCATGAGGAGATGATGACATGAAAAATAAAATGTATAAATTGTTTGTGGTTCTTGTGGTAGGAATGTTGCTGTTGACTGCGTGCGGCGGTCCAGCCAAGACGGAAGAACCTGCCAAGACCGAAGCCCCCGCAGCTGCTGCTACCGAGGCTCCCGCTGCGGCAACCGATGCGCCCGCAGGCGAAACGCGCGGTGTGATGCGCTTTACTGACGGTCTTGCGTATGGTGGCAAAGAAAACCTCGACCCGGTGGATGAAGCGCGCTTCTTCCCGGTCATTGCGATGATCTACGACCGCCTGACCGAGCCCGCTTTTGATAACATGACCCCGCAGCCCTCGCTTGCGGAATCGTGGGAAACCAACGATAAAGGCGACATGTGGACATTCTACCTGCGCAAAGACGTCAAGTTCCATGATGGCACGCCGATGACCTCCGCGGATGTGGCATATTCCGCCGACCACTGGAAGAATTCCCCGACTTCAATTCTTGCCAGCACCTTCAAAGTCGTTGACAGCATCGAAACGCCGGATGACTACACCATCGTGTTCAAATTGACCGCGCCGGTTGTGACCTTTGACTTGACAGTCATGGACTACCGCGCCCGCGTGGTGAAGAAAGACGCCTTCCCCGATGTGTTGAAGAATGGCATCGGCACAGGTCCCTTCAAGCTCGAAAAATTGGATGTTGGCGGCATGACGGTTTTGCTTGCCAATGACGAATATTGGGGCGGCAAACCCGGCGTCGCCAAGGCTGAAATTTACGGTATCGCGGACGTGGAAGCGCAAACCAACGGTATGCTCTCTGGTCAACTCGACTGGCAGACCGTCACTGCTGAACAGGCTGCACGTTTTGAAGGCAACCCTGATTTCAAAGTCACCCAATCACCCGGCGGCAACTGGTCAGGCTTTGTGATGATCACCAATAAACCGCCGTTCGACAATTTGGCGTTGCGCCAGGCAATGCATCTCGTAGTGGATCGTCAGGAAATGATTGATCTCGCCATGAACGGCGCTGCGAGCGTTTCTTGTGACTCGCCGGTTTCACCCAGCGACCCCGCTGTCTTCCAGGATTGCGATTCCAAGCCCGATATCGAAGCTGCAAAAGCAAAACTTGTCGAGGCTGGTTATGCGGATGGCTTCACCGTAGACCTGTTCACTGCGCCTGTCTGCCAAGACTTGGCTGCCCTCGCGGAAATTTACCAACAGCAAGCTGCCAAGGCTGGCATCACCGTCAACATCAAAACCGTTTCCGCTGATGGTTTCTGGACTGAGCAATGGATGAAAGAACCGTTTTTGATGACCTGTTGGAACGAACGCCTTGCAGACGCCGCATTGAACGAAATTTACCGCGGCGGCGGCGAATGGAATGAATCCTTCTGGAACGTTCCCGCGTTCGACAAGTTGCTGGATGACGCCCGCGCCGAGAAAGACCCTGCGAAGCGCAATGAATTCTATCTCGCCGCGCAGAAGATGCTGCACGAAGACGGCGGCACGATCATCCCGTACTATCAGAATTTGATCCGCGTCCAAAAATCCTGCATAGATGGCATTTCCCCGCTTGCCAACATCTGGATTGACTGGGATCCGATTACGAAACCCGCTGATTGTAAATAATCTTTTCCCCTTTCACTGTAGGGCGCAGGGCAACTTGCGCCCTACAGTGAATACTATTTCATAGTTGCTGATTCCCTTCGAAGCAAAACACAGGAGATAACTACCTCATGTTAGCTCTTATTCTCCGCAGGTTTGTTCTTGCCATTATTACCCTGTTTATCATCTCACTGCTGGTCTTTGTGGGACTTGAAGCGTTGCCAGGGGACGCTGCCACCGCGTATTTGGGGCAATCAGCAACTGAGGAAAGTCTGAAAGCGTTGCGTGAGGAATTCGGCTTGAACGCGCCCGCGCCGATGCGTTATTTGAAATGGCTGGGTGGATTTTTACAAGGCAATTTGGGGGAATCCATGGCGCGTAGAGCGCCCGTTGCGGAAGTCATCGGTAATCAATTCCGCAACACCGTTGTCTTGTCAATCGCGGCGAGCCTCTTTGGAATTCCACTCGCCATTGTGCTGGGAGTCATTACGGGACTCACCCGCGATAAATGGCCCGACATTATTCTCTCGTTATTGGCAATCCTCGGCATGACCCTGCCTGGTTTTGTCACCGCCACCGTTTTGATTTACATCTTTTCCATCAAAGTAACTTGGTTTCCCGCCATTTCAATGGTTCCCTCCGACGCGCCCGTCAGCGAGATTTTACCTAATATCATCTTACCCATCATCACGCTGACCTTTGTCATGACGGCGCATATTCTGCGTCTGGTGCGCACCAGTATGATTGACGTGCTCTCCAGCGATTACGTGCAAATGGCACGGCTCAAAGGCGTCCCGCTACTGCAGGTCATCTTTCTCCACGCGCTGCCCAATGCCATGTTGCCAACCATTAACGTGATTGCGTTGACTATCGCCTGGCTGCTTGGTGGCGTTGCCATTATCGAAACCGTCTTCAACTTCCCAGGGATTGGCAAACTGCTGGTCAACGCCATCGGCGACCAGGATTTGCCGCTGGTGCAGGGAATTGCCATGATTCTCGCGGGGATTTACGTCGGTGTCAATTTGATTGCCGACCTGTTGACCTTGTTCCTCAACCCGCGGCTTCGCACCGCTCGCAGTTGATTCTGGAGTGACCCATGACTGTACAGACTCAAGTTTCGGAACAAAAAATAGTCATCAAACGCCAAAGCCCGTTATTGGAGACGTGGCAAAACCTGCGACGTTCATGGAGCGGTATGTTCGGGTTGGGACTTATTACCTTGCATTTTTTAATTGCACTGCTCTCACCTGTCATTGTGCCGCATGACCCATTGGAGATGGATTCGAAAAATCGTAGCGCACCCCCTTCCGCCGAGCATTGGTTCGGTACGGACAAACTCGGACGCGACGTATTTTCGCGCTCGATGGTCGGCGGGCGCGTCTCGATCATGGTGACCGTATTTGGCATTTCCCTCGCCATGTTCTGGGGCGGGCTGACAGGTATCCTGCTGGGCTTCCTCGGCGGCTGGGTGGATGAAATCGTCATGCGTGTTGTAGATGCGCTGCTGGCAATTCCGTGGCTGCTGGTGCTGCTCATTATCGTCAGCGCGTTTGGCACCGATGCATGGATTCAAACGCTCACCTTCGGCTTTACCTATGGCTATACCGCCATCCGCGTGGCGCGCGCCGCAACGCTCGACCACGTTACTGATGATTACGTTTTGTCAGCGCGGGCAAGGGGTGAGCGTAGACGCACCATTGTGCTCAAAGAATTACTGCCGAATGTGTTGGACATTCTTTTGGTGGATGGCGCAATGAATTGGTCGTGGATGTTGCTCGGTTTCAGTTCGCTCTCCTTCCTCGGCTTTGGGGTTCCACCCCCGACGCCCGATTGGGGCTTCATGATCGCCATCAACCGCGAGATTTTGGCAACTCAACCGTGGTCGGTGTTCGGCCCCGCCCTCATGTTGAGTACATTAATTGTCGGCATCAACCTGTTTGCCGATGCGCTTGCCAAGGCGTTGGGACTCGACCGCAGTCAGGGAGCGCCCGTATGAGCAATCTCGTTGAAATCAAAGATTTGTCCATTGGCTATCACAACAAGTCCGGCAAATTAATTTACGTGCTAAAGAATATCTCGCTGCAAATCAAGCCAGGCGAGACGGTTGGATTGGTCGGTGAATCGGGCAGCGGTAAAAGCACGCTTGGTCAGGCGATGATGGGCTATCTGCGCCTGGGCAGCAAAGTCATCGGCGGCAAGGTAACATTCGCGGGCAATGACATGTTCGCGCTGACTCCCCGCCAGTTGGAAAAAATCCGCGGAAATAAAATCGCGTTGATTCCCCAAAACGCGGGCAAATCCCTCACCCCGACGATTCGCGTCGGTCGGCAAATCATCGAATCGATTTTGTTGAACACCAGCATGGAAAAATCTGCCGCAAAAAGCCGCATGATTGAACTGCTTGGCCAAGTGCGCCTGCCTCATCCCGAAGTTATCGCGGAACGGTATCCGCATGAACTCTCAGGTGGGCAGCAGCAGCGCGTGGCCGTGGCGATGGCGATTGCAGGCGAGCCCGCTATGCTCGTGCTGGATGAACCCACCACAGGGCTGGACGTGACCACACAGGCGCACATCCTCAAATTGCTGCGCGAGATTGTGACGAAACTTGGCACGGCGATGATGTACATCAGCCATGATATGGGCGTTATCGCGCGCGTGAGCGACCGTGTGGCGTTGATGTATGCGGGTGAAATTGTCGAAGACGCCACCGCCGTTGAGATGTTCAAATCACCTGCGCATCCGTACGCGCGCGGGTTGCTGCAATCCATTCCGCGTTTGTCACTGGCAGGCATTCCAAAATCCATGCCTGGGCAGCCGCCAATCCCTGGCTCTTTGCCTGGATGTTCGTTCGCGCCGCGCTGTCCATTTGTTACCGAGGTTTGCCACACCACTCCGCCAGACTTTGTGCCGATTCAAAATCAGGCGCGTTTGGTGCGCTGTCACCATTGGGAGAAAGTTGTTGCGGCGGACTTTACGCAGGAATTGAAGAGCGTTTTTCACGTCTTTGAACACAAAACACAGGACAGACCCGCCATCGAACTCAAGGATGTCGAGATTTCATATCATAAACCAGGCTTGCTGGAAAAATTACGCAATACTCCGCAGCCGCCAGCCACAGTCAGCGATGTTACGCTTTCGGTGCGTGGCGGTGAAACGCTGGCGTTGGTCGGTGAAAGCGGCAGCGGCAAATCCACCATTGTGCGTACCATCTCGGGACTTTTGCCTGCAAAGAGCGGCAGTATCAAATTTTTATACAGCGACCTCAAGGTTGCGGTTGATGAACGTCCATTGGATTTATGTCGACAGGTGCAATTGATTTTCCAAAACCCCGACGCGTCGCTCAACCCGCGCCATACCGTCGCGGAGATTCTTGACCAGCCGCTCAAGTTGTACTTCCCCCAATTGAATCGCGATGAGCGGCGGGCGCGGCAGATTGAGATTCTCGAACGCGTGCGACTCGACGGGCGGTATCGGCTGCGCTATCCAGGTCAACTCTCGGGCGGAGAGAAACAGCGCGTTGCCATCGCCCGCGCCTTTGTCGCCATGCCCGAAGTGGTGCTGTGTGACGAGGTCACTTCCGCGTTGGATGTTTCCGTCCAAGCCGCGGTGCTTGACCTGCTGGCAGATTTACAGCGTGAACACAAGACAACGTACATCTTTATCGCGCACGACCTGGCGGTTGTCCGCGCCATCGCCGACCGTGTGGCGGTTTTGTACCAGGGGCGCTTGTGCGAAGTTGGCACGGTGGATGAAATTTTCTCGCCGCCCTATCACCCTTACACGGAAACGCTGCTCGGCGCAGTGCTTGTGCCTGACCCTGAATCCGAACCGAAGTTGCTTGCCAGCGACACGCCCGAACTGGCTCCGCCCGCGCAGGGTTGCGCTTTCCAGCGCCGTTGCCCAAAGTTTATGCGTGGCGTGTGCGATATCGAGACTCCGCCGTGGCGTTCGCTTGAAGATGCGGAAGACCACAAGATTCGTTGTCACATCGCGTTGGATGAATTAAGTGCTAAGCAGTCAAAAATCATTGTCGCGGATTAAACATGGACTTAATGGGTTTCTCCGCTGAACGCTTGCAGCGAATTAACACGCTGGTAAACCGCTATGTGAATAGCGGAAAACTGGCTGGTATTGTGACTTGTGTTTGGCAGCGTGGCGGTATTGTTCATATCGAAGTCTGCGGACATCAGAACCTTGAAAACAAAACGCCCATGCAGCGCGATTCGATTTTTCGAATCTACTCCATGACCAAGCCGATTACCTCCGCGGCATTGATGATGTTGTATGAAGAATTGCTCTTTAACCTGACGGACGAGGTCAGCCAATATATTCCCGAATTCAAGAACATGAAGGTTATGAGTGCGGATGGCAAACTTGAAGCGCCGCTGCACCCGATGACGATTCAAGATTTGCTCCGTCACACGGCAGGCCTCAGTTACGGCGGTTACGCCGAAACCCAATCGCCTGTTGACAAGTTATATGACGAGTCAGGAATCTTCACCAACAAAATCACCAACGAAGAGGCGGTCAAGCGGCTGGCACAGTTGCCGCTCCGCTTTCACCCTGGGACGAAATGGTTTTACAGCGTCGCCACGGATGTCTGTGGTTATTTGGTGGAAGTGTTATCGGACATGTCACTGGCGGACTTCATGCAGAAGAAAATTTTCAATCCGCTTGGCATGGTGGATACCGCGTTTGAAATCGCGCCTTCTAAAATCAATCGCTTCTGCACGCTTTATGGCAAAACTCCCCAAAGCGATTTCGGCGTATTGGATCTGCCCGCTTCGAGCGAATATCTTCCACCCGTCAAAATGCATTCGGGCGGCGGTGGATTAATCTCCACCACCGATGATTATCTCAAGTTCGCGCAGTTCATCTTGAACAAAGGTGAATTTAACGGCGTGAGATTGCTTGCTCCAAAAACAGTCGAATTGATGACGATGAATCACCTGACGCCCAACCTGCTGCCCATTGCCTTTGAAGGTTCCGTGCCGATGATGGGCACGGGCTTTGGTTTGGGATTCAGCGTCAATCTCGACGTCGCACAGAACGGCGTGATGGGCTCGGTCGGCGACCACGGCTGGGGCGGGTACGCCGAAACCTATTTCTGGATTGACCCGCGCGAAGAATTAATCGCGCTGCTAATGACGCAATACCTTCCATCGCAGACGTATCCCATCCGCAAAGAGTTTCGAACCGCCGTTTATCAGGCGCTTATCAATTAATGAAGAGAGAATTTTTGTATGGAGCAAACTGTCAAACCACAAGGCAAGAAACCCAAACTTTACAGTTACCGCATTCGCAAGTCGCCATACTTCGAAGCGACCCAGCGTTACGGCTGCAAGTCCTATACGCCGTATAACAACATGTATCTGCCATTGGTGTACGAAGATTTGCTCAGTGATTATTGGGCGTTGAAAAATGATGTGACGCTGTGGGATGTGGGTTGCGAGCGGCAGGTGGAAATCACAGGACCCGACGCGTACAAACTCATGCAGCGACTCACCTGCCGCAACTTGAACAAGTTTCAGGTGGGGCAATGCTATTACGTGCCGATGACCACCGAGAGCGGCGGCATTCTCAATGACCCCGTGGCATTGCGACTCGAAGAAAATAAATTTTGGCTTTCGGTTGCTGACCGCGAAGTATTAATTTGGGTGCGCGGTTACGCCAATGGACTCAAATACAACGTGACCGTACGGGAACCTGATGTTTCTCCGCTCGCGGTGCAGGGACTCAAATCTTTTGACCTGATGGCAGATCTGCTCGGTGATTGGGTGCGCACGCTCAAATATTTTTATTTCAAAGAGACTTCGTTCAATGGCATTCCGTTTGTACTGGCGCGGACTGGTTGGAGCAAACAAGGCGGTTACGAGCTCTTTCTCACCGATGGCAGCAAGGGCGATGAATTGTGGGAGACCATCATGCAGGCGGGTAAAAAATATAACATCAAGCCTGGTACGCCCTGTTGGATCGAGCGCATTGAAAGCGGACTATTGAATTACTGGGAAGACATCACCGAGCAGACGAATCCCTTTGAAGTGGGCTTGGAAAAATTTGTTGACCTTGAACAGGATGTGAACTTCATTGGCAAGGACGCGTTGAAGAAAATCAAAGCGGATGGAATCAAACGCAAACTCGTCGGCTTGATTTTGCACGGCGAGCCGCTCAACCAAACCGCGGAATTCTGGACGATTGAGTCGAACGATCAGACCGTGGGCACAATCTCCAGCGCGGTGTATTCGCCCGACCTGCAGAAAAACCTCGCGTATGGCATGGTTAGCCTTGAATGTTCGGAAATCGGCAAAGAGTTGATAGTGGACATCGGCGAGAAGAAAGTCGGCGCCACGGTCACGTCTTTGCCGTTTATTGATAACAAGCAAAAATATCTGGCTGGATTATTGAAATAAACCAAAGGAGAACAAAATGGAAAAGAAGGAATGGCGAATTCAAGGTGATTTCTTGATGAGTTGTAATTGCGACGTATGGTGCCCGTGTGTGCTGTCGCTGGGCAAGGCAAACCCCACATACACGCGCTGTCTCTCGTGGTGGGGCATTCACTGCGAGAAGGGCTATTATGGCGACCTTATCCTCGATGGCTTAACCACGGCGTTGATGTTGGAAACTCCAGGCCCGCTGGCGGAAGGCGGCTGGACGTTGGGTATTTATCTCGATGAGCAAGGCAGCCCCGAAGCACAGGAAGCGTTGAAAAGCATTTTTCTTGGTCAGGCGGGCGGACCTATCGGCTGGTTCTCCATCATGATTGAGAATTATCTGGGGCATAAGGTTGTGCCCATCACGTTTGAAACGCGCGAAGAGGGCTGGTATCTCAGCGTGCCAAAAATCATTGATGGCGCAGTATCCCCTGTCATCGGCGTGGACAAGTCCACCCCGACGATGGTTTCCAATGCCGGCTATTGGGCAGCGCCCGAAGTAACCGTGTCCAAAGGGACGAAGAGTCGTATCCGTGATTGGGGACGCAATTGGGATTTCTCTGGTCAAAGCGCGGAGTATGCGAAGGTGGACTGGAAAGGACCGTAACCAGTAATTGGTAAATGGTAATTAACTTACCACAGAGAACACAGAGTCCACAAAGGTAAATACAAAAATCTCAGTGTGCTCTGTGTCCTCTGTGGTGAAAAAACAGTTTGCTATTCTCACACAAACAGGAGATTTCACTATGACAGACCTATACCCCATCGGAACACTTCCGCCTGTGGGCGAAGTGCCCAAGAAGATGTACGCGCAGGCGATTCGTCAGAATCGTTTCGGCGACCCGCGCAACGCATTTCAAATTGAAGAAGTGGAAGTGCCGCCGCTCAAACCGCATGAAGTGCTGATTGCCACGATGGCGGCTGGCATTAATTTCAATAACGTCTGGGCGGCGCGTGGCATTCCGATTGACGTGATTGGAATCCGCATGAAGGCAGGTGAGCCGTATGACTTTCACATCGGCGGCAGCGACGTGGCGGGCATTGTGTATCAGGTCGGCACGGATGTGACCAACGTCAAGGTTGGCGATGAAGTCATTGTCCAGCATGGCTATTGGGATCCAAACGACCCGTGGGTCAAAGCGGGCAAAGACCCCATGCTGGCGCCCTCGGCGGGGATTTGGGGCTACAACTCGAACTTCGGGTCATTTGGTCAATTCTGCGTGGCGCAGTCGCACGCGGTTTTGCCGAAGGCAAATCATCTGACGTGGGAAGAAGCCGCTGCGCCGACTCTGTGCGGCACAACAGCCTATCGCATGTTGCACGGCTGGAAGGAGAACGAAGTCCAGCAGGGTGATGTGGTGTTGGTCTGGGGCGGCTCGGGCGGAGTCGGCTCGCAGGCGATTCAAATTGCAACCGTGGCGGGAGCGAAAGTGGTGGCAGTTGTCGCGGATGATGAACGCGGCGAATACTGCAAGAAGTTGGGCGCGGTCGGATACATCAACCGCAAGAAGTTTAATCACTGGGGTATTCCGCCACACTGGAAAGATGACGCGGGTCAAAAGGAATGGATGGCTGGCGCGCGCGCCTTCGGGAAAGCCATCTGGGATGCGCTCGGCGAAAAGCGCAGCCCGAACATCGTGGTTGAACATCCAGGCGAAGCGACCATCCCGACCAGCATTTTCGTTTGCGAGACAGGCGGGATGGTGGTCATCTGCGCAGGGACAACGGGTTACTCCGCCACTGTGGATTTACGCTATCACTGGGTGCGCCAGAAGCGCTTGCAAGGTTCGCATGGTTCCAATGATGTGCAAGCAACCGCCTATAACGATTTAGTCCGCGCTGGGAAAATTAATCCCTGCATGGGACAAATTTATTCCTTCGACCAAATTGGTCAAGCGCACTACGATATGGAGTCGGGCTTGGATACACTCGGCAATCGCGTGGTGCTGGTTGGTGCGAAGGAACGCGGGTTGGGCAAGAAATAGATGACGAATAATCCCATTGCAGAAGCCGTCCTCCGACGCGACCGCAATATTGTGCTTGCAGGTTTAACCGCCGTGATACTTCTCGCGGCGGTTTATCTGGTGAACATGGCGCAATCGTATGATAAGGCGGTCAAAGTTCTGCTTTCGATTTGCGTCAGCGGCGACCGCGCCATGGCTTTATCGGACATGGGCAACTCGCCCATTTTCGAGCATACCGCCCACGTTAATAACGGCTTCCTGACACTGTTTGCGATGTGGGCGGTTATGCAATTCGCGATGATGAGTCCCACCGCGGTACCAATGATTCTTATGCACACGAAGATTCAGCGCAATCGCTATCCCGATGAAACGCCATATTTGCAAACCGTGATTTTCTTCGCGGGCTACATCATCGTGTGGACAGGATTCAGCGCGGGGATTGCCGCCGCGCAAATATTTCTGCAATCTTCGGCATTGCTCACCCCGCAGATGTCCGCCGCGAGTCCGTGGCTGGCTGGCGGGATTCTCATCGCGGCGGGCTTGTTCCAATTTTCCAAACTCAAAGAAGTCTGCTTGAACGGCTGCCGCTCGCCCGTGACTTACTTCATGCTTGAATGGCGTGAAGGAAATTTCGGCGCATTGCAGATGGGACTCAAGCACGGACTTCACTGCGTCGGCTGCTGCTGGGTGTTGATGGCGCTGCTCTTTGTGGCGGGCGTGATGAACCTGCTGTGGATGGCGGTCATCACTGTCTTTGTGCTGCTGGAAAAAGTCATGCCTAAAGGCGAACTCTTTGGAAAAGTCGGCGGCGTGGGTATGGTCATTTGGGGAGCGGTATTAATTATTTTGGGGCAGGTGCATTGATATGGCTGATTCGTTTGAACGTTTAATTAATCCGCGCTCGATTGCCGTATTCGGCGGGGCGCAAGTGGTGGAGTTGATTCGTCAATGTGACATTCTCGGATATGACGGCGAAATTTATCCCGTCCATCCCAGCAAGACAGAAATCTCAGGGCGCAAGGTCTATCGCTCCGTGGCAGATTTACCGCAGAGTCCCGACGCGGCATATATCGGCGTCAATCGCAACCTGACGATTGACATCATCCGCGACTTGGCGGCGCGCGACGCAGGCGGAGCAATTTGCTACGCCACGGGCTTCACCGAGGCGGGCGAAGAAGGCGCTGACTTGCAGCACCAACTGCTCGAAGCGTCGGGTGATATGCCATTGGTGGGACCAAATTGTTATGGGCTGATTAACTTCGTCAGTGGCGCGGCGCTCTGGCCCGACCAACAGGGCGCACAGCGCGTGGATAAGGGCGTCGCCATCATTACCATGTCGTCGAATGTCGGTTTCAACCTTTCCATGCAGCGGCGCGGGTTGCCCATCGCGTATCTGATGTCATTGGGTAATCGTTTGAAGTTCAACCTGCACGACGCCATGCGCGCGCTGGCAAATCAACCAAGCGTGACTGCGCTTGGGTTGTATCTAGAAACCATGCCCGACCCGCAAGCCTTTGAAGAAGCGGTGAATTACGCGCGCAAACTCGGCAAGCCTGTAGTGGCAATCAAAACGGGTCGCTCGGACGTGGCGAAGAAAATGGTCGTGTCGCATACCGCGTCACTCGCTGGTTCGGATGTGTTGGTCAGCGCATTGCTCGAACGGCTTGGCGTAGCAAGAGTCGATTCGCTCGAAGCGTTGATTGAAGCGTTGAAGGTTCTGCATGTGCTCGGTGTTTTAGACGGCGGACGAATTGGCGCGATGAGCACTTCGGGCGGAGACTTGACTCTGCTGGCAGATGCCATGCCCGCGAATATGTCCATGCCTGCGCTCTCGGCGGATACGGTGAACAAACTCCGCGCGGCAGCGCATGAACGAGTGAATGCTGCAAATCCGCTTGATTACCAGATGTTCACCTGGGGAGACGAAGAAGGCAATGCAAAACTCTTCTCCGCGTTTTTAGCAGATGGCTTTGACATTTCATTGTGCCTGCTCGATTATCCGCGCGGCGACAAATGCGACCAGTCCACCTGGCTCGGGGCGGAGCGCGGCTTTGTCCGCGCAGTGAAAGAGACTAAGACAAAAGGCGCGGTGATGGCGACCTTCTCCGATACCGTGGATGAAGCGATAGCCAGGCGTTTGATGGATGACGGCGTGGCAATGCTCGCAGGCATTGACGCGGGACTCGCGGCGGTCAAAGCGGCGGTGGATATCGGCTCGGCTTGGAAGAAACCCGTCAGTGAGCCGCTGCTCTCAAAAGCAGATTTGTCCAGTGGTAAAACGAAAGTATTAACCGAAGCCGAATCAAAAGAATATTTATCTCGTTTTGGCGTGCCGATTCCTGCCGCGAAAATCGTCAGCAGCGCCGAAGAAGCGGCCAAAGCCGCAAATGATTTGGGCTATCCTGTGGTGGCGAAAGCGTTGGGCGTGGCGCACAAGACCGATGTCGGCGGAGTGAAGTTGAATCTTCGCAATGCCGATGAAGTCGTGGCAGCGGTGAAGGAAATGTCAAAACTCACATCCACGTTTTTGATTGAAAAAATGGTGCGCGGCGTGGTGGCGGAACTCATCGTCGGCGTCGCTAGAGACGAGCAGTTTGGGTCGTATATTGTGGTCGGCAGCGGCGGGATTTTGGTCGAGATGATGAAGGACAGCGCGTCGCTGTTATTGCCGACATCAAAGGAAGAAATTATTCAGGCGTTGAACGGCTTGAAATGCGCCCCGCTGTTGAATGGATTCCGCGGCGCGGCGCATGGTGATATGAACGCGGCGGCGGAGGTGATTCTCAAAGTAGCGCAAATGATTGAGAGCGACCCGACTGCCATCGTCGAGTTGGACATCAACCCGCTGATGGTGTTGCCCGAAGGTCAGGGTGTGGTCGCCGCCGACGCGCTGATCAAACTTGCCCCGAAGGAGAGTCCGCGTGAGTGAATTCCTCAAGACCAGTCGAAATGGTCAAATCTTTGAAATTGTTTTGGATAAGCCAAAGGCGAATGCCATTAATTATCCGCTCTCGATTGAGATGGGTAAAGTCTTCGCGTCATTTCGTGATGCCCCCGACTTGCGCGTCGCCATTTTGACTGGCGCGGGCGAAAAATTTTTCTCCGCAGGCTGGGATTTAAACGGCGCGGCGAGTGATGAAGATTATTTCGGCGAGTATGGCGAAGGCGGCTTCGGGGGCTTCGCCGAGTTGGAAGGCTTGCTTAAACCTGTGATTGTCGCCGTGAATGGTCTGGCCATTGGCGCAGGCTTTGAGATGCTGCTCCGCGCGGATTTTGTCATTGCGGCAGAACATGCCAAGTTCATGCTGCCCGAAGTGCGCATCGGTGTCGCGCCCGACATCGCTTCCGTCATGCTGCCGAAATTGCTGCCTCGTCAAAAAGCGTTGGAGATTTTGATGACGGGCAGGCAGTTTTCGGCGCAGGAATTGGCGTCGCTCGGTTTGGTGAATGAAGTTGTGCCAGCGGAACAACTGATGGAACGGGCGCACGCATTTGCCAACGAGTTACTGCTTGCGGCTCCGTTGACTCTCGCGGCAATCAAGGAAGTTCTGAACCACACGCAGGCTTTGAGTTATGAAGATGGCATTGCCGCGCTGCGCTCAAAGACCTTCCCTGCCTTCATGAAAATGCTGGCGAGCGCCGACTCAAAAGAAGGCGCGAAGGCATTTGTCGAGAAACGCAAGCCTGAATGGAAAGGCGAGTGACATGAAATTCGACGCTTCCCTTGCTTCGCTCCCATTGAAAGATGTGCCCGCCAGCGCCAAAGCCGCCGAGGAGATTGGTTTCGACGCGTTGTGGGCGCAGGAGACGCAGCACGACCCGTTCCTGCCATGTGCGTTGATGGCGGAGCATACCACGCATTTGAATTTTGGAACCGCGGTGGCGATTTCCTTCGCGCGCTCGCCCGCCAACCTGGCATATACCGCGTGGGATTTGGCAGCCCAATCGGGCGGGCGTTTTATTTTGGGACTCGGCACGCAAGTCAAGGCGCACATCGAGCGTAGGTTTGGTCAGCCATGGCCTGAATCGCCTGTTAAAAAATTGCGTGAACAGATTGAAGTTATCCGCGCGTTTTGGGATTGCTGGCAAAACGGCACGAAGTTGAATTATCGCGGCGAGTATTACAAGATCAGCCTCATGGCTCCATTTTTTCAACCGCCGCCCCTGAACTTCGACGCAAGCAATAACACATTGGGGCTTATTCCGATTTATATCGCGGGGGTAAACACGGGCTTGGCAAAGCTTGCAGGTGAAGCCTGCGAAGGCTTTCATGCGCACCCGTTCAACACTCCCCTTTATTTGAAGGAAGTGCTTCTACCCGCTATTGACGAAGGCGCGAAGAAAGCGGGACGCCAGCGCGGATACATATCCGTGACCGCTTTCGCGGCAACCACGCCCACGGAGATAAGTTTTGCCCGCGAGCAAATTTCATTCTACGCTTCAACGCCATCCTACCGCCCGGTCATGGATTTGCACGGCTGGGGCGGCGTCGCGGAAAAATTGTCCGCGCATGCCGCGAAAGGAGAATGGGCGGACATGCCGAAACTCATCACTGATGAAATATTGAGCGAATTTTGTCTGGTGACGGATGAAGGCAAATTGTTGGATGGTATGAGTAGCCGCTATGCAGGCATTGCCGACCGCCTCACGTTGTACACGCCGTTTATCGCAGGCGAGCGGGATGAATGGTGGAAGAGCGTATTGAAACGGTGAATCAAAACCGATATGGAAAGGTAAACCCATGGAACTCAACGGCAAAAAAATTGAAACAGTTCTTATTGAAAAGACCTTAGAAATGGGCGCATCACTGGCGGGAATTGCGCGCATCTCGGATTTGAAGGCGTCGCCGTCTTATACGGTTTATGACAAGCGTCCCTTCTACCCCGAATACAAAGGCGTGACATGGGACGAGACGTATAAGTCCGTGCTGGTGTGGGCGTTGTATCATCCCGCGTCCGAGCCAATTATGGATTGGTGGAGTCTGAAGGTGCCAGGCTTCACGCCTGGCAATCGCGTTTTGCGCGACCAGTCGAAGAAACTGCGCGTGTGGATTGAGATGGAACTTAACATCAAGGCATTGTCGCTGCCGTATCAAATCGAATATGGCGGCGTGTTCTTGAAGGACTCCGCGGTACTTGCTGGATTGGGAGTCTTCGGTAGGAACAATATTCTCATCACTCCTGAGTTTGGTCCGCGCGTGCGCTTGCGTGGAATCTTCCTGGAGCCAGAACTCGAACCGACAGGTCTTAGCACATTCGACCCATGTAAAGATTGCGACCGCCCCTGTCACCGCGCCTGTCCGCAGGATGCTTTCCGTAGCGGGAAATTCGAGCGCGACTACTGCAAAATCGAGAACGATAAACGCTACGCCAACGAAGAAATGCTGGATGGTTCCATCATGGGCATTGACGAACCGAGCATGGTAATGAAACCCTGCCGTAACTGCGAACTGTCGTGTCCCGTTGGGCGCACGGTGGTTGGATAGATTTTCACCACAGAGTGCACGGAGTTCATAGAGTTTTATAAAAACCTCCGCGCTCTCTGTGTTCTCTGTGGTAAATGCTTAAGTTTTTTTCTGGAGGCTGAAATGGCTTTGAAAACTCGAAATAATTATTTGAACGCCCTGAGGAAAATGCGTCCGAACATCTACAAGTTCGGCGAACTCATCGAAGACGTGACGACTCATCCCGCGACGAAACGCACCATCGAGAGTCACTGCCTTGCATTCGACGCATCGCATGACCCCGAACTGGCGGAGATGTTCACGACAACATCCATCTTTACGGGAAATAAAATCCACCGCTGGAATTCCATGATGCAGAGTCCGCAGGATTTGGTGGGCAATATGCACGTCAAGCGGCAGAACTATCGCCGCACGGGAACCTGCACGGGCGGCGTGTGCGTCGGCTGGAACGCGCAGAATGTCCTGTGGGCGGTCACGCAGGAGATTGACGCGAAGTATGGCACTGAATATCAGAAACGCTTGAAGGCTTGGATTCTCAAATCTGAGGAAACGGGAATCACCGTTGCGGGCGCATTGACCGACGCGAAGGGCGACCGCAGCCTGAAGCCGTCACAGCAAGCCAATCGCGATGTGACCCTGCACATCAAGGAAGTCCGCAAGGATGGCATTGTCATTCGCGGCGCGAAGTTCATGATTTGCGCCACTGCCGCTTCACAGGAAGTTTTTCTTGTCCCTGGCGGCGTGTATGGCGAAGAGGATAAAGATTTTGCGTTGGCTTGCGTTGTTCCGCGCGACATCGAAGGCTTGACGGTCATCGAAGCCACGCGCCCCAGCGACCAGCGTGATTACAACGAAGGCGCGGAAGATGAAGTCCCGAACACAGGCATTACGCAGGGCTTGCTGTTGTTCAACGATGTCTTTGTCCCGAACGAGCGCGTGTTCATGTGCGGTGAGTGGGAATTCACCAAACAGTTTATCCAATACTTCTCCGCGAATTACCGCGCGTGCATTGGCGCGTGCGTCGCAGGTCAGGGCGATGTGATGGTGGGCGCGGCGACGTTGATGGCGCGCGCGAATGGTCTTTCTGCGAAGACGTTCACCGATAAATTGGTCAACATGTCCATCAATAATCAGGTCACGTTTGGATTGGGCGTTGGCGCATGCACATTGGGAAAGCCTCACCCATCTGGTTCATTCTTTGCCGACCCGCTCACCGCACATACCAATAAAGTGATGGTGGCGACTCTGCCCTATGAAACCAAGCGCCTGACTCAGGAAATCGGCGGCGGCATGGTTGAGACGGGCTGTATGCCGTCCGCACAGGATTTGGCTCATGCTGAATATGGCGAACTGCTGTGCGAATATTACAAGGCAGGCGCAGGCTCGGCGGAAGCGCGACTCAAAGCCGCGCGTCTTTCCGAATGGCTGACCATCGGCGGCGGCGTGCCTGGCTGCATGCACGGCGGTGGCTCTCCCGATGGCGCGAAACTCACCGTCCGCGCGGCAACGCCCATTGAAGAGTATGTCAATTACGCGCGCAAGGTGATGGGTATCGAGGAAGAAATCCCAGAGCCGAAGAAAAAATAAAGTGCAGACCCTAAAGGTCTCCAAGACCTTCAGGGTCTTATCAAGGAGTCAACATGCGTCTTGAAAATAAAGTGGCATTGATTACAGGCGGTGCTTCGGGCATTGGCAAAGCCACCGTCAAAAAATTTGTCAGCGAAGGCGCGCGAGTCGCATTTTGCGACGTCAATGAAGAATTGGGGAAAGCCCTGCTCGCTGAAATCGGCGCGGAACATGACTTCCAAAAAGTGAACGTCGCCGACCGCAAAGCCGTGCAGGATTGGGTGGACAGTGTGGCGAAGAAATACGGGCACGTTGATATTCTCATCAATAACGCAGGGATTCTGCGGGACGGATTATTCGTCAAAGTCAAAGATGGTCAACTACTCAAGCAGATGTCCGAAGAGGCGTTTGATTCGGTGGTGGCGGTCAATTTGAAAGGCGTGTTCAACTGCGCGCAAGCCGTCGCGCCGTACATGATCCAGAACGGTGGCGGAGCGATTGTCAATATGTCATCACTTGTCGCATTGGAAGGCAACTACGGACAGACCAATTACGTGGCGACGAAAGCGGGCGTGGTCGGCATGACCCGCGTCTGGTCGCGCGAACTGGGCGGATATAACATCCGCGTCAACGCCATCGCCCCAGGCCTGGTGCTGACCGAAATGCTGCTGTCCATGCCCGAAGCGGAGTTGGAAAAACTGCGGCAGAAACCGCCGCTGAAACGCATCGGCACGCCCGAAGAAATTGCAAATTTATATTTGTTCCTTGCCAGCGACGAGTCAAGTTATATCTCAGGCGAAGTAATTCGCATTGACGGCGGTATGGTGCTGGGAACTTAATTTGTTTGCAGGTCGAAGGTTTAAAGGTACAGAATGAGATTTTTCAAACGTTTACGCGACAAGCCTTATTTATTGGAAGTTACTTACAAATTCACCGAGGCAATCTTTGCGCGGCTGCACCCGTTGATAAAAAGACTCGGCTACGGACGCGCGGATAAACTCATGCGTATCCCTGAAAAAATCGGCAAAGGCGCGGTGTTCGATTGCCAGATGTGCGGTCAATGCACGCTGCACTTCACGGGCATGACCTGTCCGATGGGCTGCCCGAAGAATCTCCGCAACGGACCGTGCGGCGGCGTGCGGCAGGGCGGCTTCTGCGAAGTGGATGCAACCATGAAATGCGTGTGGGTCGAAGCATACGAACGCTCGACCAAAATGAAAATTTGTGGCGATGGCATTTTCAACATCCAGCCGCCGTTGAATCAGCGTCTGGCAAATAAATCCGCGTTCATCAATTTGCTGTCGCTGCAGGGCGCGGATATGCCTGAAACATGGAAGACCGAAACAGGATTGCGCCATGACTGAGAATAGGACAAGCGGCAGATTTGAGGCCGCGCTGCGGTCGGGGAAGTTTGTCATCACCGCCGAAGTCACCCCGCCCGACAGCGCCAATCCGCAGGATGTCCTGGCTGCCGCGAGCAAGCTTGGCAAATTTGCGGACGCGCTCAATGTCACCGATGGGTCGGGCGCGAATTGTCATATTTCGAGCGTGGCGGCTTGCACCATTTTGTCGCAGGCTGGTTACGAAGTCATCTTTCAAATGTCATGCCGCGACCGCAACCGCATTGCCATGCAAGGCGAGTTGCTCGGCGCAGGCGCGCTCGGTTTGCATAATGTCTTGTGCCTCACGGGCGATGATGTTACCGTGGGTGATCATCCACAGGCGAAGCGTGTCTTCGATTTGGATTCGACTCAACTGATTCAAACCGCGCGGATCATGCGCGACGATGGAATTTTTCTCAGCGGGCGGAAGATTTCCTCCCCGCCGAAATTTTTCCTCGGCGGCGCGGATAATCCCTTCGTCGAGCCGTTTGATTTTCGTCCACTGCGGCTGGCGAAGAAAATCGAAGCGGGCGCGGAATTTTTCCAGACGCAGTACTGCTTCGACGTGGAGCGACTCCGCGCGCACATGAAAAAAGTCCGCGACTTGGGCTTGCATGAAAAAAGTTTCATCCTCATCGGCGTGGGACCTTTGCGCTCGGAGAAAACTGCCGAGTACATGCGGACAAAAGTCCCCGGCGTATACATCCGCGATGAAATTGTCGAACGGTTGAGGAAAACCCCGACCGAAGGGAAACGCGTGGAAGGAAAACGGATCTGTGTCGAGATTATCCAGCAGGTGGTGGAAATCGAAGGCGTGGCAGGTATCCACGTGATGGCGCACAAACAGGAAGATGCCGCCGTGGAAATTATCGAAGAAATTCAAGCCCTGAAAGTTTCAAAAAAACTTTAGGGTTTCAAAAAGGAGAATGAACGATGAAAGAAGTTGTGATTGTTGAAGCAGTACGCACGCCCGTGGGAAATCACGGCGGGATGTTGAAGGATTTCGATGCGACCACGCTGGCGCAGATTGTGATGAAGGGTGTGCTCGACCGTACGAAACTCGACCCGTCGCTGATTACCGAAGTGATTTTCGGTTGCGTCTTTCAATCAAGCGACGCGCCGAACATTGCCCGTGTAGCGGCGTTGAAGGCGGGCATTCCCAAAGAAGTGCCCGCGTACACCGTGGCGCGGAATTGTGATTCGGGTATGGATGCGATCGTCAACGGCTGGCGCGGGATTCAAGTCGGCGACGGTGATATTTATCTTGTGGGCGGAGTCGAGTCCATGAGCAACATTCCGTACCTGACGCGTGGCGCGCGCTGGGGTTTGAAACTCCGCCACGCGCAGTTGACCGACGCGCTGTGGGAAGGTCTGACCGACGCAAACTGCGGACAAATCATGGGACGCACGGCGGAGAATCTCGTCGAGGAATTCAACATCACCCGCCAATAGCAGGATGAGTTCGCGGTGGCGAGTCACAAGAAGGCGGCGCAGGCTCGCAATGAAGGCAAGTTCAAGGATGAGATTGTGCCTGTCGAAGTGAAAAAGAAGAAAGAAAAAATTTTGCTCGACCAGGATGAAACAATCAACCTCGACATTACGGTTGAGAAGGCTGGCACGGCTCCCGCGGTATTTAAAGAAGAAGGCGGCTCGGTTACTCCTGTCAACGCCTGCGGAATTTGCGACGGCGCGAGCGCGATGTTGATTATGACGGCAGAGAAGGCGAAGAAACTTGGCTTTACCCCACTGGCAAAGATTATCTCATACGGATACGCTGGCGTCGAACCGCACCGCATGGGGATTGCGCCCGCGGGCGCTGTCCCTGCCGCGCTGAGCAAGGCTGGCTTGAAATTGGAGCAGATGGATTTGATTGAAATCAATGAAGCCTTTGCAGGACAGGTGCTATCGGTCGGCGCGAAACTTGGCTGGGACTGGAACAAGGTCAACGTCAACGGCGGTGCAATTGCGCTTGGTCACCCTGTTGGTTCATCGGGCTGCCGCATTGTAGTAACGCTGATCCGCGAGATGGGGCGGCGCAACGCGAAGTATGGCGTCGCAACTCTGTGTGCGGAAGGCGGGCAAGGGAGCGCGCTGGTGATTGAGAGTATTTTATAAAAGGTAAAGGTATTTCTAGTTTGTTGCTGCCACTCAGTCCGTTATCTGTGAAGTACCATGAAAATTCCCCACATTGAAAGCGGATTTATGAACAAACCCTTTGAAGTTTGTATAATCGGAGCGCCTGTGTTAAGCCCATAAGCCGAAATCATTGCCCGAACTTCATTTGGTTGCTCTGTTAGGTCTATTTGAAGAACGCCTTTCATGGCGTATGATTTCATAATCTTAAAATAATCATTCCAGCGGGGTACAAATCTGGTATACGGGTATAAATTCAGGAAACGAGCGTAGGCGGCACGTAGGCGGCAGAATTACTGCCTTCTAGATAATTCTAGCCGAAAACGGTTGAGTACAAAGTAAATGAAAGGCGGTGGAGATTTATCTCTATCGCCTTTCATTTGTATTTCGCCTTGTGGTTTTCGTGATTAAATCCTGAGTGTGGATTACTGATTTGGCCGGGAGTGAAGACATACCAATTCGCCCTTGAACTACAGGCATCGGTCCATATCTTCAAATCTTGAAATAATCCAAGAGCTCTTTGATTTCAAACCCCTGAATCAATTCCATGATGGTTATGGATGTTTTCGAGAATAAGGATATGGTTCTATTTATTTCATCCCAATTTTCACCGGACGACGCCTGTTCGAGCAGGGTGTTCGACAATTCATGAAATTTTTCGAGTTCCATACCTAATTGCCTATAAGCTTCTTTTTCCTTGTTTCGATATTCGATATTTTCATACCACCTTCCCAACAAACTTTTCCTACTGTCAAGCTCTGGCAATCTGGCAAGCGCCCTCTCGCGAACTCCCTTATCCTTATCGGTATATATGATTAGGGCTGTTTTTATGATGTCCCTGCGAAAATCTACAAGATCCGTTTGCGCGAGATACTCCAACCCAAGCGGGTATTCCAGCCAGCGAGGTTCCTTGCCTAGCAATTCCGCAAAATCGGAGAATGGCAAGGCGCGGCTATAATAATAACCTTGGCTATGGGTACACCCGGTCGCCAGCATGAGGGTGTGAGTCTCATAGTTTTCCACCCCCTCCGCCATAAGGTCAAGGTGAAGCTGGTGCGCCATACCGACCAAATGCCTAAAAAGCCTGAAATCTGATCTTGATGTCGGCGCTTTTTGGGTGATATTCATGGCGAGTTTGATTGCCTTTAAGGGGAGTTCAGTAAGCGTGGATAACGTCGTATACCCGGCGCTGAAATCGTTCAACACGATGGAGATGCCCTGGGCGTCCATATCGCGAAGCATCTTTCTGGCAGCATCGTCATTTCTTAAGAGCGACCGTTCTGTGATTTCAAGGTAAAAGTTTTCCAGTCTTGCAAGTTTCCCTGATGTGGTTCTACGCAGAACCTTCAAAAAGCTATCATCATTAAATATTTTCGGAGACACATTGAATGATAAAAATAAAGAGGGATCAAGGGCATTCAAGGCAGCAAGGTCTTCGACAAACTTTGGAAGCATGGCCCTTGTCATTTGATTGATAAAGCCGGTTTTTTCGGCAAAGGGAATGAATACATCAGGCAACACTAACGAACCATCAGGCTGCTTCCAGCGAATTAGGCTTTCGGCGCCACAAATTTTTCCCGTAAATAATGAAATGACAGGCTGGTAATGAAATACCAACCTGTCCTCCGCGATTGCCTTTTCCAGCATCGCGGTATTGAGTTTCGGCTTCATGTCTTGTCTCCAATTTTTATTGGAATGAAAGGCGAAAGCCAATGGCTTGGCGCCGGTTGAGTTTACATTCCGGACCGATCGCGCCGCATGGCGTCCATGACAGCCACCGCCGCGATTTGCACAATGTTCGTGACATCATCACCTGTCTGCAAAACATGAACAGGAGCGCCCATGCCGAGCAGGATGGGTCCAATAGCTTTCGCCTTGCCAAGACGGGCCAGCAATTTGTAAGCAATGTTCGCGGACTCAAGCGATGGAAAGACCAGGATATTGGCATCTTTGACCGAGCTGAACGGATAACGCTCTTCGATGATACTAGGGACGACCGCTGTATCTGCCTGCATCTCGCCATCCACAACAAGGTCGGGGCGGCGGTTTCTGGTTATTATAACGGCATCCCGCACTTTGTCTGAGAGTGGATGCGGTGTGGAGCTAAAGTTCGAGAACGATAAGAAAGCCACGCGCGGCTCGATTTCCAACTGTTTGGCGAAGTCTGCGGCGAGAGAGGCGATTTCTGACAGGTCTTCCGCAGTCGGGTCAATATTTACAGTTGCATCTGTGAACAGAATGACACGATCATCAACAATCATGATGTAAATCCCGGCGGCGCGGATGGTTCCTTTTGCGGTATGGTGAATCTGTAACGCCGGACGTATTACTTCGGGATAATCGTACGTGAGACCCGAGACACAGGCTTCCGCATCACCCATCTTGACCATAAGCGGCGCAAACACATTTGGGTTTTTTGCCGTCTCATCATGAGCTTTCTGGCGGGAAAGCCCCTTTCGTTTGCGAAGTTCGTAGTACGCATTGGCATACTTTTCATATCCGGAAAAATCAGCAGGATCAATGATTTGCGGTCTATAATCCAGAGAGAGTGATTTGACCTGCTCTTCGATCACCCTCCTGCGCCCGATCAAGATCGGTATGCCGATCCCGTCCTCTTGAATCTGATAAGCGGCGCGGATCACCTTTTGCTCCTCTCCTTCCGCGAAGGCGATACGTTTCTCACCGGCGCTGGAGCGCGCCCTGTTCATGATGAAATGGCGCACCTGCTCGCCCTTGCCGAGGCGGAACACCAATTGTTCCCGGTATTCATCAAGGTCAATTTTCTTGCGAGCCACACCTGTCTTCATCGCCATCTCAGCCACGGCAGGCGCTTCCCACAATAACACGCGTGGGTCAAGCGGCTTGGGGATGATGTACTCGCGTCCAAACTTTAGATTTTCCAAGTCATAGGCGCGCAAAACAGAGTCGGGAACATCTTCCTTGGTCAGCGCAGCCAGGGCTTTGGATGCCGCGAATTTCATATCATCGTTGATAGCCTTTGCCCGCACATCCAGCGCACCGCGGAAGATGAAAGGAAAACCCAGAACATTATTGATCTGGTTGGGATAATCCGAACGACCCGTTGCGATGATGACATCTTTGCGCGCTGATTTTGCCAGCTCTGGTGTGATCTCCGGATCGGGGTTGGCCATCGCAAACACGAGCGGATCTCTAGCCATTGATTTGACCATTTCGGGCGTCATAACATTGGCAACCGAAAGACCATAGAACACGTCAGCACCACGCACGGCGTCAGCCAGGGAGCGCGCATCGGTGTCAACAAGGAAGCGTTCTTTATATTTGTTCATCCCAACCGTACGGCCTTTATAGACAACACCTTTACTGTCGCACAACATGATATTTTCGCGCCTGACTCCCCAGCGGATGGCAAGTTCCGCGCAAGAGATAGCCGCTGCGCCAGCGCCGGAGATCACGATGCGAATTTCGCTGTGCTTCTTGCCGACCAATTCCAACGCATTGGCCAACCCGGCTGATGAAATGATGGCTGTACCGTGCTGATCATCGTGGAAGACGGGGATATCGAGCATACTTTTCAGGGTCTCTTCGATGTAAAAACATTCGGGAGCCTTGATATCTTCAAGGTTGATGCCGCCAAAGGTGGGTGCGATCCCCGCGACAATTTTTACAACCTCATCCGGGTCATGTGAATTGACCTCGATGTCGAAGACGTCAATATCCGCAAACTTTTTGAAGAGAACGCCCTTGCCCTCCATGACCGGCTTGCTCGACAGTGCGCCACGGTCTCCCAATCCAAGGATCGCCGTGCCGTTGGTAATCACCGCCACCAGGTTGCCTTTTGATGTGTATTCATAAGCCATCCCAGCGTCTTTTTCAATTTCAAGGACAGGCTCTGCCACACCTGGCGTATATGCCAGACCCAGGTCACGCTGGGTATCCATCGGTTTTGTGGGAACAACCTCAATCTTTCCAGGTTTTCCTTTCAGGTGATGATATTCAAGAGCATCTTCACGCGTAATCTTAGCCATATGATCTCCTATATAAGGGTTGAACAAGTCTTTCACTGTCGTAGTAGGTGCAATAGATAGCCACCATCACGATCTACTCCCTATCTCCATTTTGTGTGAAACGCGCCATCGCGATCTATTCTCCGATACGTATGTGCGCCAAAATAATCGCGCTGCGCCTGGATGAGATTGGCAGGCAGGCGTTCCGAACGATATGCGTCAAAATAAGCCAGGGAAGCAGAGATACCCATCATGGGGATTCCCAGGTCAATTGCCGTCTTTACCACATCACGCCACGCAGTTTGATTTCTCAAGACTGCATTTCGAAACCCATCGTTCAATAAAAGATTTGACAGTTGGGGTTCAGCTTCAAAAGCAGTAACGATGCCATCCAACAAAGAGGCGCGGATGATGCACCCCGCGCGCCAGATGCGCGCGATATCAGCGTAATTAAAGCCAAAGTCATACTGGTTGGATGCCGACTTAAACAAGGCAAAGCCTTGTGCATAGGATGCGATTTTGCTGGCATACAATGCCTTCTCTGCGAAATCAATCAAATGCTGTTTGTTGCCCGAATATTTTAGTGTCGCGCCGCGAAGGAATTTACCCGCGATCACGCGTTCCGACTTCATGCTCGACAGCAGGCGCATCTCCACCGCAGCGTGAATGGTTGGGACGAGTGCGCCAACATCCATTGAATTCTGACTTGTCCACCTGCCTGTGCCTTTTTGCGCGGCTTCATCCAAAATCATATCCACCAGCGATTGACC
>Ga0172371_10002295_pt1 | contig 30417 bp, 34 predicted proteins | sample Lak12m_FD_114543 | JGI IMG/M metagenome (GOLD analysis project Ga0172371, IMG submission 114543) | Freshwater microbial communities from Kabuno Bay, South-Kivu, Congo - kab_022012_12m | ecosystem: Environmental > Aquatic > Freshwater > Lake | place: Democratic Republic of the Congo: South-Kivu...
TCCGGCCGTAACTGTCGGTTTTTTCGACTGGATTGGTGGTACCGTCGCCTAGGCCGCCTTGTTTATTCGCGCCGGTTCGGGAGAAAGATCCAGCATAATAGTTGTAAATGCTGCCGGTATAATCATATAGATTGTCTATGTCGGTTATTCCCCTTACGGCCGCGCCCTCACTCCGTCCGTGTTCGGTGTTATTAAGAGTGTCTTCCAACACGCAGGTGTTGTAGTCGTTGTAAGCTTTGCAATTATAGACCCGGCGATCAATCTTTTTTATGGCTTCGCGGCGGTCGATTAGAGATCCTGTCGCGGCGTCGACATAGATTATCTCGTGGTAGTAGGGTTTCAAGCAAAACAAATCCACCTCCCAAACCAAATAGTCTTTGGAATCGTCCTGTCGCTTATTAATGAATTTTTTGTTGTAGATGTACAATCGCGCGTCTCTAATTGATTCCGGCTCTCCCTTTTGCTTTTCCGCCCAATATTTTTTGGCCAGTACTGCCGCTTTTTTTGAACTAATTTTAGGCTTGACATTTAGTTGGTTGGGCGAATGGATTTCTCCGTTAATTGCGGTAACCATCCGGTCGTCTTTCAAATGAACCGTCAATTGTCCGCCGAAAACCGGTACTCCTTTCCATTTTTGATTATATTTAAAATGGCTCATATTTAGATTGTCTTTGGTCTTTTTCAATAATCCCAACTCGCGGTCAGGGCTCGAAACGCCGAAATATTTTCCGAACTTTTGCAAAAATTTCCGGGAATTTTCTTTACCATTTTTACCTTGTGCTTTCCAAAGGGATTTTTTGCCGTCTTTTTTGGCGAGAAAATCCAGTGTGCCGGCAGTGTCGCTGGTTGAAATTTCAACATCAGCTCCCAATTGATTTTTTAAATTGGCCAGATCTGGCAGACTGTCTTCGGAAGAATTAGCAGCAGAAACACTCCCAATTGAGCAAAAACAAAAAGATAAGATCGTAATAAAAAAACCAGAACCCAGTTTTTTTTTCATTTGGGCCGGTATAGACAACATAGTCGGAAAAACCCAGTCGTCGTTTCACGACGTAAATGGGATTTTGTTGAGCTACGGGTCATTCTTAATGTTTTTATTTTAAACTAAAAAAATAATCGCGCAATAATCGCGCAAGTAATTTCATTACAATAATATCTAATCAATAAAAGTTAAGGCTTGACCCTTTTTATTGGCCCGACCGGTTCTACCGATGCGGTGAATATAATCTTCATAAGTGTTGGGCAGATCGAAATTGATCACATGAGATACGTCGGGAATATCTAATCCTCTGGCGGCCACATCGGTAGCGACTAAAATATCCACATGGTTCATTTTGAAAAGATTCAAAGCTTTCTGTCTCTTGTGCTGGTTTTTGTCTCCGTGGATGGACTCTGCCTTGAAACCTATTTCAAGCAGATTTCGGGAAAGCCTTTCTACTCCCATCTTAGTTTTACCGAAAATTAAAACCTTATTGAATTCTTCCTTGTTCAATAAATTGCGGAGCACTTCAATTTTATGGCTGTATCCGTTAGTTTTGACAACATCCTGGTCGATGTTATCGGCGGTTTCGCCGGTTTTAACCGAAATGGTTACCGGGTCGCAGAGGTGTGCCGAAATAAGACTTTTAATAGTATCAGGAATGGTAGCGGAAAAAAACATTGATTGTCGCTCCTTAGGTAAATTTCCCAAAATCTTTCGAATGTCCCGTTGAAACCCCATATCAAACATCCGATCAACTTCATCCAGCACCACGTTGCGGAAACCCGAAAGATCCAAAATGTTTCTTTTAATTAAATCATTGAGTCTTCCCGGAGTGCCAATCACAAAATTCGGCTTTCTTCTGAGTTGGGCGATTTGTCTTCCAATTTTCATTCCTCCGACACAAGCCACTGAACAAATGCCTAAGTTTTTGGCAAATTCGCGGAATTCATCTTCGATTTGGAAAGCCAGTTCCCGGGTTGGAGTAATAATAATTACTTTTTCCGTCCGGTTTCTTAATATTTTATCGATTAACGGAATCAACATGGTTGCGGTTTTTCCGGTTCCGGTATTGGCGATTCCAACAAAGTCTCTTCCCATAAGAATTTGGGGTATAGCTTGGTCTTGGATAGGCATCGGGTCAATGTATCCATGACGGGAAATGTTGGCTTTTAGCTGGCGATTAATTTGAAAATCGGAAAATTTATTTTTGGGGAAGTATCTGGTTTCCGTTTCAATCGTTACCGCTTTTTTGATAAATTTCGATACGTCTATTTTATTTACTTGACTCTTATTCCCTCTTTTCCGGGGAAAACCGGAACGGAAACCTCTCCCAAAGCTTCTTCGACCGAATTTGTTATCCCCTCTTCCAAAAGCTGAAGACCTTGATCTTTTTGATCTATTATACATAAACTAATGGATTAAAATTAATTCTTTCCGATAAAGCCATGGGGCTTAAGCGGGAATTGTCCAGACGACACGAAGAATTAATTAATGTTGATTGAATAAACAATCTAGAGAGAATCTTAAATTCGTATCGATTTGCAACAATTTTTAACTTTCTTACCCTACACCACTTTATAAATAAAAGCAAGGGATTGTACAAGATGAGTACCTTTCGAACAGTTGCCTGTGTTTGATGGCAAATTCAATGGGAGTTAAATATTCAAGGTTTTCATGTGGCCTCACGAAATTGTATTCAACCACGAATTCTTTTAAGCGGGAATTGAACAGGTTCACATCCGGGGTAAATTTTCCATCAATGAGCCATTCTCTTTGCAATGTTTGGTTGAATCTTTCAAGGGAGGGATTGTCGGTTGGAGTCCTGGGCCGCGACCAGTACTGGGTAATGGCCAGCTTCCGGGTTAATTCTTCAAAGTATTTCTCAAATTCTGATCCATTGTCACTATGGGCATTCTGAATGCGTCCGTCAAGCAGGTAGTCCACTCTTAAGAGAAAGTCTTTAGCGGACATCGAACTTTTGTTGCGGTACATTCGGGCAAAAGCGAGTTTTGTGTAATCGTCGATCATGGTAATGACGTATCTTTTGAGGCCGCCCCAGTGAATAACAATCGTGTCAAAATGCAGCAGGTAACCAAGTACCGGTAATTTTCTTTTAAGCTCCGTGATTTTCTTCTTCTTGCGGGCCCGTTTGCGCTTTAACTGTATTCTCGCGTTCCTTTTGGGGTTCGGGTACAACTTGAAATTCTCAATAGTGTACTGGACTTTCCAACTGGATATTTTCTCCCCGTATTCTTTCTCGTAGAGTCGTTTAAGCTTCATCTTGTGCAAAAAAAGGGATTAACGGAGACAATAAAGATCAAGTGCCGGAAGATTTCACAAAATTGCCAGAATACGATTGGCTCACGAAAAACGCGGCTACTTATAATTTCTACCTTACCTACCCACGCGATAACGCTTTTGGGGTTAACTACGAACCTTGGCACTGGCACTGGGAGCAATAAATTTTGGTTCAGGTATATTAACTCTAACGCTAACTCGAGTGCCCGCATGAGTGGACACTTATCTGTTCGAAGCCTCAGCGAAGGCGGAGCTTCCAACATTTTTTACCGAGGAAGTTATCCCTGATCCTCAATATACAATCAAAGAGATAAAGCACTTACTAACCCTCGCCTGACATTTCGGGCAAGGTTCTAATCCTGCTTTATTAAAGATTAATTACAACTTTACCAAAAATAAAACCGTCGTTCGTTTCCTACTCAAAAAAAGCAGGAATTAGTGCAGAAGCAAGTGGAGCTTCAGGATTTGCAATATTATCTAGGCTCAAAAAAATAGATTCCCATTTTAATCCACAAAAACACTCAGTATTGGTAATCAACACTGGTAATGGTCTTTTAAACTTTTCTTGAGTGGATAATAAACTTATCGCAAGTCGAGTGTTGGAATAAAAAAACTAATTCAAAGTTCTAATACACACAATGGGGTGACTTAAAAACCGCTTATTTATGCGGTTTTTAGGACGGTGCTCTCGATCGTAGACAATGTTAGAACTATTTTTGAGAAAAGAGGTGAATACATTTTTATCCCCAACTTGGATTAATCCACCCCACCCCTCTTCTCACTATTTCAAAACATAAGCCGAAGAAGGGCCCTTGCCGATCTGTTTAATCATTCCCAGCTTTTTGAGCTTTTGCAGTTTAAGCTGGGCAGTTCTTTTGGAGGATTTTGTTATGTCTATCACGTCTTTTACGGCGACTTTCCCTAACTGGTCAATAAAATCCAAAATTTCCTGTTGCTCCTCATCTAAAAATACTTTCGAGTTAACGCTTTCGGCTATCTTTTTGTTAGACAAGGCCAAGACTTTTTTTCTGGTGCTGCTGATTTCTTCTTCGAAGCCACCGACAAAATATTCGAGCCAGAATGTAAAGTCCGCTTTCCCGTTATGATATTTTTCTCCGGTATTTACGGCCTTATAGTATGACTGTCTGTCGCGGTTGTAATAATCTTCCAGGGCGAAAAGACGGCGAAAGTCATAACCCATTTTGTAAAGTATGAGGGTCGCCATAGCCCTTGCTGTTCTCCCGTTGCCATCGTTAAAAGGGTGGATGGCAGCGATCTCGATGTGGGCAATGCCGGCTACTATAACCGGATTGGTGTTTTGTTTCTCGTTTTCGTTTATCCAAGCAATCAAATCGTTGCACAAAGCCAGCACTTTTTTTTCATCTGGGCCAGTATAAACAACTTGGTTGGGAAAACCTATCCGTCGCTTCACAACGTAAATGGGATTTTTGCGGTAGCTTCCAGATTGTTCTTTCGGTAGGGTTTTATTTGTTACCAGTTTATGAATATGCAGAAAAACCTTTTCTGTGATTGGTTTTTTGGCAGTTACGATACCTTCGATATATTTGAGAGCGTTAAGATAGTTCTGCACCTCGTAAACATCTCTTTCGGGAGCGTCAATCTTCTTGCGGGCTAGTATTTCTCCCACCTCTCTAACATTCAGTCTGTTTCCTTCTATGGCGGTTGAGCTATGGGTCATTCTTATCAAAGCCTGTCGTCTCAATCTTATTTCTTGTATAGGGAGTATCTTCGCTCGCTCGATAATCGCTTTAGCCTCCGCGATAGCAGTCAGTGTTTTTAGGATTCCGTCGGTAATTTTGTATTTTGGCTTAAACATGGCTTAATTTAGTGGGTTCAATATGTTTTTATTTTAAACCAAAAAAATAATCGCGCAATAATCGCGCAATAATCGCGAAAAGGTTTTGTAATTGGAACAAAAGAAAAACCGGGGTAGATTGTCATCAGTAGTTGAAATGATGACTAGCCGCCATGGAAATAATTTAAGGAGAAAACATGAGCAAAGAGATACTTTTCATAACCGGCAACAAGAACAAGCTGGGGGAGGTCAGAGCGATCACAGGGCTCAATGTGGTTGGAAAGAGTCTCGATATTCCCGAGATACAAGCGCTGGACGTGGAAGAAGTTGCCAAAGCAAAGGCGCTCGAAGCTTTCAAGACTACCGGCCAGCCGGTTATCGTTGACGATACCGGTATGAGTATTGAAGCTTTGAACGGCCTGCCCGGCGCTTTAGTTGCCTGGTTTTTGGACACACTCAAGCCCGAAGGCATTGTGAGGCTCCTGTCGCAGGAGAAAAATCGTAAGGCATCGGTTTCAACCTGCATCGCCTACGCCGACCAAACCGGAGTCTTCGCTTTTACCGGAACTGTTCGGGGAGAAATAGCCGAATCCTTGAGAGGCGAGAGCGGGTTCGGTTATGACCCAATATTCATTTCCGAGGGACACGATAAGACTTATGCCGAGATGGGAAGCGAAGAAAAGAACGAGATTTCCATGCGCAAGATCGCCCTTACGAAGTTCAAGGAGTTTATGGTCGAGCGATCCTGATTTTTATTCAGATTCTTTCATAAAGCCGCCTAGTTGCAAAAAATACTAAGCGGCTTTTTCAATTGATTCGCAAGAGGAAAAAGTATTTTATTTGACAACCATGCTATTAAGCGGTACCTTAACCCTTTGTCCTATCTAGCTCCACTGGCTCGCCCAAGCTCGAACCTGAATGATTAAAATAAGTTTATTGTAAATCACTTTTGTCGCTAAAGATATCTACATATTTTCTGTAGATGTAGGACTTATCGTATGTTTTCTTTGGGTCGCGATCATATAGAATACCCAGTTCGACAAATCGGTCAATAACTCTTTGCGCTCCAGCGCGAGTAAAATTTGTCAACTTTTTAATCCTCGCGACATTTACGATTGGCATTTTGTAAAGGTTCGGCAGAATCAAGACTGCGCTTTCAGAAGCCCGTTTACTCAAAGATTGAATTTTTAGAGTGTCTTTTTCGCGTAATTTGGTAATATCAAGCACAGTGCCAATTGCCTCGTCGGCTATTTCGATAACACCATCAAGAAAGAAATCAATCCACGCCTCAACGTTCCCTTCGTGGTATCTGTTCAAACGTTCATAATATATTTTTTGGTGTTTCTTAAAATATGAAGACAAAAACAAAACTGGTCTTTCAAGAAGTCGTTCTTTCCAGAGATAAAAAGTGATAAGCATACGGCCTGTTCGACCGTTACCATCTAGAAAAGGATGGATTGTTTCAAATTGTGCGTGAGCAAGCCCTGCTTTTATGATAGGCAGAACCTCGTTATTTTGGTTGATGAATTTTTCCAAATCATTGAGCGCGCGATGCATTTCGGGAACTGGAGGAGGAACAAAATGTGCATTATCGGGACGTGTTCCACCGATCCAGTTTTGACTTTTGCGAAACTCGCCTGGGTCTGCGAAATGAGTTTTACGGGCATTTTCCATAAGCTCGCAATGAAGTTCGCGTAAAAAGCGTAAAACAAAAGGAAAATCTTTAAGTCGTTTGAGACCATAATTCAAAGCTTTAATATAATGCAGAATATCGTCGACATCCTCTGGCAAGTCGGCTTTGACTTTTGCCTCCGCCTCAATCGCGTCTATCATAGTTGCCCGCGTTCCCTCAATCTGGCTCGAGGAAGCGGCATCTTTTCGAATATACATAAAAAGAAAAAAGTCCATATTAGGCAGAAGCTGGGTAATTCCATCTAATTTGCCCAACAGAAGCGTGGCGGCGTTGTTTTTTCTTTCAATCGCGCTGGAAAATTTGAAACCGCTATCAGGAGGAAACGAAGCTGGAATGAAAGCTTTGAACCTCTCTTTTTGCTGTCTTAATTCTCCTGTTTCTATTTTAGTCATCTTTGTTTACATAATGTTAGGAATGTATACAAAGAATATAATTTTGTTTACATCTTGTCAAACTTGTAAACAAACCTTAACCAACCTTCTTGCTTGTTATATATTCTTTAATAAGTTTTATATCTTCAAAATCCTTTTCCCGACCTAGCGCTTTTTTGAATTTGATCGTTTCTTTGATATTCAAAAAAGGAAACCCTTTAATCAACATAGCAGATTTTATGGCTTCTGGTATTCTGGTAGGATAATCTTTCCAATCGAGCTGGGTTATTATTTCCACGTCATCTTTAACCAAAAACAATTTATTATGTCTAATCTCCCTTTTGTATTCCTTATCTTTTTTCAGTCTGTTAAGCAGAGTTGAATCAACAGCTATGTCCAAATCATTGGCTTCTCTCAATCCAAGCGCTGCCAAGATTCCGCTTCCAATAACAACGTAGTGGCCTAAGGGAAAATTTAAACTTGCAAGCTTTTTGAAAATATCCATAGCTAAATATTGAATGAACTAACAACTACGGCTAAATTTATCTTACCTTTTTCTTTCTCTCCCTTTTAAATATCTCTCAACTGCTTCAGGACTGGTTAACCAGTTGCGACCTTGCTTGTAGGCTTCCAATTTTCCTTGGCGGGCAAGGAGATTAAGGTATTTAGCCGAGAAAGGTGTTTTGGGACTGATCTCGGAAAGGGGCAAATATCTTTCTTTTTTCATTGACTTGGGAGTCGCTACTTTGAGATAAATATTCAAAGACCGCTCAACATTTTGAGCTACGAAGCGGACGAGCCTCGCGTAATCGTCTTTATCCGCTCGCGATAAGACATCGTAGTATTTTTTGCGGTCATTTTTGAGGATTATTACCAAAGGATAACCTCTCTGCATTAGGATCAAGTTCATTAGCAGCCTGGCGGTTCGGCCGTTTCCATCAAAAAACGGGTGAACATAAACCAATTTGTGGTGTACAAGAGCTGCTAGTTCAACAGGGTGCAATTTTTTAATATTTTTTTGCAGCCAAGAAAGTAGCCCCCTCATTTCTCTGGGGACATCCATGGCGTCCGGCGGGATGTGCTCGGCTCCACCGATAATCACGTTGCTATTGCGATATTTTCCCGCCCATTCTTTGTCGGTTTCCTGAACCACAATGTGATGCAGATTGCGAATCAAAGATTCGGATATTGCATGGTGTTTATTTTTTTCAACTAAATCCGAAAGATACTCCAACGCTTCATAGTGGTTTTTAGCCTCCAAGTGGTCTTTTAATGGCTTTCCTTTGATAGTGATTCCTTCGTTAATAACCAAAAAAGTCTCTTTGAGAGTCAAGCTGTTTCCTTCAATTCCGTTTGAGTTGTAGGTCATTTCAATTCGGAACTGCTCTTGCAGTTTTTTTACCAAAGGAGATGGCAATGGCCTCAAGCTATTGAGTTTTTGCAGTTTTTCTTCCAATCTATTTATTAGTTTTTTGTCCAGATAGCTCATAAATTTGTTAATATGGTTTAGCTTCAAATTAAGATTATACCATATTAAGAAATGGCACAAATTTTATTATAAAAGTTTTACGTTATGATAGGAAAAAACTAAAAACCGTACGGTTACGCGGTTTTTAGTCGGTGCTCCACTGGCTCGCCCAAGCTCGAACCTGAAAATACAAATTAAGTGTTCGACATATCGGGTCGCTTCGTTGACATTTAAGGAATTAATAGCTATATTGGACTGATATTTTATCCATTTAACTATTAGAATCAGTCAAAATGAATACATGGATCATACCAATGGCTGGAAAAGGCACAAGAACTCAATCGCTAGGCGAATTTAAGCCGTTTATTGAAATTAATAATCACAAAATTTTATTTTGGTTTTTACTCTCAATTAAGTATTTGATAAAGGATAAAGATAAAATGATTTTTATTACCACTTCTTATTTTTCAAAAAAATTTAACGTTAGGTTGGAACTAAAAAAATTGTTCAGTGAATTAAATCTTCATAATAAATTTGTTTTTCTAGAAATACCTAAAGATACTAACGGGCAATCTATTACCGTGGCCTACGCAAAAAATAATGTTAACAAAAATAATCCTTTGATTGTTGCTAATCCCGATCAATACATTGATTTCGATCTACCTAAAAAAATAAATTACTGCTATTTGGCTTTATATTTACAATTGGGGGATAAATCTGGTTTTGTATCAATTGAGAACGGTCTGGTAACCAAATTTATTGAAAAGAAAAATATTTCCAATCTAGCTTGTGCTGGCATTTATATTGTTGCAAAGGCCAAATGGCTATTCGACGCGATAGAAAAACAAATTAGAAGCGGTGAAATGTTAAATGGTGAATTTTATCTCGGACCATCCTTTAATCACATTATTAGCCAATCGTTTAAAGTTAGGCCTTTAATGGTAAGGGCAAAATATGATTTGGGTGACGAAACAAGTATTGTAAACTTTGAGAAAAATTTAATCAGTCGTTTGTTAATTACTAACAGAGTTTGAGTAAAGACGGTCCTCTGCCTAAAATGCAGGTGGGATTATTAATTTCAGGTTTTGCCAATCGAATTAACTCAGCTTCATATTTTGAACCTTGGCATTTACTTTTTCTAAATTCTTTGCATTTGTTACAAAACAAGAATAGCTTCCTCGAATCTTCTCTAATTTTCTCTAACTTTCTGTTACGCTGCCAAACTTGAAAAATACTTTGTTTTTTTGCATTACCCAAAAATAAACCTTGTTTTATATAAGGCATATAGCCCCCGCAAGAATAATATCCATGGCTAGAAATATTAAAAGTTGTGCTGCCAGAGGCTGGACCAATCTTCAGACCAAATTTCTTTTCGTAATTTTTATCCACCGAAGTGTTGCGCGATACTTCTGAAAAACAAAAAACTCTCAAATATGGATATCGTTTTTTTAAATTTTCTATCTTTTTAGTCATTCTATAGTGGTCTTTTATTTTCACTCCATCAGTATTTCCAAAGTAGAGACCACGCCCCAGGTAGACAATGGTAAAAAAATTTACTTCTTCAGCAAATTTAGCCGCTATATCTAATATAAACTCGACATCTTTAACCGAGTATTTATTAATCAGGGTATTGATCCTTAGATGCAATCCCATATTATGCATGAGCCTGATATTTCTAATAGTATGTTCAAAAGTTCCTTTGCCGCGATTGTGTTCGTGATTTTTTTTATTTCCATCCAAGCTGACAGTTATTTGTTCTGGGTCTAACTGACAAAATTTTTCAATGGTATTTTTATCGAAATTAGCGTTAGTGTTGCAGGATACGGCGAAGCCCAACTTTTTAGCGTATTGCAAAATATCAAACCAATCCTGACGACAAGTTAGTTCACCACCCGAAAAACGTAAATCTAAAACATTATGTTTTCTTAAACCAGACAATAGTTGAAATATCTCAGTTATATTCAATTCTTTATCCCTGGGGAATCCAGAGTTATTAAAACAATAGTGACATTTCAAATTACATCCCAAGGTTAGTTCGAAGAACACTCTGATTGGTGAGTAAATAATATCTTTCCTATACTCTTTTTCGTTAATTTTTAAAGTAGTTACTTCTTTGGGAGATATTTTTTCTTTCTTGTAAAAAGAACTCAGCTCATCAGCCAACAAAAACTTATGTTTTAATTTTGGCTTGTCAAAAAAAGTATATCCAAACGGTTCCTCGCGTAAAACATATGGTTTATACATAAAATCAATTTGAAATTTGTTCTTTTAAAAACTTGAATTCCCGCAGTACTCTCTCGATAGTACTCTTGTAATTGGTAAAGTTTTTATCCTCATGATCAATATTAGACCATAGTTCCCCAATAGTTACCCATTTGTATTGTCGAATTTCTTTGAGATTTATTTTGATATCCTTGTACGTACCGAAAAATTCCACCAATAAAAATTTTTGTATTTGTCCTCGCCAACGGTAACCAGCTAATTTGAGAGATTCATCGTTCCAGTCGTATTGATTGATTTTGGTACTTCTACCAATAATCCTAAATTTATCACTTCCTAACTCTTCTTGAAGTTCTCGCGAAGCGGCTTCCTCGAGGGTTTCCTCTTCCTCAACTCCTCCCTGGGGAAACTTCCACCAATTTTTTAGCCAGTCATTATTCTGAATTAATAAAAACTTATCAGCCTTAACAGTTACGCAACTGACATTGTTTCTGTAAGGTAATTTGTCAATGGTAGATAAATCCATAAAAAATTATTAAAACTATTCTTTAATAATGAAATCTATTTCCTTTTTCAAATTAATAGCTCGTGGTTGATACTTTTTAATAACTTCTCTGGCGTAACATCGCATTATTTCAGGATTTGTATCGCTAGAAACTTTTTTTGAAGCCTTAAAAATGTTCATAAAAATATGATAATTAAAATCATTTATTTTGTGTTTTAATTTTTCAACTTGAACCCCACGTGCTTCATACCGCCGAACGCTCTCGTGTATCAATTGAACTTGATTTAAAAAATCTGAGTGATGCTTAACTAAAAAGCGGCATATTTTCCTTAACTCATTAAGGGGCGATGCTAGCTTATAGGCATAGTACTCTCCCTTTCCATTATAATCAAACCAAATTTTAGTATTCTTTTTAACCAAATTAACCGCGCTGGTTCCTGGGACTAAGTACATTTCTTGAAAATACTTATCCAATCTGCAAAAACCTAAATTTCTCAACCTTTTCGCATCGGTAACAATATCAGAAGCAGTACTCCATGGTGTAATCATCATAAAGCCAAATCTTGTTTTTATACCTGTGCTATTTAACAGAGAAATGGCAGCAATATCTTCTTTGATATCGGAACGCTTAAACATCATTTTTTTGATTTTAGTACTGGTTGTTTCTATCCCAAGATAGACTTCTCTCAATCCCACCTTGTAAAGTTCTTGCCAGATTTTGGGAGGCATATTATTTACCACCTCGGTTCGTGTGTCAATAATGAAGGTAATATTGAGTTTTTTCTCTTTTAACTCAGAAGTAAAAGCTTTTAACCTATCTAAATGTTGGAATGAACCAATGAAATCTGGGTCAACAAACCGAAAAATTTTAATCTGTGGAAATTTTCTATTAAGTACTTGTATCTCTCTAACGATACTTGAAGCGGAACGAGAACGCCATTTCTCTTTTAAACCTCTAGCCTGAATAAAAGGGCTGATCGAGCAAAAAGAACAAGCACAATAACATCCCCTCGATCCCTCAATCGCAAATTCTGACAGACGATGCTTGAAAGCGTAATGTTCAGGTAATGGCAACTTGTCTAAATTTGTAATTAATCGCCTTCTTTTGTTAATAATGATCCTTGTTTTTCCTCTGTAAGCTAAGCCAACTAGCTGTCGCCATTCTCTTCCAGAGAGTAAGTTATTAGCCAACTTTGTTAAAGTTATTTCACCTTCGCCCAAGATAATAGAATCTGCTGACGGCATAGATTTTAAAGCCCTTATTGGTTGTAATGTGGGAAAATAATTGCCCAAACATATGTGAGGAATGTTGTTTTTTTTACTCTTTAAAACTTTTGCTACTTTTTCACACCATTCAATGCCATCTTTAGCAATAATTGAAAAACCCACTAAAAAAGGATTAATTCTAGCTATTTTAGATATAGCTGCTTGAGAAGAATTATTTTCAATTCGCGAATCGATTATTTTTACTTGAAATCCCGATTGACGTAAATGAGCAGCCAAATAACTCAAACCTAAATTTTCCCGCAAGAACGTTCCTTGGACGTAATTTCCTTTATGGTTAGGATTTACCAGTACTATTTTGTGATTATTCATTTTTTAAAAAAATTGGATAGTACTTTCAGTACTATCCAAGTGAATTTATCCATTGTGCTGCGCTAGCTCCTAAAAGCACCTTGGCTTCTTCAATGAATGTTTGCCAACTCTTGGTTGAATGAACAATGTTTTCTCTTTGAGAAGTGGCAAACTTTCCTCGAATTGTACGTTCAGGAGGAAAGGTATTGGTATTTTGTCTTCCAACTATGGACTGGAGGGTGTAAATCGCCTCGTTTCCTTTCACGACAAATACTTCTACCTCACCCGATAGCATATACTGGCACAAGCTCGGATAAAATTCTTCATTGCTCCATTTTCCGTACAGTTCTCGCAATTGCTGTGTGTTGAGCAACATCCTCTTCTTAAAAACAATCCTTAAACCAGTAGAAGTTATCATGCGATAAACTTCTGCCTCAAGACCACGCTTCAAACAATCGGGTTTTAATATGCCAAGCCCGAATGACATTTTCAACCCTCCTTATATTTGGTTTCTTGAAATTAAATCAGATTACCCGAAAGTAATACAAGTGTCAATTTTTTATATAAAACTAAAAACCGCGTGTTTATGCGGTTTTTAGTCGTTGCTCGAATGGGTGGACAGCTTCCGAACATTCTTTAACGAGGAAGTTATTCCTGATCCTCAATATACAATCAAAGAAATAAAACACCTACTCACCCTCGCCTGATAATAAGCAAGGATAGTTCCCCGCACCACCAAATAATGACATTCTAGTTTTGATTATGTATGGTAATATCATAAATAAGAAACTATGACCTTAAATTATATCGCCGAATCATTTAAAGGAACTGGCAAACAGATTAACAATGATTTCTTCATTGTACTTAAAAACAATGGGAATTATTTGTTTCTTCTATTCGATGGAGTTAGCTCTGCTAAAAATGCAAAGTTAGGAATTAGCAAATCAGTTGAGTATATAAAAGAAAATTACATATATTTTTATAAGGGAGACGAGCTGAATTTGAAAAAATTAATGTTCGAAACAAATAGGTATCTGACAGAGAGTCCTGTTAAAGAAGCATACACTACCTATGTTGCCCTGTCTGTAAATAAAAAAAGAGATAGAATACTAATGTCTACTTTGGGAGATTCTCGAGCGTATGGCATCTCGAACCAATATATTACCCAATATTCCAAGGACGACAAATGGAAAATCTCTCATATGATAACCAAATGCCTTGGAATGGAAAATTTAGAAAGAGCAGACTTTAGTGAGATTGTACTTTCTAATGTGGAAAAAAAAGTTTTGTTGTGTAGTGATGGATTCTATTCTATACTTGAAAAAAATAAACATTTATTTTTTGAAGTTTTTAACTTCAATAATCTAAGTAACACAAAGAAGAGAATATTAAGAGAAATAAAAAACAAAAACGAGGATGACGCAACATATATCCTTATAAATTTGTATGTTTAAAACAGAAGCATCTTTTGTAAAAACCATCACTAGTTCTGTAGTTTTGAAAGAGAATAATCTAAACAAAATTAGCGACAAAGAAGCACTCTTTGTAGAAAAAGAGTTATGTCTAGGCTATGGCATTGCTGATATTGTAGTTGCTAATTATCAGAAAAACGAAGCAGTTGAGAGAACCAATGCTTTAAGTTTGTTCGATATCTCTCTGATTCGATTAATCAGGAAAAGAAAAGAAGTAGATCTCAGAGAAATATTAAGGATAACAAAGTCTTCCAAGCAAAAAATTAAAGTTTCTTTGAAAAAGTTAGTCAAAGATAAAATAATTGAAGCTAAAGAAGAAAGATTTTTCTCTTATTGTGACTATAAGTCAATACTTACCAACTCAATTGCAATTGAAGCAAAGTTAAAGAACTGGAGAAGAGCTTTGAATCAAGCATATCGTTATAAATGGTTTGCTGAGAGCTCGTTCGTTTTCCTACCTCGCGAAAATATAGCTCCAGCCTATAAAAATATTGAACTATTCAAGCAAATGAATGTCGGATTGGGAACTGTATCGAAGTCTAAGGAGTTAGATATTCTTTTAAAACCAAAAAAAGAGAGCCCATATTCTGAAGATATGCAAATGTTGTTGAATGAGTGTATTCTAATTAACTTATCTTCGATTTTAAAAAGGACTCCCAGAAAGGAAGATGATAATTAGAGCTAGCTTCAGTCAAAAATATTCTGTTATCCTCTAATTCCCTATATAAATTATTTGCTTTTTGTATTTTATTTAGCATTAATCGAATTCTTTCACTCGGATCTCTAATGTCAGAAACTTCTCTCAAGAGCCTGCTTACAGACAAAAGGTAGTTTTTATGAACATCGGGCTTGTGAGTATTCCAAGGATATCCTTCTTCTAGAATTATATCAGAAAAAATATTTTTTTCGTTTTTTATTAGATTTAATGCGTTGTTTCTCCTAAGATTATCTATTTCCCTTGCTCTAATACAATTAAGTAGTTTTTCGGAAAAATACCAACCATCAGAAGGTCCGCCACTCTTATCTTCCGTAAATCTTTCTATGTGAAAATTTCTCAGTACTTCATAGGTTCCTATGGAAATATAGTCTAGCTCGACCAATGACAGAAAAACTAAACTATCCCAATTAGAGTACCCATAGATAACCCTAAAATCTTCTTTCTTTAAAACTTTAAATACTCTGTATAAATTATCATATCTTACAAAATCAGTGTTGATTTTTTCATTTGATTTTAGTAATGTCTCACAAACCACAAAGTATCCATCGAATTTAATGCTAAGATCGGTAACATTGATTAGTATCTTCTCGATACTATCCTCATCTCTAATAAGAGAATAAGATAAGGGAATAGTCATAAAATATTCGAATCCCTCTTTTTTTATTAGTCTTGAATTAATCTCTCTTATAATACTAATTAAATCATCTATTCCTTTTGCTTCTTTATAAATTATTGGGATGATTATTTTTTTAAACCCAGTTTTTTCTTGGAAATCTATCGCTTTGAATACACCTTCCATCATTTTATTTCGGGAATCCTTTGTTGAAATCTGAGTAGAATCCTCTTTGGAAATCGCAATGGGATGGAAGTTGTATGTACCCAACTTACCCCCTTTTGATTCTTTGCTCCCATAGAATTGTAAGTCAATCATTGATATCGGAAGATAATCTTTTTTCTTGTATCCACTTATATCTTTACTAAAACCGTTCGATTCTATGCTAAAAGCGGTAAAAATAAAGCCATCCCCTATTTTATTTTTAAAATAAGCGTCTAGATTCCAATTTTTGTTATGTCCAACTTGGTGAAGAATCTTTGTCATAATGAAAATAATTTTTTAACATGCTCAATTTTCGCTGGTCTGTCAGACGGGTTAAATTGAAGTATCTCCTGTAAAGCATTCTTCAGATTGCAATTCCCGTCAAGCGAAAGAGCTAGCTTTTTCGATGAAAACACTTTTTCTATCTGCTCTCTATTCGTACCGAACGGCAGTTTTTGATGGTATAAATAGTAGGATATTATTCCGAGCGAGAAAAAATCTGTTCTATAAGAAATCTTATCCTTATCTGCAAATATCTGTTCGGGAGCGGCGAAAAGACAAGTGTGTGGTTGAAAACCGAGTGTTGTACAAGATGTTGCTTCAAAATTTTTAGCTATTCCGAAATCAATGACAAAAGGATCGTTATCTTCTGTAACAATGATATTTGTTGGCTTTAAATCTCTATGAACAATGCCATCTTTCCATAAGGGTGTTAGCACGTCTATTATCTTCAAAATCAATTCTGAATTTTTTTGGCTATCACTTTTGTACTCAGAAGCAACTTCTTCTAAATCCTTTCCGCTAATATATTCCTCGAAAACGACAGTATCGTTGTTGTTATGTTTCTTAATTTCGATAATTTTTGGTATCCCATCAAGATTATTATATTTATCATAAATATCGAGCTCACGTAAGTCTCTTATTCCGAAGTTTTGAAAAAGCTTCAAAACACATTTAATCTCATCGCTTCTTTCGATAATGTAAACATCTTTTTGTGATCCTCTTTTGTGACCTATAACCTTTGTAATCCCAAATTCCTTTTTGAAGTCTTTGCTGAGAGTAGTAGCACTTGTTTGTGCATTCATAATAAGACTTTCAAGATTTATATTAACATTTAAGCATCTTAACAACAGGATTATTCAGAATTTGGGTTAGGTCAACAATAATAGCTGAATGCCTTCTATTGACGATAATATTGTTAATATTTAGCATAAAAAGCTGTATAAAAAGATTATAAGGTCAAAGGAGGAAAGGCCATGGAGGATAATCGTGACAGTTGCGTTCATTTCCAAATGTTCATCGAGCTTAAAGGGTGGGAATACCAAAGGGCAGTTGAGAAGCTCCTTTTCGGATTCCTAGAGTGGGCTGACCAAAAGCAAGAGGGCAAGTGGGTAAGCAGCTTGGCGTACAGCAGAAGATGGAACGAGGAATCGGGGATCTCGAATTTTTACATCAAGGGCACGTGGGTCGGTCACGTCAAGTTGTACTTATACGACGAGACCTTCTACCCCTTTCCCAAACACGTCCGAATTCGTGATCACTATAGTCCTTACGATGTCGAAAAAGTCTACCTTGTCGCGGACGCTTTCGAGGAATTCCTGAAAGAAAAAGGGGTTCCCCACAAAAGAATCAACATGGAGAGGAAGTAAAGGAGACCCGCATGAAAAAGATTGAGATGGATTGTCTCATTCCCAGTTGTGACGGGAAGATAGGAATGCCTCTGCGTGAGTGGCACGACAAAATAGCAATTCCTTCGCCGAGACACAAGGGACAAGCGACAACTGGAATTATTCTGGGCGAATATAAATGTCCAAAATGTGGCATAAGCTATCTGCCCAGCTTAACGGATGACATGACTTTCACTCTCACCCATTCCGATGCCGCGGGATATAAAGAGTGAATATCTGATGAGAAAATCACAACAATCCCTGTGAGAAATCAAGCGAGACGATCAATGTCTCGCTTTTTACATAGATCAATTTTATTTTTTACTTTTCCAATAACCAAAAAATCGCACTTTCATGCGATTTTTTTGATGCTCCAGCGGCAGGACTCGAACCTGCGACCAAGTGGTTAACAGCCACCTGCTCTACCACTGAGCTACGCTGGAATAATCATGATGATAAACACAATATAAAAGAATGCAAATAAGTGGTTAACAGCCATCCGCCTTCGCTAAAGCTACGGCGGACAAGCTTGCTCCCCGCCCGACTGGACGACGCCAGTCGTCCGAGCGGGTACCACTGAGCTACCCCAGAATGAGAAAACAACGTTCGGCGGAGCGCATGATTAAGATAATGCAAAAAATGCAAATTGTAAATATTCTATTGACCAAAGCTAATTTGGGGTTAAATAAAAGGTACTGTAAAATTAGAAAAATAGCATAGTCAACAAAACAAAAATAAATTTATAAAATGAAAATTAGTACAATTTGTATTCACACCCAATCAAAAAACAGTCTTTTGGCCGGAATTTTATTACTCGGACTGACTTTCTGCGTTACGCTAAAAGTCCAGGCGGCGGGGGACGCATGGGAAGCAGTAGGAGGCGGGACTTATCTTTCTGAAGTCAGTCACGGCTTCCCTGCGCTGGCTTTTCATCCCGACAACCACGATCCCTACGTGGCCATCGTGGAGAATGCCAATGCTATCCAAGTTAAACATTTCGACGGCACCAGTTGGAGCAATTATGGTCCGGCCGTTACCAGCGGCGAGTTGGATGAAGCCAAATTGGCTTTCAACCCCGGAAATAACGAACTTTATCTGGCTTATTGGGACGTCACACTCCATAAGGTCGTGGTGCTCCGCTATGACGGTTCTTCCTGGGTGGATGTCGGTCCCCACGGGGTAAGTGATAATGACGGTTTCAGCATTTCCCTGGCTTTTAATCCGGCGAACAACTATCCGTATGTGGCCTATAACGATCAGACTTTAAGGAAACTGGTCGTAAAAATGTATAACGGTTCCAGCTGGGAGAATGTCGGCCCTTTTGGGATAAGCGACACGGTAGCTTTTTATCCCATCTTTGCCTTTAATCCCTACACCAATGAGCCATACGTGGCCTATAATGACACCGGCAATGGCAATAAACTTAGAGTAATGAAATATACCGGAACTTGGGAAACCGTGGGGAGCGCCGGTATCAGTTCGGGTTACGTAACCTATCTTGACCTAGCTTTTCATCCGACCAGCCAGCAACCCTACGTAGTTTATACTGAGGAAGACCTACACGAAAGTTTATACATCAAAAGATTTGACGGCAGTGCATGGCAGGATGTCAGCGGCCCTTCAGGCGATGACGCTTCCGGGGAAGAAGGCGAAATCGCGTTTTGTCCCTCGACCAACGATCTGTATGTCGCTTACAGTAAAGAAGATTCTGAAAATAATATTGTGGTAAGGAAATATAATGGCAGCAGCTGGGAACTGGTAGGCACCAAGGGTTTTAATACTTATGAAGCAGGCTATTTTGACTTCGGTATTCAGCCGTCCACCAATGAACCCTATCTGGTTTTCGAAGACGATGCTCATGGTACCATATTGCATAAGCTGGGAATATATAAATATAATAAGGTGGTTTCCAGCCGGCCGACCATCCCGTACAAAAACAAAAAATCGGCCAAGAAAAATCTCACCCTGACTTTTAAGGATTTAAAAATTACTACCAAGAAAGGCTGGGTTAAAGTCTGGTTGGGCGGAAAGAAGCAAAAAGTGCGCAGCGTTAAAAAAAGTGGCAACAACTTAAAAGTAGCGTTACGGGTAAAATACGGCAAGTGGGCAAGGGGTAACTACAACCTGCGCATGCAGTTCAAGAAGAAAGTTGGCAATCACACCCAGATTGACAACTGGCGCTCTCTCAACGCCCTGACAATTTTATAAACTTGATAATTTTTCTTTCTTAAAACCTTGGCTAAAAATATTTATCGATTATTAGCCTTGCTTATACTTCCCCTAATTGTTTTGGGATTATTTTCCGTCTACGGGGCCGAAGCCAAAACAAGAAAGTCAGTGACACTCGGGCATTACCATCCTCTCGCCGCATATTAACGATAGCGATATTGACTGGATTCCAGAGGCTTTTAGTAACACCGCTGCGGGCTCTTGGGGATTTACCCATGTCGGCTCGACTTTATCCCTGTCCGCGATTCGGTACCCTTTCAGGCGGTGGTAGACGGCAAAATTACGAACTATTCCTGCTCCGAGAATAGTCTTCCTATGGGATGGCACTGTGGTTTCTGTATCGATCAGGGAGGATTTATAGCTTCTTATAACTTTGAAGTTTTTTCCGACTCGGATGCCGAAGGAGCCCGCCAAGAAGCCAATATGCAAATTGCCAATGGAAGCCATGTCAACGCTGGGGACATAGTGGGATATTTGTTCCAAGGCGGCGAATCCGCCCATGTTGATTTTGGGATAAAGCCTACGTCCGAAACGCCAACAATGTCCTGTCCCCAACCCTATTTTACCACCGAAGCTTACAATTCTATCATGGGACTTATTCACAAAGATCAGCCAACATGGGAAATGTGTTACGACTAGAAATCGCTGTGTCCGATTTAGGTAATAAAAAACTAACTAATTAATTAATATAACCTATTTTGTTTTAGGGTTATTTGTTTGAAATGAATGTAAACTGACAAATATTAAAGCATTTTCAATTGGTTTTGAGAAGGTCTTACCACTCCTTATTGAAATGAAAAAGCGCGTAGTGAGGAGGTCAATCGTTGATAAATAAACTATGGAGAGGAATAAACAGGATAGTTAAAAATCCAATGATTACTGCTAAAAAAACGAGGACAGAGGCTTCCTCGTTTTTTCTTATATCCATTATTCCTAAAACAAAGGCAAGGATGCTTGTAAGAAATGCAATTGGAACAATTATATCCCACCAACGATCGCCAAATGATAGTATTCCCAGTACTTTTACCAAGATAATAGAAGATAAAATTACAGCTACAAAAAAGGAGCTCAATCCTACTGACCATTTACCTAACCATGTTTTCGGCATAAGACAAACTAAATATTAAAAAAGGTTGACAGTACACTATTAACTGTCAACCACATGCTAATACTGTAGTATGATTTGTCAATTGGCTCCACTGGCTCCAACAAGCCTCGTTGCTCCCTCCGGAGGCGGGACAGGGCAAGCTCGAATCTGATATAAATTATACTTCGCTAATCACGTCAAATCCCTTGAAACTTCCGGTAATGGTCAATCCGATTATTTTCCCCTTGCAAAGACCCCTGCTTTTAATTTGAGAAGCTGTCTCATTAATAGTTGCTCCAGATCCAACGGCATCGTCAATAAGCAGGACGTTGTTGTATTTTCCTGAATCGTTAACTATGAACGTTCGGCGGGCATTCTCGATTCTGTCGGAAAGTTTATTGAGGGTTTTTTGGGGAACAACAATGTCAGTTTTAACTTTAACTATTGAGATTCTTCTTTTTCGCAAATTTAAATTTTTTTCTAGTTCTCTCATGAACTGAACCTCTCTTTTAACCGTCGGGGGGATAAAACCGACTCCATCAACGCGGTATTTCTTTAAAATATAGTTAATCTGTGGCTTTATGTCGGCTATTAGCTCTTTCATCAATCTCTTGTTTTGGCTTTGCTTGGCATAAAGTAAAAGCTGGCCGAGCTTGGTTTTCCCAAACCGCTCGATACTGTAAAAGTCAAGATAGAAAAGTTCCTCCAAATAAACTTTCGAAAAAGTGCTTTTCATTTTTCCCATACCGCTTATAAGGCCGCCGTTTTTTTTATTTCTAAATGCATTGTATTTTTTGAGAGTTTTAAAATATTCTTCAGCAGTTTTTTTGGGTGGCTGCTTGGTTCTGTCGCACCAATACAAAAAACCCTCCCAACCCTCTATTCTCTCGCCAAGGGGAGTTATGGTCAAGAATCTTTCACCGATCACTTGTTTAATTTTTTCATTAACGGTTATTCTAACCCTATTTTTAGTGTTTCCTTCGCTCAAAGAATAAAAAACTTTCGGTGGTTTGCCAATTTTAGCGATTTTGTTCTGTTCTAGCAGTTTTTTGAGCTGTTTTCTCACGGCTCTGTCTGTCATTTCCAAATAATCAGCCAATTCATTGCCACTGGCCTGTTTTTTCCCTTTGAGAAATTTTATAATTTTTTCCGAAGTTTTCATGGTTGTTTAAATAAGTTCCTAGTTCCTAGTGAATTAGGAACTATTTTTTTATTTAATGCAATAGCAAACCCAAAAATAGGTTTAATCGATAAACAAAGCAGGGATTTTGTCCCTGCCCGTCCTGAAATGCTCTCAATCGTAGACAACGTTAGAACTATTTTTGAGAAAAGAGGTGAGCATATTTATATCCCAGATATCACTTTGGAAGCAATAGATTAGCTTTTTCATAAAGTTTGCTCCACCTCTGTCCACACTATATTTTATTCCAAACAAAAAGGAACGGTTATCCGTTCCTGGGCAGAAACTTCGTTGAGAAATTTTGCCGAAATTCATTTGATCATACTTTCGTAAAGTTCAACGGTCGCGTCCACGTAGCTATCGAAATCCTCGATCTCCAGTGAAGTTTCGCGGGCTCGTTGGCCAATGTAGTTGACGGTTTTCTGGTTATTTAAAATAAACATCAGTCGAGTGCTGAATTGATCGTGATTGTGAGGATCGACCGTCAGAACGTTCTCTTCTCTTTTGAGGAAGTGGTATTTGCCGAACATCTCCTCACTCAAGAGCATGCAGCATCCACAGGCTAGTCCTTCTCTCACCGAGATCGGCCGATGAATCGCGATGGGAAAATCCCTCTCCGCGTGAACCACGACAGTTGCTGCTCTTAGATAGAAAGGAATTTTCCAGGGCGGAACCGGTGGAAAAATTTTCACTGCCTTTTCCATGTCTAAGGTTTTAATTTCCTTTTCGAGAAAATCCAGCCTTGGGCCACCGGTAACGAACACCAGACACGCCTCGTTTTTGAAAGGAGCGAAAGATCGCAGGAGATCAAAAGTGCCTTTTACTGGAGCGATTTTACCGATTGACAGGATGATCGGCTTATCTTTGGGGAGTTCCTCAGCAACCGGCCCATCGGGAGAGAAAAACTCGGTATCTACCGAAACTTTATCGTTTAACCACAACCTTTCCTCTTCGACCCCGTATCCCAATAGAAAATCTTTGCTGGACCGGTAGGTAACAACCTTGTCCGCTTTCAACAGAACTTGCCTCAATAGAGGCTCGAACAAGACGTGAGGAAGCAATCTGCTGAGATCGCTTCCTGCGTGGCGTATAGCCCACGGCAACTTACGGTTAATCGCTGAAACAACCATAAAAGCTGCTACCGCGTTTGGCACCAGATACCAGCTGTCAATGAGTTCCAACTGCTCTTTTTTGGCAAGGAGCAGTCCGATGCTGGCTAGCTTGATCTCGAAAGGATTTCCCATAGGTATGTAGGCAGGTAATCCATTCTCGGGAGTAGAGTGGACTTTCAGGTTCGGGAGGTTGAAGAAACTATAATCATCCAACACCATCCTTTGCCTGTAGCTATCCTCTACCTCGTTACCATTGGTAATCACATGAACCGTGTGCCCTCTGCCGGCCAGAGCTCTGGTTAACCAAAAAGCTTTAGCGGCTTCCCCTCCAGCGGTCGGGGGGTATTTGCAGATGAAACCTATATTCATAACCAACCTCCCTTTCTGGAATTTTTTTGGATAGAAAATTGGCGTGAAGAGAATCGTCTCTCCACGCCGGAAATGGGCTTTCGGTAACATTGGGAATTGCAAACGGACGCTAATCTACCAGCTGCTGGAACATCCCTTGCATCCGGAATTGCTACATCCACTGCAAGAATTGCAAGAGGAGGCGTTATCAACTGCTTGCTTAACGTTTTTCTCCTCTGCCTTTTCCCAAAAGAGGTACCGTTTGGCCAGTTCTTCTAATCGCGATTCCATTGTCTCACCTCCTTTCCCTCCAGTTTATATTATTAAGCTGGATTTTTAAGTTTTCCAGCAGGAGGGGTCTTGTGAAAAATAGCTCCCGTTGATGAGATAAGCATAAGCCCGGCAACCTCGACAGACATAAAATAATTCACACTCCTTGCACTTTTCAATCTCTTCCTCGTGCCTCAAAGACTCCATAGTTTCCCCAAAGAAAATATCCTTTATCGACTGTTCTGGCATTTTTCCAATCTCGATTGGCAATCTCCTGCACGGATAAACGGTGCCATCCGCCAGTATCGCAACTGCACTATTCCCCACCGAGCAGCCAGCACAAATCTTGGTGGCGGTTTTGCTTCTGGCAACCAGTTCTGATTCTATCCCCATGTCTAAGTCTAGCAGGGTAAAGAGATTATTCTTTTCAACGAAGATCGTGGAGCATCCCGATAGATTCTTCACCTGCTCGCGGTATTGAAACATCAGGGATCTTATTTCCATGGGTTGTAAAACATGGTCAAGGTCTCCGGGCTCATTGGGGACAAAAAGGTCAAAAGCAAAGAGCCTGACGTTGTTTTCGGCACAAATTTGCATGATGTCAGGCAACTCTTCCATATTGTATCTACCTATGGTGGTCATGATGTGTGCCGAAATCCCATGTCTGCCTAGGGTTTGAATGGCGGAGATGGTTCTTTGGAAACTACCCTTTTCTCTGATTGAGTCGTGGACATTCGGCTTGCCATCCATACTCATTTGGTACTCTCTAATACCCAAATCATAGAGATTGTCGGCAGTTCTGTCGTTGATCAGGTGCGGATTGCCCAAAATAGAAAATTTGATGGAGTGTTCCTTTATGGCGGCCATCAGCTCAAAGACATCTTCCCTTATCAGGGGGTCTCCGCCACTCAATCTGATTTCCAGGGGAAAGCCGAAACACCCGGTTATAATGTTGTCCAAATCCTCGATTAATCTCAAACAATCTGTGAAACTAAGCTCCCTTCTTCCATTGAAGGATTTGTTTTTCCCGTAAATGTAACAATGCCGACATCTTTGCTCGCAGCGGTCTGTTACATGCCATTGAACCATGAATCTGTTTCCCATTCTTTCAGGCATGGCTTTTGCCCTCCTTTGCCATTTTTAGCTATATTTTTAAAGTTCATCGTTGTCTGGATAGGTTAAACTAATCTATGCCCAATATTTTTTATAGTCAATTAGATATAAGCGGCATGTGATACAAGCGGCAGAGTATCTTGTTTGAGGCGAGTTTGGAAAAATTAAACTTTGAAAACTCATCTTGGATTAAAAATCAATTATACAATAAACAAAATAATTTCTAGAAATAAAAACAAAAACTATGGTGAAAAAAATTCTCATGGCATTATTGGTCCCGATAATGACGGTTTCTTTCGGGAGCGTCCCGATGATGGAAGCAAAAAGTAAAACGAAATCCCTACCGAAAATAATCACCAAAAGTAAATTCGGGTTTCTTTCGGCTGGAAGCAATGATACAAAATATATAAAGCAATATGGTGCGCGGTGGGTAAGGCCTCATCCGGGACCTTTTCTTTGGGATAGTGTTCAAAATACCGCCGGTGCAAGCTACAATTTTTCCGGGACAGATGCAATCGTAAAAAAATATAGCAACAAAAAAATAGGAATCGTGGCTACTCTTTGGCCGTTTGCCGAATGGGACCAGCAGAATCGTTCCGATTACAACACGTGTGCCGTTTCAGAAAATGATGAGTTTTTGCAAAGTATGCGGGATAAAGAAGGAAAGACTGAAGTAGTAGCTATCTTACCCGCCATCGCTGTAATCCGGATAGTTGGTATGATTACGTCGCGTGGGTTACGGCTGTTGTCGAGCGTTACGATGGAGATGGGATAAGCGATATGCCGAAATTGAAATATCCGGTAAGATACTGGGAAGTAATGAACGAACCGGACCTTGACGGATCGGATACTCTCGATTTCTATATCGGCGATGCTTCAGACTATGCCAATCTTTTGCTAGAGACATATACCGCGGTAAAAGCGGCCGATCCGAAAGCCCAAGTGCTCATTGCTGGAGCGGCAGGCGGAGACGATAAATTTTTGGATTTCTATCGGAACGTGTTCTCTTATCATCCGGAGGTACTGACTTCTTTTGATATTGGAAACGTACATTGTATCTCGAATGACAGTTACACAAGCTTTAACGTTGAACCATATAAAAACATGCTGAACGAATTTGGTCTTGGCGGAAAACCGATTTGGGTTACGGAGGCAGAGGCTATTATCTCGGACGACGCGGCGACCAACTATAGCCAGACTTATACTTCAACCCGTCAAGCTTTGTCTTTCGGTGCTCAGAAGGTGTTTTTCACCCGCTACGGGTTTCCTGATACTGACAAACAAACAAAAAAAAGATATAAAAAAATAACGAGATAGATAAAACAAAAAAGCTCCCGGGGGGAGCTTGATTTGAAAGGTACTGGGTATTTTTGAAAGAAGAGCTATCTTCTGACAGCGATTTTGATTACCGTGTTACCGTGGCGTAGTTCTCGAGAGCTGACTTTCTTGATTGCCTCTTTTTCGGCTTTTTGGCCAAACAGGTAACATTTGTCGTCGTTTTTGTAATAGAGAAAAATCGATACGAATTCTGGAGGGATGGAATCTTTAAAAAAGAAGTTTGCGGGAGCTCGTATCGCCCGCAAATTTTGCGGATGATGTCCTCTCCGCCATCCGCGTAAGAATTTTCGGATTTCTCTATATTCAGCCTCTATTCCCACAAGGTAGAGGCTGCCTTCGTGTTCAAATAGACTTCCCATTGCTAGCCTCCTTCTTTCGATTGGGTAACCGTTAAGTTTTATCTTAGCGGGATTATATTATTCTTCAAAATCAATTAAATAGGTTAATATAGAAACAAATCAAGAACAAACCATGAAAAAATACTTAGGGTTAATTCCGGCAGCCGCCTTGCTGGTTTTTAGTTTAGCGAGGGCTGCCGATAATGTCAATACCAACATTGCTCCCGGCACTTGTTCGGGAGGGTTGTCGATGGATAGTAAAATTCAAACCCAAGTGAGAGCGGCCGAAATAGACTACCGGATAGCTCCGGACGGTTTTCGAGAAAAACTGGCAAGAGAACTTTTCGGTACGTTTCAGGGCGCGGGTGTAGCCTTGGATAGAATAGGATATTTTGTCTACACGATGTTGCCGGATAACCCGCGGCGGATTACCGATTCGGTGGAAACCGTTACCGTCGGCACCCCGGCAAGTCAGACCGCTCTCAATGGCGCTGCCTATGCTATGTACGATACGGATCTCAACAAAAAATACGGAGATTATTTTTTCAAAACCAAGGCTCGCTTTCCTAAAATCGTGGATCTTGTGAAGCAAGTGAAGAGCGATTTTAAGCCCGAAGATTTGGGAACGGCTTTTCCTAACAAAATAGTAACGCTTTCCGATGACCGAACCGTTCTGATTCTTGGCGGCTGTACGCCGCATGATTGCGGCGGTACGAAAAATCTGATCGCTTTTGATCCTCAAAACGAAAAAACTTACGTACTTATGGAAAACTCTAATTCCACCAAAGTCTACATTTACGGCGATCCGGACAAAGAAATCAGAAATATATTACTGTACGAATATTTATATTAGTTTTTATGAAAATATTTATAACGGTGAAAGCCGGAGCAAAAGTGGAAAGAGTGGAGAAGCTTGGAGAAGCTAACTACAAAACGTGGGTGAGAGTCCCGCCGGTGAAGGGCAAAGCTAACGCGGCAGTGGTTAGATTATTAGCTAAACATTTCAAGGTGTCGAAATCGAGTGTCGAAATTTTGTCGGGTTTTAAAGGAAAAAAGAAAGCGGTGCGAGTGGGCGGTAAAAAGGATTAATTTTAGTTAATGGATATAATTAAAGTCAAAAACCTGACCAAAAAGTTTGGCGATTTTACGGCAGTGGACAAGATTTCCTTTGAAGTCAAAAAGGGAGAAATTTTTGGTTTTTTGGGGCCGAACGGAGCCGGAAAATCCACTACTATCGGCATGCTTTCCACTTTAATCACCCCCAGCGGGGGAAAAGCTTTTATTAACAAATTTAATGTGGCCACTGAAACTGATGAAGTCAGGAGATCTATCGGATTGGTTTTTCAGGATCCTTCGCTGGACGATCGTTTGAAAGCCAGAGAAAATCTGATTTTTCACGCGCGGCTGTACGGGCTTCTCAAGAGAGAATACATAAATAGAGTGGAAGAAGTGCTCAATCTGGTTGAGCTTTGGGACCGTAAAGACAATCTGGTGAGATCTTTCTCCGGTGGAATGAAGCGTCGGCTGGAAATCGCCCGCGGATTGATTCACTATCCCAAAGTGCTTTTTTTGGACGAGCCAACGCTCGGTCTTGATCCGCAAACACGGGTACACATCTGGGATTATATTTTGAAATTGCGTTCGACTCAGGAAATGACGATATTTATGACTACCCATTACATGAACGAAGCGGAATATTGCGATCGAATCGCCGTAATTGATTATGGGAAAATAGTCGCTCTCGATACGCCGGCCAAACTCAAGAAAAAAGTGGGTGGAGATATTATCCAGCTTAGAAGCCAGGAGAGAGACAAGCTGAAGAGAGAACTAAGAACAAGATACCGCTTGAAAGTGAAAGAGGAAGGGGAAATCTTGCAAATCGAAGTTGCCGACGGAGAGAGCTTCTTGCCTAAGTTATTCAATGATTTAGATACCAAGATTGATTCGATCGAACTGCGCAAACCCACTTTGGAAGACGTATTTTTGAAACTTACCGGCCGCAAAATCCGTGAAGAAGAAGCGTCATCGAAAGATCGGATGAGGGAGATGGTGAGAAGACATAACCGACGGTAACCCTAAATAACTAATGAAATTTTATTCTATCATGTACTTCTTAAATTCTGTAGTAACGATCTGGGAGCGTGAGGTGATTCGCTATACGCGTGACCGGCCGCGAATTTTATCCACGCTTTTTCAGCCACTGATGTTTTTGGCGATTTTCGGCGCGGGTTTACGCGGACCTTTATCATCAAGTAATTTAGGTATTGATTTTTTGAAGTTTATGTATCCGGGGATAATTGCGATGAACGTGATGGGCATCGCTTTTTTTTCCAGTATTTCGACAGTTTGGGACCGGGAATTTGGTTTTTTAAAAGAAATTTTGGTGGCGCCGGTTTCGCGCTCGGCAATTGTTCTCGGCAAGGCATTAGGGGCAACTACCATCGCTTCAACTCAAGCTCTAGTTCTGCTTTTTATCGCTCCGTTCATTGGTCTCAGCATCCATCCTTTTACCGTGATCCGTCTTTTCCTTTTCATGCTGTTGCTTTCTTTTGCCATCTCCGGCATGAGTTTAGTGATTGCCGCCGTCATGAAAACTATGGAAAGTTTCGGGGTTTTAATGCAGTTGTTTATTTTCCCCATGTTTTTTCTCTCCGGCGCTTTTTTCCCGTTGACTTCAGTGCCCAATTGGATGATGATTTTATCGGGAATTAATCCTTTAACCTATGGGGTGGATGCGATGCGCCAGATTATCTTGGGGACTCAGGTCGATCCTAATACAATCGCCCACTTGGCTTTACATCCAATCTATGCTGACGCATTTTTTCTGCTGGCATTTTCGCTGCTAATGATTTCAATATCCGTATGGGCGTTTAATCGAAAAGATTAAATGAAACTTTTACTCACTTCTTCAGGACTGGCTAACGAAAAAATAAAACAGTTTTTTATTAATCAATTTGATAGATTGGATAATAAAACGGCGGCTTTAATAACGTCAATCCGAACAAAAGAAGATCATATCTACAATACTACTGCCAAGAAAAAACTTAAAAGTTTGGGAATTGAAGTTAGGGAAATAGATATTACTAAAGATGATATTTATACTAGTTATCCCAAGTTTGACATTTATTACGTTTGCGGTGGCAACGCTTATTATATTTTGGACAGAATGCGAGCAACCGGAATGGATAAAATATTAATCGACGCGGTAAAAAAAGGAAATTTTTATTTTGGCGTAAGCGCCGGCAGTATTTTAGCCGGACCGGATATTGAAGCGGCGGGTGTAGGCAAGAATGCCGACATTAACGATATAGGATTGTATAATCTGGGCAGTTTTAATCTGGTGCCGTTCATTATATTTCCTCACTACACTGAAGAAAATAAAAAAGAAGTAATCGGCTTTAAAAAATATCGTTTTCAAGAACCGGTAATAGCGCTGGCCGACAACCAGGCTATCCATATCACTGAAACCGAAACTGTTTTAGTTGGCGAGAGAGGCGGCTTACAGTTTTGCGAGGAATACAGGTTGAAAGATTTTATAAGTTGAGGTATATTGTTTTGATAATCAAATCTTATGGAAAAGGAGGAAAACCATGAATCTGATGGAACATTGGAAAAAAGAAAAGGTTTGGTACAAGACACTTATTGTCTTGGGAGTGTTGGTGCTGATTTGTATCCTGCTTTCCAAGATAAACTGGTGGATTTGCTTCTATATCGCAATGTTTTTCGAAAAGATTGTGGTATTGGATGGAATGTTCTTTAAAAACACGGATGCAAGAGATTGTCTCTCGGGATAATTTAAA
>Ga0172371_10002296_pt1 | contig 30415 bp, 24 predicted proteins | sample Lak12m_FD_114543 | JGI IMG/M metagenome (GOLD analysis project Ga0172371, IMG submission 114543) | Freshwater microbial communities from Kabuno Bay, South-Kivu, Congo - kab_022012_12m | ecosystem: Environmental > Aquatic > Freshwater > Lake | place: Democratic Republic of the Congo: South-Kivu...
AATATCCCAATTACAATCGACCTCCCTTCAATAAAGAAAGAGCTAAGAATTAAACCTGGAACAGATTCAGAAAAAAGATTTGATGCATTAGCCAAAACAACCCAAGATATCGGAAGACCAAAAGCTATTTACAGGGTAGCCTATATCGATTCAAAAGGGTTCGATACAGTCACCATAGAGAACGTCACATTCACCAGCGCAGTCATGCGAAAAAATTTAGATGATGTCAATCGCGTTTTTTGTTATGTTGCTACCTGTGGAATGGAAGCTTTTGAGATCTCCAATTCAGTTACAGATTTTCTCGAAGAATACTGGTTTAGCCAATTAAGAATGGTACTGTTAAGAAATGCAGAAAATTTTTTGCACGAAGAAATTCAGCGAGTTTACCAGGTAAGTCCACTTTCTACTATGAACCCTGGTTCTGGAGAAGCACATATTTGGCGTATTGAACAACAAAGAGCTTTATTCTCATTATTAGGTGATGTAAAGGGAACGATCGGGGTTGAGCTTATGCCTTCCTATTTAATGCATCCAGATATGTCAACATCTGGAATTCATTTTGAGAAAGAACATAATTATACAAACTGTCAATTATGTCAGCGCGTCAATTGTCCTAATCGCCAAGCTCCATTTGATGAAATCCTTTGGGCAAAGATCCATTCCGAAAACAATTGACCTCAAAAATAATTTTCTGTATTCAGAACCTACTGAATATGCCCTCCATAAATTAATTAAGCTACTTTAAAAAGAACCAAGTCTGATCATTGATCAACTTGGTTCTTTGATACAAAATTGGTAATTTTAGACGTTCATCCCAATAAAACTTCTAGTCGATCAACCATATGAGCAAGAACGTTGAAGGTCTCTTCTACCGGTTTTGGGGTAGTAAGATCAACACCAGCGTTCTTCAATGTATCTAAAGGGAACAAGGAGCTACCTGATTTTAAGAATCCTAGGTAATCATCTACGGCTCCTGGTGTATCCTGCAGGATACGATTAGCTAACGCATGAGCGCCCGAAATCCCAGTTGCATATTGGTAAACATAGTAGTCCTCGTATAAATGACCGAAAGTTGCCCATGTAATGCCAACCCGATCATGATCAATATGCACCGAATCACCATAAGCTTCCTGAAAAAGATCTGCCATTAACTGGATCATTCCATCCGCGTTTAAACCTTCTCCGTTTTCAACAAGTCGGTGTATTTCTAATTCAAATCGCGCTAACGTCGGCATTTGCAAGAAATAGCGATAAAAATTCGCCATCGCTTCTTCAATTAGACTAATTTGTAATTCCGGATCTTTTTCATTTTCCAATAAATAAGCTCTCACCATTGCTTGGTGAAAGTTTGAGGCGACCTCAGCTACGAATAAAGAATAATCTCCATATACAACGGGTTGATTCTGCCAAGTTAGATAGGAGTGCATAGAATGACCAAGTTCATGAGCTAATGTGCTCATACTAAATACATCATCGGTATAACTCATCACGATAAAGGGATAAGTGCCGTGTGCCCCATAAGAGAAAGCGGCGGCTGATTTTCCTTGATTGGGGTATAAATCCACCCAACGATCCTCTACACAACCTTTTCTAACACGTTCCACATATTCATCACCCATCGGAGATAACCCTTCGCAAATCCATTGAATTGCTTTTTCGAAAGGAATGACAGGGATATTCTTAACCAAAGGGGCCCAAATATCATAGGATTCTAATTTTTCCACACCAAGGGCTTTACGGCGGATATTAAAATAACGTTGCCAAATATGAAGATTATCCCGGAAGGTATCAATAAGATTATGAAATACTTCTGTGGGGATATTATGTTCAAAAAGAGAAGCCTCTAAAGTCGATCGATGTTTACGCACTCGGGACTCAAAGGTGAATTGTTTAATTGAAGTCTCTAAATTACTCGCTAGGGTATTTTTATAAGCGAGATAGATATCCATATAATTTTCCCAAGCAGTTTTCCGCGCTTCACGATCTGATTCCGATAAGATCCTATCCAAACTACCCTGGGTTACTTCAAGTTCAGAGCCTTGGCTATCGATAGCTGGCTTGAATTGAAAATCTGCATCGGTTAGCAAGTTGAATGTTTTATCAACATTCGAGAAAGGCTCTGTTAACATTCCAAGGATTTCCTCGATCTCTGTGGAACGAATATGTTCTTGTTTACAGTATAGATTTCTTAAATAGAATTCGTATTCTTCTAGTCGTTTTTCCTGCTTAACCCATTCAAAAAGTTCCACTTCTCCAATTTCAAGCAACTCTGGTTCGATAAAACCTGCACTTGCCAGTACTTGTCCGAAAACGGCTTGTGCTTTTGCTAGCATTTTCCCTTTTTCCTGATCAGCTGTATCAACCGCCATACTCATAAACGCATACATGGTTGCGATATTAATTCTATTGATCAACCTGTCGCGTGTTTGCAAAGCATCTGCCACATAGGAAGGATCAATATTCAACTTACCATGATAGTCTGTGAGAGACGGTATGTCTTGAACAATTTGTTTTAATTCAGTTTCCCATTCCTTCTTTGATGGAAAAACACTTTCCGCATTCCAAGTATATTGTTTCTGAATTTCTTTCCTAGAGGGTATTTTAGTTTTGCTCATTTGATCTCCAATCATTCCCTAGACATCAGGGAGAATAATTCACGTAGTTGCATTATTGATGACACTAGAGAAATGAAGTATATCAGTTTTTTATTGATTGAATCAACCTAAAATGAATTGTGTTCGTTATTCCTTTAAAGCCTCTTTTACAGCTGCCTCCGCATGGATGATCGTAGTATCAAAAAGAGGTACTGGAGCATCCTCAGCATGAATAAGCAGCCCAATTTCTGTACAACCAAGAATGATCCCTTGCGCGCCTTCATTCACCAGGTTATGGATAATATGTTGATATTTACTTTTTGATTCTGAGCTAATCACCCCTTTCACCAATTCTTCAAAAATAACTTGATGAATCACTTGACGATCCTTATTGTCAGGGATTACAACCTCTAAGTTATGTTGATTCTCTAATTTTCCACGATAGAAATCCCCTTCCATCGTATATAGGGTACCCAAAAGACCCACTTTATTTAAACCTTGATTTTGGATTGCTTCAGCAGTGGCATCCGCAATATGCAGTAATGGGATATTAATCTGACTCTGAACTTCTGAAGCCATTTTGTGCATTGTGTTCGTACATATCAATACAAAATCGGCACCACCATATTCAACCTGTTGCGCAGCTTGTACGATCATATAGGTCGCTTCATCCCAATTTCCAGTTTCTTGCAAAGCTTCGATTTCCGCGAAATCTAAAGACACCATAACACTTTTTGATGAATGAGTTCCGCCAAGTAATTCTCGAATACGTTGATTAATAATCCGGTAATATTCTATAGACGACTCCCAACTCATACCACCAATCAAACCTATTGTTTTCAATCTTGCCTCCTCAAATGATTTTTATAAGCAATCCTTCATGTGGAGCTAGGGTGACATCATCTAAGAATATTTTTTTAGGTGATGTCATATTTGTGGATAGTAATATTTCTCCCTGTTCAAAAGTTACACTTAGATCTATCTTCTCTTCAAGCGCCGAGAAGTTGATCAGGATCAGAAAAGTATCATTATCCAAGCTTCTTGTATATCCGATAATGGATTCTGGAATAGACTCAATAAATATTATATCCCCCCAATACAACGCATGTTCTTGAGATCTCAAACGTAATAATCGCTTATAGAAATTGAGTGTTGAAGTTGAGTCTTTTTCTTGTTTTGCTACATTCACTTCCATATAATTACTTGCAACAGGTAACCAAGGATCAACATTTGCAGGGCAAAAACCAGCATTCAGGTCATTGTTCCATTGCATCGGTGATCTTTCTGGATCACGTCCATCATTTGCATCAGGGTTCCGGATCGCGACAGGATCTTGATATCGCTCTGGAGAAATAGGGACATCTTCCATACCAATTTCATCACCATAATACATCGTTGGTACGCCATATAGGGTCAGTAGAAGCAATCCGGCTGATCGAATATTCTGCCTACCATAGCGAGTAGCTAATCTATGCATATCATGATTACCCAGAACAAAATTGGGTGTAGCTCCTTTTGGTAATGCTTGATAATATTTTTCAATAACATACTGTATTGATTTGGCATTCCACTCTTGGGTTAATAAAGTGAAATTGAATGGAAGGTGGATTTCATCTATATCTTTTCCATAATAGGTGACTAATTCATACGGGTCGGGAAACCAAGTCTCTCCAATGATGACACGATCTCCTGGGTAGGAATCGAAGATCGACCGAAATTGACGCAACTTTTCATGAACCTCGGGTTGATTAATATCATATAGATGACGTTGTTCTTGCAAAAGAACGTGATCCCGATTTTCTAAGATTGGGTTATCTGGCATGTCAGGGTGTTTCATTAAGAAGGTTACCACATCCATACGAAAACCATCTACGCCTTTATCCAACCAAAAACACAGTACGTCATGCATCGCATCTATTACTTCAGGATTTTTCCAATTTAGATCGGGTTGTTTATCTAAGAATAAATGTAAATAGTACTGTCTAGTGTGTTTATCCCAACTCCAAGCTGGTCCACCGAAAAAAGATTCCCAATTGTTCGGAGGGCTACCATCTTTTTTCGCATCACGCCAAATATACCAATCACGTTTTAGGTTCTGACGGGATGATCTCGATTCAACGAACCATGGATGCTCATCGGAGGAATGATTAGGAACATAATCCAGAATGACCTTTATTCCTTTTTCGTGTGCAGTATTCAACAGTTCATCAAAATCACTCATATCTCCAAATAAAGGATGGATATCCTGATAATTTGAGACGTCATAACCAAAATCCGCCATGGGTGATGAATATATCGGCGATATCCAAATAGCATTGATTCCTAAATCTACTAAATAATCCAATTTTTCAAGGATGCCTTTAAGATCACCAACACCATCTCCATCACTGTCCTTGAAACTGCGCGGGTAGATTTGGTAAATGACACTTTCTTTCCACCATAAGGATCCTTTATTCATAGATATTATCCTTTATTTTCCCATTCAAACCTGTATCGAGTCTTCAACTGATCCGCTAAATCAATCTGAATTATCAATTTGCCAATTGGCATAATCTTTGGATCTAATTCAAATTCTCCTCCAAAATGATCGATTGCAATGGTTATCCAAGTTTGTCCCTCATCAATTGAATAACGGACTAAGGCAGGAATTTTTTCAAATCCCCATTGCAGAATATTCTTTTTGGAAACAGATGCGATTACTGATTGACTTTCATTTTTTATTGGATCCTGATAAAAAGATCTCTCAGCAATACTTCTTCCTTCCTTAACCAGCCTCAATTTCGAGAAAGATTCCTCAGGAATAGGAAGTCTTCCCATAATCGATCTAACTTCAATTTCTGCCTCAGATGCCCAAAGTGATTTTACACCATGAGAAGCAATGATTTCATCCTTTTCGTTGATGAATTCCACCTCATATTCACTTCCTTCATCAATGATCGATGGTCTTCCCAGGAAGCCATACACTGGTAAAATCTCAAGTTCCCCATCTTCTAGAATATCTGCTCGAAAATACAATACTTCTCGTTGAGCCTGTTCAGCTAATAAGACACTTGAGGATGCGACCGAAACCTGATTTGCTAATAACCCTTTATATGTATAATCGGAGATCCATATTGGGTCACAATAACTCATCATATCGTAACGAGAATTAGGAATCACATTAAAGTTGCTAACTCTAAAACCAAATTCACCAATCGTACCATCACCATAAGGGTAGCTTGGGTCAACTCCACCCGGGTTACCACAGGGAGAATGTAATCGCCCGAAATTATGTCCGATCTCATGATTTGCAGTATCGCCACCATTTATTCCATAAGGTTCATAACTGGTAAGACCGATAGAGGCACGATGCCCAACCCAACCAAGCCCAACAACACCTCCCCACCACCATGAACCACCAGAAGAATTCTTCATGGGAATAAGTCCATAATAAACTTCTGATTCAGGTTTTCCTTCGGATTCCTTTAAATTGGTGATCTGATTTAATAAAATATTCCAATTATTGGTATCACTCAAATCTTTATTAAAATTAATAGGAGAGTGAACAGTAAGGTTTACTTGGCTTACAGGGTAAATCTTCAGTAATTCATCAGCTAAATAATCCGGATTTGGCGGTGCAAAGTAGCCGTAATTCGGGTCGGTATATTGGATCGGTACAACAGTGACGTTCAACGGCGCTACATATGTGAAGCTACGGCTTATGTCAACGCTGTTGTTAGATTCATTCTCTTCTCTATAGATATTCTGAGAATCGACTGCGATTACCATATCTATCGATCCAGATAACCAACTCTCAGGAATATTAAAATTGAAACTGGAATTACTATCACCACGCGACCAACTTGTTGGAATCGTTTTAGGTCCTACAATAAGTGGAGATTCAGGTAGAATATCACCATTTCGACTTGCAGTAATGGAAATAAAAACATTTTCTACTGCAGTAGGTTCATTGCTTTCTGCGTAAACCCGTATCGCTGTTTGCCGTCCTTCAACCAGGGGAACCTCATTTGAAAGGGTCTGTATGCCTTGTGTAATTTCTAGACTGGCAACCCGAATATCTCTACTAATCTCATATTTAATAAAAGGAAGAAATAATAAGTTATTATCCTCTTGTCCAAAAGGAATATCTGGTGGTAACTCATCATTCGAAATATCATTACCGCCTGACAATACGCTTGAATAGATAAGTAAATTAATTAATAATGTAAAAAGCAATGCTTTAAAAAAACCACATTTAATTCCATTCATGCAATTCCTCTGAGTCATAACCAATAAATATATCAATAGTCATAATTTCAGAAAAGTATAGCATGGTTTATAATTAGAAAGCTTACAGATGGCTTAATATCTCGGTAATATTTCCAACCGCTAGCACATAATGCAGAGATATTGTACAGAAAACCTTGACATATTCAGACTAAAATGGTATCCTTATCACGCTTTTTATTGATCTAATCATCAATACTTAACTGGGAATCTGGGAGGGGTTTTTCTATATGAAAAAAGTTATCATCATTGGATCGGGTATGGGGGGAATGGCAACTGCATTGAGATTGGCTTATTCAGGTTTTGAAGTAACTGTTTTGGAAAAACAATCAAGACTTGGGGGGCGAAGCAATCTCATTGAAGAGAACGGTTTCCGGGTAGATACTGGACCAACCATTCTCGTCATGAAAGATACTTTTGAAGAATTATACAGATCAATCGGACAGAATATCAATAAGCGGATTGATTTGATTCAACTTGATCCTAATTATCGGATTTATTTCAACGACAATACGTTCGTCGATCTGCACAATAATATGGCGTTATTAGCTCAAGAAGTTGAGAAAGTAGAACCAGGTTCTGCAGAACGCTTTTTTCGTTTTTTAGGTTCAGGCGCAATGAAATACGAATTGGGAATGGATTTTGTTGATCGTAACTATTATCAAATTACTGACTTGGCTAACCCTTTAGCGCTCTCTCGCCTTCTAAAAACAAATGCACACCATAATCTTTACAAACAAGTAAATAAATATTTCAATGGGAATGACAAATTAACCAAAGCATTTTCTTTTCACTCTATGTTCCTTGGATTATCCCCTTTTGACGCCTTGGCGATGTACAGTTTAATCACATATGCAGATCTAGCTTTAGGTATGTGGTTTCCTAAAGGTGGGATCTATAAAATTATAGAAGATATGTACTCAATAGGTTTGGATATGGGTGTGAATTATCATGTCAATTCTCCGGTTTCGCGGATAATTACTGAAGAAAATCGAGCTACCGGGGTGCAATTACAATCAGGTGAAAAGTTATTTGCGGATTTGGTTATCTCTAATGCAGACTTACCATATACCTATAAGGAATTATTAGAGCCAAAGATCCGAAAGGATTATACCGACAAAGATATAGATCGTTTCCAGTATGCTTGTTCAGGTTACATATTATTCTTAGGGGTGAACAAGATTTATCCGAAAATGCGACATCAAGCGCTTTATTTCGCTGAAGATTATCGTGCGAATCTCGATGCCATATTTGTTAACAAAGTCCTACCCAAAGAACCATCTTTTCATATGAATATCCCCACCATCACCGATCCAACACTGGCGCCACCTGGACATAGCTTGATCTATTTATTAGCTCCAATGCCCAATCTTACAGCAAATATTAATTGGAATTTTGCGCACAAGGATGTTAGGGACAAATTGATCCATAAATTAGAAACAATAATAGATCCGAAGATCAATCAACATATCGTCTGGGAACGCTCTTATTGTCCCACAGATTGGTATCGGGATATCAATGCATTTTACGGAACAGCTTTTGGATCACTATCACACACCTTCTTCCAATCCTCTTTTTTTAGACCACATAATCGCTCACATGACATAAAAGGATTGTATTTTGTGGGGCAAGGAACCTATCCAGGTATAGGTATGCCAATGGTGATAATTTCATCAAAATTGGTCACTGAAAGGATTCTTGAAGAATGGAATTGAATCAATCTTATTCAACCCAAGGACATTCATTAGAAACTCGAGGTGATTATTTATCCAACGTGGTTTCTGATGCAGATTATATATATTGTCAAAAAATTATGCGTGCGGCTAGCAAGAACTATTCTTTCGCTAGTCGCTTCTTCCCGTCTGATAAACTGCGCCATATTGAAGCCCTTTATGCATTAATGCGGATTGGTGATGATCGCGTTGATGTTTCTCATACTGGTTTTTCATCAGCGCTCGAAGCCATTGAGGATTGGGAACAGTCTTATTGGCATACCTTTTCTTCTGGTAATAGTCCCCATCCTGTACTCAGAGCTTATCTGAACACTGCAAAAACCTTTGATATCCCCGCTGAAATCATGGCTCCTTATTTTCAGGCGATGAAAGATGATTTATTAGTTAACCGCTTTCCCACTTTTTCAGATTTACTCTCTTATATGGATGGCAGTGCATTACCCGTGGGTAAAGCGATGACCCATATCTTAGGTGTAAGAGATCCTTTTACAATTCAACAAGCTTTACATCATGCCGATAGTCTGTCAGTTGCCATGCAATTGAGTAATTTTTGGAGGGATATTGGATATGATTGGAAAATTAACCGTGTTTATATCCCTCAGGAAGACCTCCGAGATTTTGGGGTTAACGAAGATGATCTAGCATCTAAACGAATTTCAAAAGAATTCATTCAATTATTAGAATTTGAATTTCACCGCACTGAAACATATTACCAGAATGCTAGAGAAGGGATACAAATGTTGGCAACAGGTAGGTGGGCAGTAATGAGTGGTTTGGAAATATACCGATCAATCATAAAGCAGATCCGTGAAAACAATTATGATGTCTTTAATTTGACTGCGGGGAGCTCAAAAACAATAAAAATTGGTTTAGCATTGAAAGCCTGGTGGAATATAATACAGTGACATATTTCTCGATTTTATTGATCTTCCTGGTTCCAGCAATCATTTCTCTTTTAGCGCTTATTTATTCGGATACCCTTCTGAATAAATCAAAGAAGTTGCTTCCTTTAAACCGAAACGATTATTTAGTACTTTTCGCGCATATCATGTTGGCATTGTTCTACACAACGCCTTGGGATAATTATCTCATCGCTAATCATGTTTGGTGGTATGAACCAAACTTGATCAAAGGGATAATTATCGGTTGGGTGCCAATCGAAGAATATCTTTTCTTTATTCTTCAAACGCTTTTAACGGGTTTCTGGTTCTTATTTGTTCAAAAATATCTCTCAAGATTTCTTCCGCAGAAGTTTTCACTCAATAAAAAATTATATTTAATTAGCTTCACTCTGGTATTGTTTTTTTGGTTTTTGTCATTATTGAGCTTAGCTCTTCCCAATGACTCCACTCGTTATCTCTCCCTAATACTCTCCTGGGCACTCTTTCCAATAATCATTCAAATCGCGTGGGGAATGGATATTCTCATACCAAAAGCAGGTACAATTCTAATTGGAATCTTACCTCCAACGCTTTATCTTTGGTTCGTTGACAGAATCGCGTTATACCATGGCATTTGGATCATCAATCCCCAAAAAATAACAGGGATGCATATATCAGGCTTGCCTGTTGAAGAGATGCTCTTTTTTCTTTGCACCAATATAATCATTGTTTTCGGGATGACACTTATGCTTTCACCGTATAGTCAAGATCGTTTTAAGCTTATACTTAAAGGGGTAATTGGTTATATTCTTCATTATAAGAATCACATTCTTCTCATCTTCCGCAGAAATCCTCGTTCAACCAAAATCTGGGGACTTGCTTTACTGATTTGGTTGATTGTGTTAATCGCAACTCCGGTTCTTATGTGGTTTCTTGGTGAAGGAGTATTTATTTATACAACAAATATTACCGTAGTTTCCCATTCTCTAGCAACATTAATCGCTGTACAATTAAAATGGTCAAATCTTCGAATATTCTTTGCGATTCTATTCATCAGTTTACTCACATGGGGAGTTGAATTCTTGGGAATAAGTACTGGTTTTCCATTTGGGAATTACCACTACACAGCGCTTTTACAACCACAAATTGCTTCTGTTCCAATTCTGATCCTATTTGCTTGGCTTATGATGCTTTTCCCATCCTGGGCAATTGCTGATTCAATACTTACATCCTATCTGAATCGTTCATCAACTTATTATCGGTTTGTTTTTAGCATCTTTTCAGGTATGATATTTACTGCTTGGGATTTGTATCTTGATCCACAAATGGTCGCACGGAATTTATGGGTTTGGGATCAACAAGGAACCTATTTTGGGATACCGTTATCCAATTTTTTAGGCTGGTGGTTGACTGCTTCCCTATTGGCATTCATCATACGTCCCTATCCAATTACCAGAAAACCGCTAATGACTATATATACTCTCACATGGTTTCTGCAATTAGTAGCCTTAGGATTCTTTTGGGGGCAACCAGGACCAGCAGTTTTTGGTTTTATTGGCATGGGAATCTTCGTAATCTGGGGATGGTACTTGGAGTATAAAAGATGCAATATGTCTATTGGACAGCAATCGGATTTCTCCTTGGCTCAATCCCATTCTCTGTAATCATAGGGTATGGGGTTAAAAAGGTTGATATCCGAAAATTTGGCGACCACAATCCAGGCTCAACCAATGTCATCCGAGCGATAGGATGGGATTGGGGAATAGCTGCCTTACTTCTTGATGTTTTCAAAGCCACTATTCCTGTCGGAATTGCTTGGTTTCTTATTCACATCCAAGGGTGGCAAATGATACCGATAGCTTTATCTCCTGTTTTGGGACATGCCTTTTCGCCATGGTTGAAATTTAAGGGCGGTAAAGCCGTTGCTTCGACCTTTGGTGTGTGGATAGGGCTCACGCTAGGGGTAATCCCTACTGTCCTGGGAATGCTTTTGGGATTAATGTACATCACCTTTAAAACCAGTAGCTGGGCAGTAATCAGCGCAATGATCTGTTTGGGAATCTTCATCTATTCTTACTATGGGAACCAATACCCTGAGTTAGTGTGGATTTGGTTTGGGATTTTCCTTATATTATTGTATAAACACAGAAGTGAATTGTCTACAAAGCCATCAATCCGACCAGGACTAATAAAAAAAATCTATAAAATAAAATGAATATCCTTATCATTCTATTCATAACGCCACTTATCGTAATTAGTTTTATTGCTATCTTGAATACGATCACCTTTCCTCGATTAAAACCAAATATTCCAGAAGGTGATTCGCCTTTTGTCTCAATATTGATACCAGCGCGTGATGAATCAACAAATATTCAAAGAAGCATAAATTCCATTCTATCGAGCAATTACCCGAATTTTGAGGTGATCTTGTTAGATGATCATTCACAGGATGATACAGCCAAATTAGCGCTTGATACCGCTGCAGGTGATCCTCGTTTTCGGTTGATATATAGCAAAACACTTCCTCATGATTGGATAGGGAAGAACTGGGCTTGTCATCAGCTATCTGAGGTTGCCTCCGGAGAAATCTTTGTTTTCACTGATGCTGATGTTTTCTGGAAAAAAGATGCCTTATCTTCTTCACTATGGACAATGAATCATTACAGAGCCGATTTATTAACTATCTTTCCTACACAAATCACAGAAACAAGGGCAGAACGCTTGATCGTTCCGATGATGATGTTCATTATTATTGCTTATCTTCCCGAATTACTGGTGCGCTTAAGTCCTTGGGCAGTATTTTCTGCTGCAAATGGGCAAGTTTTAATATTCCGTCGCACTGCCTATGCTTTCATCGGCGGTCACGCAGCAGTGCACAATAACGTAATTGAGGATCTTGGTTTAGCTTGGAAAACCAAACATTCCGGGTTGCGTTTAGTGATGGCATTAGGGGGAAACCATATCTTTAGTCGAATGTATCATAATTGGGTTGAAGTAAGCGATGGATTTGCGAAGAATATTCTCGCAGGGCATGGAGGAAAACCCTTCTATCTATGGCTTTCATGGTTTTTTCATTGGTCTGTTTTCCTTTTTCCATTTATCAGTTTAATATTTGTTGTTTTCATAAATAATGACGGAGACTGGATTTTGTTTCCATTAGCAATGATCAGCATCGGAATACTCATCCGCATGCTTACCGCAGCTATGACTCGTCAACGTTTAATAGATGCATTTACATTACCAATCTCAGTTCTCTTGATAAGTGCGATCGCAACCAAATCACTTTACTGGTATTACAAATATGGAGGTCCAATTTGGAAAGGGCGCAGTATTCAAAACAGAAAGTAAAAAAAAGAAGAAACCCCCTTAGATACGAAACACAATTTGTAATAGTATCGCTAGACTTTATTTTTTTGCACTATATAAAGAAAGCAATTCTTCTAAATGTTGTCTGTCCACATTATCTAACGGAAAAATTTTTAAACCAGTCCGGAAGAAATTCGGTTCTGTATCAGGTTTTGTCCACACAACTTGCGCGTCAATCTCAAGATAACGATCTGAAGGAATTTCATCAGGAAGATCTATTTGTAAAGTATATAATGTACTAATTTCCAATTCCCTATCACCAATTAATAATGCACCTTCGGGAGTCAAATCCACAAGATATCCCATTAGAAGTCCCGTTCTTCGATTTGTGACCCGCGCAAAGTACGTTAAATATTTACGATCGATCTTTCTTCGATTAATCACAATTTATTCCTATCTACGTCTTTCTTTTTTCAATTATAATCATATTATAGTCTTAAGAGATAAAATTTCAAATAGGTTCATTATGTTATAGTCGGCAACCTCATCTCAATTGAACTAATACATCTTCTAAAGGTAATATGGTTAATGATCCTTAATATGGAGAGCCTAGTACCATGACAAAATATTTTATAACGCGCATAATCACTGGCTTTATCTTACTTTTTATTTTTGTTTCAATATTATTCTTTTCTATTCAACTGGCATTGCCGGGGGATTATGTAAGTCAATATGTCCTAGGATTAACCGCTCAGCAAGCACAAGATCTACGCCAGGAATTAGGGCTTGATCAACCAATCCTTAAACGCTATTTTTCCTGGATATTGGATTTTCTCAAGTGGGATCTAGGCGATTCGTATTCTCCATTTGGATCTGGTGAACCAGTCTCCAAGGTAATTAATGCTACTTTACCTGTATCCTTGTTAATTTTCGGAATAGGTACACTGCTATCATTCTTATTAGGACAATGGATAGGTAAATTAACCGCATGGAAAGGACCTGGTCTATTTTCAGGATCAGCTACATTCTTATCAATCGCTTTATACACATCTTTTCCACCCTGGTTGGCATTCCTTGTTCGAGGTATAGCAAGCTTGATAAAGGGCCATACACCAACTCTAAATGTCCGCCAAACCTTTCGCGCTCCTGGTACGATAGACTCACCCATTATGGCTAAAATGGTTTGGGGATTAACGCTAAGCATATTGATTTGCTTAATGATCAATGAAATGGTGCGGCGTCTAAAAAGGCGATCGATGCCAACCTGGACTTTCTTCCTTGTGATCATTTTTTTCTGGATTTTATCTTGGTATATCTTGGGAATAGACATAGACGCAGTTAGAATCTTAGGAGATATCACCCTGCCCATAATAACCTTCACCTTGCTTTCATTTGGTGAAATCATGCTTATCATGCGTACATCGATGAATGATACTATCCGAGAAGATTATATTGTCACTGCGCGTGCTAAAGGATTGAAAGATCATCAGGTAAGAGATCGACATGCAGCTCGCACAGCTCTCTTACCAGTTACTAGCCGATTAGTGATCAGTCTGCCATTTATCTTTTCCGGGATGGTAATGCTTGAACAAGTACTTAGTGTTCAAGGAATCGGAACAACCCTATTTTATGCAGTTGGAATGCAAAATGTCCCCTTAGCCCTTGGCGCCATGATCATGATTGGGATTTTTTCTATGGGATCACGATTGATATTAGAGATTCTGCAAGCTTCATTAGACCCAAGAATTCGAATAAATAATAAAGCCTAAAGGATACAAGGTGGACTCATTGCTACCAAAATCAAATTTCCATACGTTAAATCAAACCGAGCGTTTAAAAATAAATTGGTTAAGTACTCTACGCAGTTTTCGAAATGGATGGTTTATATATTCGCAAAACAAATTAGCTACCTTCGGTTTACTCCTTTTAGTTTTTTTCATACTACTTGCCTTTGCTCAACCTATCTTACTTCATACAGTGTGGGATAAGAATATCTATGATCCTGTCATTGGACATGATATGAAAATATTTCCTCATCCCTCTGCCCCATCAACGAAGCATCTCTTAGGTACTGATACACTAGGAAGAGATGTACTTAGTATGTTAATGGCAGCCACTAGTCCATCCTTACAAATGGCATTGACGGCTGCTTTAACTTCAGCATTTGTAGGTCTATTGATTGCATCTCTATCAGCTTATTACCGTGGGACGCCCGATTTTATTTTTACTCATCTTGCAGACCTATCCCTCCTAGCTCCTGCTCCTATTGTCATGGTGATCATAGGTTTCCTTCTTGATATTCAGCCCTTCAAGTTTGGCTTGATCTATGGTTTATTAACGGGGATCGGAGCAGTAGGCGTCGTTTTACGAGCTCACGCTCTAACAATTATGAGCCGTACTTTCATATCAGCAGCAAGAACAGCTGGTGGGGGAGCATTCCATATCATGACCAGACATCTGATTCCCCATTTATTACCACTCGCTTCAGTCAACATGTTATTAACCGTCACAGGCGCGATCTTTGCGAATGGATTTATAGCATTTCTGGGACTATCAAGAGCTCATCTGAATTGGGGTAGTATGATCTATGACAGTTTTACTTTCCAACAAATTAATGCTACTATTCCCTGGAATGTACTCCTTCCATCTGCGCTTTCAATTTCATTCTTCGCAGCTTCTTTTTACTTCATTGCGCTAGGTTTACAGAATATCGTTGATCCAAGAGCATCGGAAAGCGCTCGCTACAATTACATGCGAAAGAGGTCTCAACCCTCACAGCTCGAAAAGATTGATGCAAAAAACGGATTTGAATCTGATAATTCAGTTGACTATCCAACCGAGCTGACTAAAGTGACTATCGATTCATCATCCGTAACCATACAACCCGAATCAAATAAATTTTTCCGCAATCTCAGCGTTATCGTTATTGGTTTTCCTCCCACAGACAAAGCTGATGATTATATTCCTGACCTTCAAGAATTAATTATCGCATTATTGAACGAGCAGAAAAACACAACAATCGATTTTTTACCTATCAATCAAAGAGCGTTTCTGGTTGTACATGGTCTGAATTCTAACATACCAGCAAGAATATCCGCTTTACTAGCAATAAAGATCAGTCTCGACTTAATGAGTAAACTTCGTTCTAAGGTTCCCGAAAATCAAAAAATATGTATCGGGATTTCTTCTGGTCAGCAAGAAATCCCTGTTGGATTAAATAATAAATGGAACAGAATCATTTTGGCGGGCGATCAAGGTCTTGTTGCACGTAGACTATGTGGCTGGGCTGAATATATGCAGAATGGAGGTATATTATTAGACCAGGTTACATTTAATAAACTAGAAACCATACATCATCATCTTACTTTTGGACGAAAGGGAACAGCAAAATTACCACCCGAATTCTATGAGCAAATGATCTATGAATTAGTTGGTAAAGATGATAATATCTAAATCTAAAAAATGTTAACTTGATGATAACATCCTCTTGATTAGCAGTTAAAAAAAGGGTTGTAGAATAAAATTATCAACACAATAATTAGACTAAAATGGTTAACTTTTTTCTCTTTCATCTTATCTTCGTTCTTATCGGTTAAACAGCGGTAAAAATCTGCCGCTGTTTTTCTTTAACTCTTTATCTATCGATCCTATGTATACATTACAATTTGACGGATTGTTTCGAAAAATAAATAACAGCAATATCAAAAATAATGAGTTTGAACTACATTGTTATGGATGGGTATTATCCGAGGAGGACGAAGTAATAGCACAAGGGTATGGCGCTTATGAATCACAGAGGGAAGGCTCTTCAAATATTGCAGAATATTTGGCTTTGATTGAAGGATTAGAAGCTCTTCTAGACCTTATTCAGATGGATAAAAGAATCAGAGTATATGGTGATGCAAAAAGCGTGATTGATCAGATGAGAGGAGTATCAGCTGTGAATTCGAATAGGATTTGGCGCTACTACGATAAGGCTATGAAATTGGCAAATAACTTTATCGCTCTTGAATTAATTTGGTTACCAAGAAAATATAATAAAGAAGCTGATAAATTATCCCGCATAGCGATGAAACAAGCTCGTTTCAATCACAAACATGCCATCAAATTAGATAAACGTATATCATATTATCCAGAATTTTATGGAAATAAACTAACACCGATTTACGATTTACGAATTATTAATAAGACACAGGAAAAAAAATCTGAATACTTACAAGCATTCCCAGAATACATCAATTGAAAAGAAGCTACGTGATTTATTAGTTGAAGATATATATGAGAAAGCGTTAAAAATACCAACTTCAAATCAACTTAGGAATTGGTTAACCCCCTTACTAAATCCCTCTTTTTTTAAAATAACCCGGATGGCGCTATTATTTGATGCACTAATTAATCAATATGGTTTTTGTGGCGCTTCAAGTTGGATATTACCAGAATTTGTAAAAACAATTAACATCAAAGGGAAGGATTTTATTCCAAGTGATAAACCTTTAATAATCGCCGCTAATCATCCAGGCACCTTAGATATATTTATCATTGCTTCAACATTCAATCGAAATGATATCAGGATTATTGCTAGAGGAAGCCCTTTTATTCGTCACTTTCCTAACCTAAGTAAATATATGCTGTATACGACCATTGAATCACAACAAAGGATGGGTGTGTTGAGGAAAGCGATAAACCATCTCAAGCACGGTGGAGCTTTATTGATTAACCCAAGTGGAACAATAGACCCTGATCCAATTTTTCAAAAAGGTGCAGAGGACGCAATTCAATCTTGGTCTCCAAGCATTAAATTTATTCTACAAAAGGTGCCAGAGGCACAGCTCATTGTTGCAATAGTTGGTGGTGTTCTTTCCCCCATTTCAATTAGGAATCCTATCGTAAAACTTAAACCAAACCCTTGGGACCAACAAGCAATCGCTGAAATTCTTCAGATGGTGTTATTATTACATTTTCCCAAATTATTCTCAATCTCTCCAATAGTAACCTTTTCTGAACCAATAACGTATTCTATGCTAGCCCAGCAATCCGACTATAAAGAGGAAATTATGCAAAATATTAGAATGTTGGCAATAGAACAATTAAGATCGTTACAATTATCTTGAAGACTATATAGGATGCACCTATGGATAAATTTTAATTTAAAGTCTAGTTCTATTATTTTTCTATTAACTTATTCCAACCATCAAATATTGAAATCTCTCATCTTCGTTGGCTTTAAAACAAAGAAGTATTTAGGTACTATTCACGGATATAAATTGGATTGCTATAAATCCAACCTCGACGAAGCCCCTGATATTGAATAAATACTTCAACTCGATAAACACCAGGTTCATTGGTTATAAAAGTACAATTTTCACGATTCTTCCATACCTCTGCGATCTCTCCATCTCGTAAAAGCCGGCATTCAGTAACCCTGGGAAGACGAATTTGAAGAGTGACTCCATCACGAATAGAAATTTGATCCCCCATAATACCTGATTGTTCATATCCCTGAGCTGTAAAACGGAAACCAGTAGTAGGAGCAGGTAAGTCATAACCAATAAACACATTTCCTCGCTTTATCGCACGAAGAACAATACGGCGATCATAATCCGCCTCACCACTTAGTGGAGAATCAACTAAAATATGTGTGTTTATGCATTTGAAATGGAAATGATAAGGAAACACGACGCGTTTTAATGGTCCCATACTAGCTCGGATCGCATGTGCGTCTGAGCCTCCAATCGCGACCACTCGCTTGCCAGATTTTTGTAATTCATCCCATTTTCGCAGCACTTCGGGAAAAGGGCCTCTGGCAATCAGACTTGGATTAAAGACATAATGGATAGCTCGGATTTTGTTCGTTAACAATGATTTCAATTCTGAAAGTTGATTCCACAGTTCGATACCTGTAAAACCCTCTACATCCCAACTAACCCATGAAAGATCATCCTCATTAATAGCTGGCGCTTCTGGATCATATGGATGAGCAAGAAACGATAAACCACCAGATCTATTTATTCTATTCACTAAATTCTGTGGGTTTTTCGCTTCGGTAGCAAATTCTTGATCCGCTCCAATCGAAAGCAGATGATTCTTTTGTGGGACTCTAGCTTGATCATGTATTTCCTCTCCAACAATCATTAGGACTTTTCTTTCTCCATCATGATAATAATTATCAAATCCTTTTACTAATACATTATGATCACTTACAATAACAACATCTAAACCAGTTTCTAAAGCTGCTTGGATGATTTCTTGATGAGTACCATGACCATCCGAATAGATGGTATGCATATGAATATTAGCGATGAGTTCTTTCATTTTTCCTTTTCATTTGACTATTCTGAGCACGGAAGGTATAATCAATCTGTTAATGAGCTTAATACTTGCAGGAGGTTTCTGTGGCAATTTATCTTGATTTCGCATTGATTATAACGTCTATCGCATTGATTGCAAGTGTTATCTTGCAAAGCAAAGGCGCTGGATTAGGTGGACTTACTGGTGGAGATACCGGTGGTGTCTTTACAGCTCGCCGAGGAATAGAAAAAGTATTGTTTCGTATTACTATAGGTCTCAGTGTAGTTTTCTTCCTATTAGCAATCGCTGCAACAATGGTTTCCGGTTAGTTATTTATCTTGCTTATTGTAATAAAAAATTCCTTTCAATTTCCAATTTTCTATAAACCAGTGCACACTTGCCTGTTTTTCATTGATAAGTGTGCACATATTTTGTAATAAGTTTGATCACCCATCAGTTTGGGAAGACCATTATTCACCAATACAAGAATTTGTTTATTGATCTATGAAAAAACTTCGTTGGCAACTTCTCGTCGTTCTCCTGGCGTTAATCGCAATTGCTGTTCTTTTATTCAACCAATATCAAATCACACTGCCAGGTGAAGAAATTATTGAAGAACCTATTTCCGGTGGAATTTATAGTGAAGCCCTCATCGGTTCTTTCGGTCGATTAAATCCTCTGTTGGACATATATAATCAAGTCGATTATGACCTTGACCGTTTAATCTATAGCGGACTTATTCGTTTTAATGACCGAGGCTTGCCATTAGCAGATTTAGCAGACTCTTGGGGAATCTCACAGGATGGAAAAACATACAACTTTTCTATCCGACCAAATGCGGTCTGGCATGACGGAACACCTGTAACTAGTAATGATATTCTTTTTACCGTCAACTTGATTAAAGATCCTCTAGCACCAATTCCAGAAGACTATAAGACATTTTGGAGTGATATTGAAATCGAAGCGCTAGATGACAAAACTCTTCAATTTAGACTACCAGAAGCCTTTTCACCTTTTTTGGATTATCTCACATTCGGAATACTTCCTGAACATTTATTAGGAAACTTAACTGCAGAGGAATTGATCAATGCCCCATTCAATTTAAACCCGATAGGGAGTGGTCCTTTTCAATTTGAAGCATTTGAAATTGTTGATGGAAAGGTTACAGCGGTCGAATTATCTTCCTTTGATGACTATTATGGTGAAGCGCCATTTATTAATCGTGCAATCTTCCGATATTATCCCGATGAAACTGCTGCATATAATGCGTACGAACAAGGCGACGTTTTAGGAATAAGTCAATTTACCAATGACACATTAATAAAAGCTTTAAAAAATAAGGATTTAAAAATATTCACCGCTAGATTACCTAAGCTAAACATCATTTATCTAAACTTAGGCAATCCAGAATTATCCTTTTTCCAAGAAGAAGAAGTCAGAAAAGCTTTATTGATGGGGATTAATCGCAGATGGATCATTGATAGAATACTTCACGGTCAAGCGATTTTAGCAAAGGGTCCAATCTTTCCTGAATCGTGGGCTTTCTATGAAGGTATTCAAGAAACACCTTATAATAGAGAAGCAGCTATAGAAATATTAAAAGACGCAGGATATTTAATACCAGCTGACGGTGGAAATGTCCGTGTTAAAGATGGTATGCCTTTATCATTTGAAATGGTTTATCCAGATGAAGAGTATTATAAAGAAATTGCTCAATATATTCAGGAAAATTGGGCTGCTATTGGTGTTGAACTTTCTATAAATCCTGTACCTTACCAGGAGTTGATCGATAATTATCTTACACCTCGCACTTATCAAGCAGCTCTAGTTGAAATTAATCTAGCTCGTTCCCCAGACCCTGATCCATATCCCTTCTGGCATCAAACCCAAACCACTGGTGGACAAAACTATTCTCAGTGGGATGATCGACAGGTCAGTGAATACCTCGAACAAGCTCGGGTTGTCGATGATTTAAATGAACGTACCAAGCGATACCGAAATTTTCAAGTCCGGTATATTGATGAACAGCCAGCTTTAGAACTATTTTTCCCGGTCTATTCATTTGGTGTTAATGAACAAGTGATGGGTATCAGTATGGGACCAATTTATGATCTGAGTGATCGTTTCAATACGATTACATCCTGGTATATGGTGACAGCCTCATCTGATCAATTAGAAGTTACACCTACATACGAAGAATCAGAATAACGCTTCTAATACACAAAACCAGCATTTTGACATTAAGGAGTTCTATTGTATATTACGCGATACAAATTAAATAACTCATAAACCCCACGAATATAATTGCGAGTTTCTACAAATCTTACAACTTCCAAGAAAAGATCAAAATCTTCAGGCGCTGCATTCAACCAAATTGCTGCATTTCCAGGTCCACCATTATAAGCGGCTAATGCTGCATAAATATTGCCATCGAAATAGTCTCTTTGAGTATCAAGATAATCGATCCCGAAGAGTAAATTAACTTCAGGGCGTAATAGATCATCAATAGTGTAATTATCTGGAAAGCCTAAATTTTTCTGTATATCTGCACCTGTCGAAGGCATGATTTGCATCAACCCTCTTGCTCCTGCAGATGAAGAGATATGAGGATCAAATAAACTCTCTTGACGAACTAGGCTAAAAATTAAAAAGGGATGGAAACCATAATCATTCGCTAAGGGAATGATTGATTCCGTGAAATAACTACCGAATCGGATATGATTAAAATATATCGGCGCGCTCAGGGTACCAACATCATCCATCAACGCTAAATCTAAGACCTGCCTTGCTGAAAGAATTGCGACGCGGTAACAACCTAAATCGACAAGAAAATTGGTTAACCGGTAAGTATCGGTGGGGTCATTGGCAACATACAGGCGGACTTGTTCAAACTCTGAACGAGCCAAATCGAATAACCCCAATCGCCATAATTCTATACCTCGTTGTATTCGTTGATCATTTGCAAGTTCACCAAGGGTCGAGAGGTCTGTATCTGGCGGAATCGTAAAAGTCGTACGTAACCATTTTTCTGCTTCTTCACGCTCGCTTTGTAGATCATATACAAGATCATAATCTTGGGGTGGGCTAAAAGGTTCATGATCATGCAGGATATCACGTGCTCGTTCGCTGTAATATCCGGTTGGATCAATACTTGCTGCAGTTTCCCAGAATGCTTTTGCAGATTCTAAATCACCAAGCTCGTGCTGAGATTTACCTATCCACAAATTGGCAGCAGCACGATCTTCCAATGTTGTCACTAAGCTTAGATAATGTTGAAAAGTTCTCAGTGCATCCTGATAATTTCCTAAACGATACCTTGTAATCCCAGTAAGAAATAGGGATTGTGTAGAACGTTCATAATTTGGATAATGAGAATTCACTCTTTGAAAAAGCTCTGCAGCTTGTTCAAGATTTTCCGCTTTTTCCGCTATCAATGCAGCTTCAAATAGAAATTCTGCAGCACGCGGATGCCCAGAGGCTTTATCGACAAAATCCAATAGGGTTTGTGTTGCAGTTTCATATTCTTCTAGATATGCCCATTGTGTATAAGCCTTCTGCTCCCAAGCATCATCCCAAAAAAGATGCGCGGAATCATCTTGTATCACCTTATCCCAATAAATTATTGCCTGTACTGAATCTCCTATAGCACGCAATGTCAAACCATAATAATAATAAGTTTTTATTGGATCAGCAGGCGCCTCCTGCAAATAACGATCAAACGCAGTTAATGCCAAACCGTATTGGGCAGCATAATAATTCACTATCCCGCGTTGCAGTTGATCTACTTCGATACCCGCCTCAACTAGAGCAACCAACGCGCTATAAGCATCATATGAAGTTGGATATTGATCAACGGCATCTTGGTAAGACCGATAGGCTTGTTCTAATTGTCCTAAAGCTTCATAAGCTTGACCTCTTCTCAAATCAATCAATGCAAGTGTATGGTCACTCCCTGCCTGTTGATAGAGTTCATCATATAAAGAGATGGCGCTTGTTGGATCCCCAGAAAGGGCGTAAGCACGCGCTAATTTAAGTTTTAACTGTATCTGATCAAGGAGACTGGGTGATTCAAGCGCAGCCAGGTAGTCATTTGCGGCTCCTGCATAATCACTAGCTGCGAAAAGGGTGTCCCCTCGAATGTCTAGTACATAACTATCGATAACACCAGGTCTTCTGATTAAATATTCAAGATAAGCATCGGCTGCATCCAAATACTTTTCCTGTGCAGTATATGATTGTCCTAACGCAAAGTAAGCTTCTGCAGCCTCTATTGAATCAGGAAATAATTGTAATAAACCCTCTAAAGTTAAATCGACTTCATAATAATTACGTTCCAATAAACGCGCTTTTCCAATACCAAGTAATGCAGCAGACTGTAATTCAGGGGCATTACTCACTTCCAATGCGATATTATATTCCTCCAACGCTGATTGCCAATCTCCATTCATTAAAGCACGTTCTCCTGCTTCGATACGAATAGCAGGTACAGGCGTTGGTGTTGGTTGAGGGGTATTCTTTTGCGTAGGTTTTATAGTCGGAGTTGCAGAAGAAATAATCGGGGTAATAATTGGATTCTCTTCCATGGGTAACGAAGCTTGTCGCACACAAGCAAATGACACAATCAATAATACTAACCATGGGAGAAATCTAATAAATAGCAATTTCATGTATGCCAAGATATCACAGGTAGATAAGTGTGTCAATAAAGATGAATTTCTTTTGGTTATTTCACATGCTATTTCGAATTGCATTTACATAAGACCTTTGACAATCTCGACCGACCGTGTTAAACTCAACTCGCTCTCGTAAGAGACGCTCTCACTCGAGGGCGTTTTTTGATGATATTTCAATGATAAGGTATAAATGATCAGGATGGACAGGTAATATGCGAACTGTTGAATGGGATGCAGATAATCGGGTTTTAAAATTAATAGATCAGCGTTTGTTGCCAGGTGAATTTAAAATTGTCTCCTATCACGATTATCGACAAGTGGCACAAGCTATTCGTACTATGGTGGTACGTGGGGCTCCAGCAATTGGCGCTACGGCAGCTTTTGGCTTGGTATTAGCCGCCCAAGAATCTTCTGCTCATGATCGAGATCCTTTTTTATCAGATTTGCAAACCGCTTCGAAGATCCTTAGTGATTCTCGACCAACAGCAGTGAATCTTCACTGGGCGCTCCAAAGGATAATGAGTAAAGTTGAGAAATCCGATACAGACCCATCTGAATTACCTTTATTTATTTTACGTGAAGCCCAACGTATTGCTGATGAAGATATCGAAATCAATCGAAAAATGGCATCCTTCGGAGCTGAATTAATTGATGATGGCGATATAATTATTCATCATTGTAATACTGGCGCCTTAGCAACAGTAGATTGGGGAACCGCTTTAGGAGTCATCCGAATGGCACATGAACAAGGCAAACGGATTCATGTACTTGTGGATGAAACCAGACCAAGGTTGCAAGGAGCCCGTTTGACAGCCTGGGAATTACAGCGCTATGGCATTCCTTATGACATTATCACAGACAATGCGGCTGGTTATTTCCTGCAAAAAGGTGAGGCCATGAAAGTTTTTTACGGCGCCGATCGAGTTTCAGCCAATGGGGATGTAGCCAACAAGATCGGTACTTATATGCTTTCGTTGGCAGCATATGACAATCATGTACCAATTTATGCTGTCGTTCCCACATCAACCATTGATCCACATATAACGAGTGGGAATCAGATCCCTATTGAAGAAAGGGAACAATCAGAAGTATTAGGAATTAAAATTAATGAGGATGGAATCGCGCCTGAAAACGCTTCCGCTCGTAACCCAGCATTTGATATCACCCCTAATCGATTAATTACAGCAATTATTACTGAAAGAGGAATTATTTATCCTCCTTATATTACCAACATCAAAAGAATTCTTGGAGAAGAATAATATGAACATTCTACTCAGCGGCTCCGTTGCATTTGATTATTTGATGACATTCCCTGGTAACTTCAAAGATCATATTCTGCACGAACATCTTGATCGGATAAGCCTTTCTTTTCTTGTAGATTCAATGGAACGCTTACATGGAGGCGTAGCTCCAAATATTGCCTACACGATGGCTTTATTAGGACAAAAACCCCACTTATGGGCAACCGTTGGTGAAGATTTTTTAGAATACCGATCTTTTCTAGAAAATGTTGGTGTTGATACTTCTGGAGCTCGCGTTATTCCAGGCGTATTCACCGCTTCCTTTTTTGTAAATACTGACTTAAATAATGCGCAAATCGCTAGTTTTTATCCAGGAGCGATGGCGCATGCTGTTGAACTGTCGTTTAATGACCTAGGAAGTGACCAACCCGATATCGTAGTAATCTCACCCAATGATCCAGACGCTATGAATAAGAATATAGAAGAATGCCTTCAATTAAATATTCCTTATATCTATGATCCAAGTCAACAAATCGTCCGTCTACAGGCTAATGATTTGGAATTTGGCATTCGAGGAGCGTATGCCCTCTTTGGAAATGACTATGAATACGCTTTGATTAAGAAGATGACTGGATTAGAACCAATAAATGTCTTAGAAAACCATCAAAACGCTTTTACCGTTGTTACCGAAGGCGAAAAAGGCGCCAAAATTTACACAAATCAAGGACTCGTTCAAACACCAGTTGTATCACCAGAGCATATGGTTGATCCGACTGGAGTTGGTGATGCCTTTAGAGGAGGTTTCTTAACCGGTTATAGTTTGGGGTTCCCAATGGAAGTTAATGGACGTATGGGAGCCCTAGCTGCTACGTATTGTTTGGAGCAGAAAGGACCACAGAGTCATTACTTTACTCCACAAGAATTTATTAATCGTTATCGAAATCATTTTGATGATCAAGGTTGTTTAGATTTGCTTTTCTAATAATACTGTATCTTTGAAAAATTCTATAAAGATACAAACAAGGAGATTACTAATAATGGAAAAATATGATGTAAAAGACTTACAATTAGCTGAGGGAGGTAGAAGACGTATTGAATGGGCAGAACGTGAAATGCCAGTATTAAGACTAATTCGTGAGCGTTTTGAAAAGGAACGTCCCTTAAGTGGTTTAAGGGTATCGGGATGTTTACACGTTACAACTGAGACTGCAAACCTTATGCATACCTTGCATTTAGGAGGCGCAGATGTGGTTTTAACTGCCTCAAACCCCCTTTCAACACAAGATGACGTAGCCGCATCTTTGGTGACACATTTTGAAATACCGGTTTACGCAATCAAAGGGGAGAATAATGTTACTTATTATAAACATATCCACGCTGCACTAGATCATAAACCTCAACTAACTATGGACGATGGTGCAGATCTGGTTAGCACATTACACAAAGATCGCCGTGATTTGCTCCCCGAGGTAATTGGTGGAACTGAAGAAACAACAACGGGTGTGATAAGATTACGAGCAATGGCGCATGATGGCGAATTAAAATTCCCCATCATTGCTGTAAATGACGCCATGACGAAGCATTTTTTCGACAATCGTTATGGAACCGGACAATCAACCATTGATGGTATCATTCGGGCAACCAATATCCTATTAGCAGGAAAGACCTTTATTATCGCTGGATATGGTTGGTGTGGACGTGGTCTTGCGATGCGAGCACGTGGTATGGGAGCTAATGTGATCGTCACAGAGGTAGATCCACTTCCTGCCTTGGAGGCGGTAATGGATGGTTTCCGAGTCATGCCAATGAATGAAGCAGCGCCGATTGGAGATATCTTTGTAACCTTGACTGGTGATATCAACGTTTTAGATCGTCACCATTTCGAGTTGATGAAAGATGGCGCAATTGTTGCTAATTCTGGGCATTTCAATGTAGAGATAAATATTCCCGCATTGGAAGAGATGGCAGTATCAAAACGGTTGGTACGTCCTTTCGTCGAGCAGTATGAATTATCCGATGGTCGACTGATTCATATCCTAGGGGAGGGACGTCTGATCAACTTAGCTGCTGCCGAAGGTCACCCTGCAAGTGTGATGGATATGTCCTTCGCGAACCAAGCGCTCAGTCTAGAATATATAGCAAAGCACGCTGATGAATTACAGCAAAAAGTCTATAGCGTTCCTGCTGATATAGATAATCAAATAGCCAAAATAAAGTTGGATGCCATGAAAGTAAATATTGATGTTCTTACCCCAGAACAGGTAACCTATTTAAATTCCTGGAAGGAAGGCACATAAGAACATCGAAAGAGAAATAAATGTTTTACACACGACAGGATCTTGAAAAGTACGAAGATGATCGACTAGCGCCTTATGCCTGCCATAGTCGAGAAAACCTAGGGCGCTTATACCCCGAGGATGAACCAGAATACAGAACATCCTTTCAGCGTGATCGGGATCGTATCATTCATACGACTGCCTTTCGTCGATTGGAATATAAAACTCAAGTTTTTTTCAATTACGAAGGAGATTACTATCGCACACGTCTGACACATACACTTGAAGTAGCGCAAATTGCGCGCGCAATTGCGCGCGCTCTTGGAGCTAACGAAGACCTAGAAGAGGCGATTTGTTTGGCACACGACCTTGGTCATAGCGCCTTTGGTCATTCTGGGGAAATAGCATTATCGCGTCTAATGCGTGATCATGGCGGATTCGATCATAATAAGCAATCACTTCGTATTGTGACTATACTAGAAAGACGTTATAGGAATTTCCCTGGTCTTAATCTAACCTGGGAAGTTCGTGAAGGTATCGTCAAACACGAATCTGAATATGACATCTCAGATGCCAACGAATATAATCCTGATTTACGTGGTCATTTAGAAGCTCAAATTGCAAATGTTGCTGATGAACTCGCCTATACCACCCATGACCTAGATGATGGTCTACGTTCAAAAATGATTTCCCCCAATATGTTAGATGGGATAACACTATGGGAAATTTTGCTTGAAGACTTAGGGGTTCGAGGCAAAGATCTTGATGATTTATCCCGACATCGTATCATCCGTAGATTGATTGGAATGGAGGTGACCGATCTAGTTCATACAACCCATGAACGCATACGCGATAGCCATGTCACATCTGTAGAAGACCTGCAGAGCTTACCATACAATGTAATCAGTTTTAGCGAAGATATGTATCGACGAAACCGACAGCTTAAGGATTTTTTATACACTAATTTATATCGCAACTATAGAGTTGTCCGCATGGCTGTCAAAGCAGAGCGTGTGATTAGTGACCTATTTTCCGCTTATCGATCTGAACCGGCAATCTTACCTTTACATGTACAGCAACAAATTGATGAATTTGGGTTAGAACGCACCATATGTGACTATATAGCAGGAATGACTGATCGCTTTGCTGTAGAAGAATATCAGAAATTATTTGATCCAATCGTAATTACTTAACTCAAGGATTGACTTATCTCGAGAAATCTGTAGAATATATCATTCACCAATTGATTTGCTTGGAGTAAAAAGATGAATGAACAGAAATATCTTACCGAAGAAGGCTTAGAGAAATTAAAAAAAGAATTAGCACATTTAAAAGATGTAGGACGTACCGAGATAGCGGAGCGTCTTCAAAATGCAATTTCTCAAGGCGATTTATCAGAAAATGCTGATTATACAAAAGCAAAAGAAGATCAGGCATTTCTTGAAGGAAGAATTCAAGAATTAGAGTATTTAATTAAAAATGCCCAAATAATTCAAAGGAATCCCAATGGGAACAAAGTCGAAGTAGGTTCTAAAGTGACCATTCAAGAGCAAGATTATCCATCTGAAACATACGATCTTGTTGGAGCTACTGAAGCCGACCCATTAAATGGAAGGATATCTAATGAATCCCCCATAGGGAAAGCATTAATCGGCGCAAAAGTGGGTGATTCGGTTAAAGCAAATACACCTGCAGGAATCATCGAATTAAAAGTTCTAAAGATAGAATAAGTGATTATCCCAATAATAAAGCCGACAGTGTTATTCATGCTGTCGGCTTTTTTTTCTTGGGTCTATATTAGGAATTGACGAATTATTTACTCCAAGCCATTAATTCCACGACAAGATGATCAAAGCTGCTTTGAGATGGCGCAGCTCCTTCCAAATATCCCATATCAACAACTCGAGCTACCAAAGACAACGTTTGGGTTTCTAAAAGAATTTCCTCTCCTGGTTGTGATAGGACAGGTTCACCTTTTGCTTCAAGTCGTTGGCTGATCATTTCATCATTGTAAGCATGGGCGCTCATTATTACTTTCGTGACTGTTTGGATATCATTTTTATCAAACAGCCAAATCTCAAAAGCTGTGACCTTCTTTGGTTCTCCTACACCAATCGCTTCGGATATTCCAACACCACACTCCCCGAGGAATTCACCGGATGGTGATTCAATACTAAAGGAGTCATCAAACAGATCATCGCCAAGATTATAGGAAGCCATGAATTGTGCAATCGGAGGCTCTTTACCAGGTTCGTAATATTCCTCCTCCTCGATATAATCAGGAGTCTCATCGTAATTTGTCTCATGAGATTCCTTTGTGCCTGCAGCCATTCGTCCACGTAGGACAAATATATAAAACAATACAGCTCCTAAGACTAAAATAATTACACAAAGAATCGGTATAATGATTAGAAGAACGTTCCTTACCCCACCTTCTTCCTCTTCGCTTTCTTCAGTGGGCAACGGCGTTTCCGTTTCAGATGTCGCGATAGGAGCAACTTCCACACTTGATACATAACTCTTGAAATTTTGAATTAGCTCATTACTCAGGTCTTGAGGTTCCTGAATGATTGTTGCTAAAGTCTCTTCAGCGCTATCACCTAGTGCATTAAAACGGATTAGAGCTTTCTGAAGATCTCCATTTTGCCCATAAGCCTCTATGGTTATGCGTAGGTACTCTACCTTCGCAGAAGGACTTAAGTGTTCTGGTCGTGCATTCACCCATTCAACCGGCCAAATTTGCCACCCTAGCACTACTAAGCCAAAGATAGAGCCAATAATAAACCCAATAATTCCCACAACAAGTGGTTTATTTATTTGTTCACGTAGTTGATCCATAACGTATCTCCCTAATGAAAGTTAATCTCAAAATAAAATCGCTTTAGAAAGATTCCTTAATCACAGAAAGTCGTAAGTATTTTAGACGATTGTATAAGAATATGCAATATGATCAATGAATCTTTCCCTATTATAGGTGCAAGAAATATACCTGAAAAGCATCTCTTTGACGGAAATATTCTGAAGATTCTTAAATTAAAATATCAACTAAATACTTACACTATTCTTCGGTATCTCCAGTGATTTCTTCAAGTGAATAACGCTCTTCACATTGAGTACATTGGGCATTCTTTTTATCGGCAACAACTAATAAACCTCC